>ENA-UOUE01001332-UOUE01001332.1-compost-metagenome-genome-assembly--contig:-NODE-1332-length-15963-cov-6.655672_pt1 | contig 15963 bp, 17 predicted proteins | sample MGYA00238146_ERZ747223 | MGnify/ENA primary metagenome ERZ747223 (study PRJEB28781, sample SAMN06268865) | compost metagenome | isolation source: single cell | place: USA: California, Emeryville, Joint...
AGAATAGCCTGCGAGGATGGAAAAGTTCGAGTATATTTCGTAGAGACCAGAGAAGTATTCAAAGAAATCAAACTGAGAGACAAGAACGAAAATGTTGAAATGTCCTTGAAGTATGGAAGAAAGAAATATGTGATGGATAGAAAACTCAAATTTTTTTCAAAAGATGGAGACCAAATCCGAGCTCAGAACTGACTCAAAATATGTTTTTAGCCTATGATACAGGAGGAAGAGTTTCTCAAGTGCATGCACCGTCAAGTAATTTTTCATTTTGGTGATTACTATATCTCACCATTAATTTCAGGCAAAGTCATTTACAGTTTCGAGCAGCGAGACAATGAGATCTACACAATAGATTACGCATTTGATGGCTCTAAATTTGCTGTAGGTGGTATAAACAAAAAAGTAATTTTGTTATTGGCTATTGTTTGGTTGCTCATATATATTCATTGTCTAAATTACTAGGTAGAGGTGTATGATGATTTCAAAAAGACAGTGTCCAACGTTCTTCGAGCAGGAGTCAGCTGTACCACTCATGAGAATAGAATTCTGGCAGTGAAATTCTTAAAAGACCATCCGAATGTTTTGCTCAGTGCTGGATGGGATAACACAGTCATTCTTTGGGATATGAGAACCAAATCGAGCTCAGGGCAGATTATCGGGCCTCAGGTTTATGGAGAAGCTCTTGATTGTCAAGGAAATTACATTCTGACTGGGAACTCAAGAGAAGAGGATCAAATCCAAATTTTCGATATTCGGACGTTGAAATCAGTCACTGCATTGAACTGGAACACAAACCCAGAAGCAAACAAAAAGGCATATATTTATACTGCACAGTTCAGTAAATACAATGATGAGTTTATCGGCGCTGGAAGCACAGGATTGAACGAAATGAAAATTTTAGATAATCAACGGAGTTACCAAGTTAAGCAAGTTTTTTATAAAAAAGATAGAGCGATCCTTTGTTTGGATTTCTTTAATTTAAGTAATAAATTTGTGTATTGTGGCAGCAGAGGGTTGCTAGGTATTGTTACATCATTTTAAAGTTAATATATGGAGTCTTTGCATTGTATTAAAAAAGCATAATGAGTTGTATCAGTTTATTTTACAACTCTTCTTTCTTAGAGCACTGTGAAATTATTTCCATCAAATATTTTGTTGAATAATACTCGGATATATGAATAGGGAAATTTTGAGTTCTTTGGACTTTTTCAAGAATAAATCGTGAAATAAAAGTGAATCTATTAGTATTTTTTGCTTTAATGCGCATAAAACCAACTCATTGGAACCTAACCTTGAGAGGTCCTTGCCCAAATCTACTGAAAGTGGCCTTCATTATTATCTAGGCGTCGGAAGGTGCAATTTGCTCGCCTAAGAACATATTCTTATCGCTTGTTCTTAGTGTTCGGTAATTCAATATAAACGGCGTGTCATATTCCACTGCACCTCGTAGTAGATCATTGATGGCGAGCATAGGTTCTGTATATTCTCCCTTCTCCATGTATTGAGGATACTTATGGTCAACAAAACCTCTTTCTCGAGGAGCGAGCTTAAAGTACCGGATCCAGGGCTTTTGCTTTGCCATTTTCTCATCTAGCTGTTTCATCAATTGCTCCTCTCTCATCATCTTGAGATATTGCTTCTCAGAGATTTGGACTGGGACGTCTTGCTTGATCGCTTCGTTCAAAGACGCGAATACTTTAGCTTTCGAAGCAACCTATTCCATGAAATGTTAACAGTTTGAATCCATTTAAATATTACCTTGAACAATGGTTTACCCAGAGGAGGATCGTCCTCTCTAAACATATGAAGCTGCGGAGGCTGATATGGGCCTTTTGGATCCCGTTTCGCTGCTTCCATTCTGAGAGTGAACGTGTCTGGAATCTTTATCCTAGTGTAGAAGAGCGGTCTCTCGTTGGGGTCTCTTTTACCTTTCACAGGACTTTGCTTTTCTGCTTGTAATAGAGCAGATTTTATATTTGGCAATGATCTCATAGCTTTAGTAAGTTCACGACTTTCAAGTCTCTCTAAATTCTTGCTGAGAGTCTTACGGAGGCTGACTACAGATCCATAGCGGCTTGATCTCATCTTTTTTAGTTCGACTGGATCGATCTTATGATGTTCATCGCTCAAATATTCACTAATATTTTCATTATCGTTTGATAGACTTTGATCCTCTTTGTTAAAGCCTCGAGATTGAGGCACAAACTGAGATTGCGGACTTTGCTTTCGAGATTCAGGAACTAAGAGGAAAATAATAATGGAATTATTGAAGCGCCAAAGTAGTGAGGGAGATTTTACCAAATTCTGGATTATACGGCAGATATTTATAAATTGGGTTGATTTCTTTATTCTGGTAAGCCTGAGGGTTCATTGAAAGTCTCAAGGCTTCAGAGTAGTATGCTTTTGTGTTGAAGCTGACTGTCTCAAAATTAGTGCTCTGTGAGACATCTTTGAACTTTAGGTTGACAACTTGCTCAAACGCAGATGGTTTTCTCTCCTCGGCTCTCGGCTCCTCATTGTAGAGCTCGGTGATATTTTTGGTATTCTGGATGATGAGCCCGGCTTCAGGGATGAATGGCTGATTATAACACTTTGGTTTGAGATCCGTTACTGTGATTGACTGTTGATTGTTACATGAGTAATCAATTAATGAAAAATTTAGAGGGCGGATTCATTACACTGGAGAGGGTTTTGATCGAAGGTAAAGTCGTACTCTTTGCACTTTGATGAAACTCCATTTGGTATTGAGCCGTTATTGGAAGAATTTTTGGAGGGGGGATTTTGTTATTTGGCAGTTTTTCCCCGGCAACATGAAAGATCGCAAGCCAAACCTCTCTACTTTTCGTGCATCTTTCTTCCCAACCATTTTTTCCTTTTTGATATTTCAGTCGAACTAAAAGTTTGCGTTAGTCATTCCAATTTTATCGAAGAAAAAAATAGTACTATGATTAAACAGCTCATTCTGATCAATGGGCTTATGCCTGTCAGCTTCAAACTTCACTTGCCTCTTGTCTTCGATTTCTTTGATCATATCGTATAATTGCTAGTATCGAAAGAAATTTCATGAGCAACATGACATGAGAATTTATAATTACCTGATTCTCATAAATGAGATTATTTTTCCTGCAAAAATGAATGAGATCCTCAGCGTCAAACATGTCGTCCTTATTCCGATCGAGTTTTTTGATGAAGCTTGCAACGATGTCCTTAGTAAAATCAGGTTTGTTCGTACTCGAAACTTGGAAATATTTTGATGGGATCACGCTCTTCATTGAGCTTCCTGCTGTCATACCTGCGCCAAATTCACCCGAATTTCTATATTTCATTCCTCTAGTTTTCTTTTTAATCGAGCTATTATCCGAAGCCTCAAACTTAATAAGGTTTTGAACCAAAGCCGAGCTTTCTACATTCTCAACGACATCTGAGAGCAACAGGATATAGACATCTGCGATGTTTGGAAGTCCCTCTTCACGCTTCTCGGAGACATAAATCAAGGCGGTATTGAGAAACCCATTAAGCAGAGAGATCTGCTGAACGGCTTCCTCACCCAAATATTCAAAGGCAGGGACAGTAGTAGATGATTCTGGAGTGCCGCGGCGCTGATTGTTGAGTTGAAGGTATTCTTCAATAAACAAGTACACAAGCAAAACCTCAAAATTATTCAAATCCACTGAAGGGACAAAGATTCCTTGATAACTTGTACTTGGAAGGAGTTTTGTAAGTCTCTGCTGAGTGTCCTGGCTGTGGGTAAAGAGAGACTTATTCTCTGTGATGTGAGAAGCAAACACCTTTGATAGCACTAGATTGAGAATAGGAGAACTTGAGAGATCTGGCAAAATAATGTGGTTTTCAACGACATCTTGCACATAGCCGATCAACTTTTCGAAGTCCTCCGGGGTCAGATTGGTGATGCTCCTGGAGATCTCTTCAAATACAATCTTTCCTTCCTCTGACTTGTACCTTTTTTCCTTAATGGACTTCAGAGTGTCAAGGAGTAGTTTGGGCTTGAATCTGAAATAATTTAATGTGTTGACAAGCTCTTCTTCCTTAGTTTTGGCTTTCTTTATGCTGGGAAGACCGCCTCTAAATGAAGAAATTCCCTCAAACAGGTTCGAATCAGACTCGCTCATATTTTATATGCTTTTAATGTAGGCTTTTTAATCAATAATTTCGTTTCATAAAATTTTGTGAGGGAGCTCCGTGAGTACTCGAGAAATTTACAATCTTTACACACAGGCTACATTCTCAATTTCGCAAATATTAAAGAAAATAGGAGGCTACCTGGCTGGCATCATGGCATCATGGCATCACGGCGAAATAATTTTTGTGCTCATCAAGTGCTCCTTTGTCAATTTTGCTGAGTAGAAGTTGAAATAAAATTAATAGGGGCAAATTACCAGTGTACCTAAGAGAAAGGTTAAATCACGTTATATAAGAAATTAGCATCTTTGAAGAAAACCTGCTTCTGAAGATTCACTTTTGTGGAGAATTCGGTTGTGAAACACAGATTTAAAGTGCTAGGTGGATGATACGATGATAATAATAATCATCTTCTCCAAAGTAAGATAATTTTACTGTCTTAAACATCCAATGAAAGGTACAGTTTATTTTCAAACATCAATTAAAACGAAATCAGAACACAGCCAGAATTTTGCGATTACAAAATTATTTATCATTTCGCGGCAGACATTAGACATTTTTTCTTTGAGGGCTCAACTTTTCCTCACACATGCTATTCATTAGTTTCAAATTGAATTCACTTTCAATCTGCTGCTGAGAAAAATTATTAAATTTTTTTAGTCTTCATTTGAGCATGCCAACTTTTCAAGAGTTTTATCACTTACGACGCTGTAGACCGGTACTCTTCTTTATTGCGTTATGTGCTCATTGATATGACCATAATTTGATCACAAACCACTGATAATTTGAGAACGTCTAACTATTCACAGATTCCAGAACTCATCTCTATTTTTTTCTCTGTGCATGCCACCAGTTATCATTATTTTGATCCATCATATTAGTCATAAAACGTGTTTCGCAATTTCATATGTAGAATCGCTGATGAACCGGAATAAGCAATGATAAAGAAACAAAAATGCCACTGATTTCAGCAATAATACCACAGTTATTATGCAAATGAAATATTGATCATCATAATCCATGCTGAAAGTGTAGCAACGATTGAATAAACAAAGCATACCTCTCTAGCCAACCTATCAGGCTTCACTTTCTTCAATCTCAAATTGAGACATATTGTGCATTAGCCTGATTGTTACTTCTTCTTTTCTTCCTGAAAAAGTTCGCCTGAACAAGCGCCCAAAGTGCGCCACCTAGCAGAGATATCAACAGCATCACAATTCCTGCAATGAAGAGTGCCCCATTTGCTATTTCGGGACAAATTTGTGTCACTGAATCTTTCATTGATACATCCGCCGCAGGTTGTCTACACGCGCTAAGTGCAAGAACCGCTCCTATGATGCCACAGATCGCCAGTAGGATCCCAACAGCAGTGTTCCGTAAGTAAGTTTTTGTTCGATTATCAAGAGGTTGGGTCTTTTGCAACATCAAAGTTGAAATATTTTTCTTATCTTATGTTTCAATAAATCGTTTTTTATTAAATTTTTCAAAGAATGTTATCCGTTGTTGATTGTTTCATCTTGTGGGCTATACGTTTTCCTTAATTTCATGCAGAACTGGTTGTTCGCTGATTTTAGTATCAGCTCATTCATGCTTCAGGCATGATTTCGGAACGATGGAATCAAAGAGTTAGAGACAAAATGACAAATGCTACGTTCTGCACAAAGAATTAACAGCAAAGTATATTGTTAATTATTTATAAGTTATACGAACTAGATAAGCAATGAACTCTTAGGCTCATCTAAAGAAGATGCTATCTGTGCAATTAAAGATACTGCCACACAAGACAAAATATTATCAGGATGAAAGTCAATCTCATTGATCTTTTAGATTGATTTGATTCGATTCTACCTTTTATTTTTCTATCAATGGCGTTATTCATATGAGACTCAATTTTGGATCCGCTGCATTGCAGTATGGATTTCTTAATTTTTCTGTTTTTCCTGCCTTATTCATCGTATTTGAACTGCTCAATATTATTTTGAATCTTTCATATTGAAATAGGCTTTGCTTTATCCCGTTCAATGATTAATGGTATGGTATCTTCAATATCTTGCTGGTTTTACTATGAAGTGATTGCCTATTACAAATAAAATCGAGATCTTCTATTGAAAAGTTGATAAAGTAAACTGGAAATTAAGGAAAAACGCTGTGAAATTGAAGGATAAAATTCAATAAATTCCTCTGATATTGAATAAAATAGCGAAAAATACATCAGGCTTCTAGAGAATTATGACACGAGTAAATTTAATGCTTAGTCAGCTGATGATTAAAAAATTGTACTATCATCCACAATTTTTCTGGAAAACCAACAGTTAGATGCAACACGAATTGAGTTTGATTTTCACTCTGTATTCCCAACCAATTTTAGCTGAGATTTCATTAGTATAGCTATGAAAAATTGGTACACACACAAACTGATATATTGTCGGCATTGCCCAACGAAATTGAATTTCACTCAATTCATCATAATTTACGCATCAGAAGAAGCTTACTATCCTCGACCTCCATGTGATTAGAAACCACTATATTTTGCATGATGAATTCATAAAAATGACCTTCCCTCTAATAAATTATTGTAAGAGTTCAATCAAATGTTTTGACCTTCTGTAATTTAAGTGATTCAACAAAAATACTGGGAAGAGGGAATTTTAAATCCATCAAGTATTCCAAATCTCATATTTACTATTTTAAATGGAAGGATCAAATTTCAAAACCTTGACTGAGCTTTCAGCAGCCGGAAAACGTACTGCAGATCAAATTACTCCTGAACCTGTTGCTAATCACTATGAGGATGCCAACGCAATGCTTCGAGAGCTTCATGAGCTTCGAAAAAGAAGACCTACCGAAACAACTAATCCTGACCCAGTCATGCTTGAAAAAGAAAATAGGATTGTTACCCTAGGAGAAATTAAATCTGGCAGCAATCTCAAAACCACAAATTCACTTGATGCTTTAAGCAACACCATAAAATTACCCCTTGAAGAATCAAAAAGCACAAATGAAAACAAATTATCAGATAAAAAGTGGCTTTATATCAACAAATTGATGTATTATCCAAAAGATGATTATAGAGACTGTATGATAGGCTTCAGAGAGATGCTTTATGAAGATCTTTTGAAAGGTATTACTCTGAGTAACTCACTGTCTTCACCATACCTAAATTCAAATTGTAGATCCCAGAAACGCAAAGTGGACACTCGAAGTTGCGTTCATGACGACATTTGGATTTGAGTTTGAACTTTTGGATCCGATGCTCAGACAGCAAATTCAGGTGTTACTACTACCCTTCTGTTTCTAAATCCTTAACATTGTATTTAAAAGTTGGTGTTAGCGAATGATTCTGGTGGACAAAACTTGAAACCAATTGAGAGAGAATTCAGTGGCTATAAAAATCTCACCCTCATTCACCCACCCAAAAATACAAGCGGTGGATTCCCAGGTGCGTTCCATCCAAAGCTTTGGCTCTTAAAATTCCCTTCGATGCTGAGGTAAATTGAATGCACTATATACTTAATTGCTAAATGAATACAAAAGAGTTGTAGTTTCTAGCGGGAATTTGACAACTGGAGATTGGGCAGTTTGGTCAAACGGTTTATGGTTCCAAGATTTTCCCAAGAAACAAGCTCTAAAAACAACCGAGAAGAAAGATACATCGGGTTTTGATTTCAATAAGGATTTTAAGCAGACCCTTGAACACTATGTACAGGCAATCATGCCATCGAAGGCAGATTACAAATCACTGTTAAAATACGATTTGAATGATTACGAATATGAAAACATTGATGTTGTACTGATTCCATCACTTCCAGGCCGCTTCCGTGATCAAGAGATGAATAAAATTGGTCTAGGCAAAATAAACAATGTGCTCAAACAATTTCCTTGTCAAGACCCAAACAAAGCGAATAAAAAAATTGTGACTTACCAAACTTCCAGTATTGGGCAAATCGACGAAAAATATCTGAGCGAATTCCAAGCAAGTGTTATTCCAGCTTTCAAGTCATTGAAAGAGGTTGGCGCAGAGAGGGCAAAGCTGAAGAAAGGTCGCTCAAAAGACGAAAAACAAACCAAATTACTCTCAAAACCTGAAAAGGCAGATGATGATACATTCTCGGTTTTGGACCACTTTAAGCTTATATATCCAACGAAAAGCTACGTTTTCGACTCCTATGACGGCGTGGAAGCAGCAGGATGTCTCTTTTTGAAGAAAGATTATTATGAAAGCGGCAAAGTTTCTCATCAAATATTGCACCAATTTGAAGGCTCATCCAACTACGCATATAACCAAGGAGTCATTCCACATATCAAGGTGTTTGTGGTGACCGATGATAATAATGAGATCAATGATGATACGGTTATATACTTCGGTAGTCATAATATGTCACCAGCGGCTTGGGGTAGATATGAAAAAGATTTCTCTCAGATTTCAGTCATGAATTCCGAGCTTGGCATTCTTATTCCGCCCATGAAAGGTAATAATAAAATTATATGAATGTTGAGAAAACCGATCGTTTTATTTCACTTATAGGATCAGCAGCAAGGAAAAGATACCTGATTGAAAACCTTCCCTTTAGAGTACCACCTAGGAAATATGGAACTAGTGACATACCTTTTATGGCAGAAACCCTACAATAAAGTTAATAAGAGATTGATATTGATTCTGAGGGTTAATTCCCCTTGGAAGATGCAATTTAAGTGTGTTTCAAAAAAAAGAGAGAGAGAGGTTTATGTGTAATTTCATTTAGAATTTAATTGGGTCAAAGGGCATCAACAAAAGTTTAAGTATGTGCCAACTGAAATTTAAATACAAGCTAAAAAATTATCATCTTTCTTTCGTTCATGCAACTCAGCTTCATTTTTTTATTTCTATAAATGTTATGCTTGGCAACTCTTTCAAGTTTCATACAATCAAGAGAATTGATAAAAATTGTTGCCCTTATTCTTGGTTTTTCTGATTCATGCAAGTACAAGTAATCAAGATTGTCATGTAAAAATCGTTAACTCTGCTTATAGTTTCAAATAGTAACTAAAACAGCGAAATAACGGCCAATCACGTCTGCTACATGCAAGATAATAACAACTAAACAACTTATCCATAAACATTTTTTAGTAAAATATGCACACGAAATTTTTGAATAAACCATTTTAAGAAAAGAAGTTGCTATATCGATAAACTAGCATTCTATGAAGAGCTTGATTCTCTAAGAATTCAATATGAGCAGCTCTTCCTATCATCGTATCGAAGCTTCTAGTTATGGAATTATAATTATATCTCATACCGCAAAGGGGAAAATATGATTACTTCTTGGGAATTTTGTAGTTCACGCCGATGCGGTAAATATAAGGAGTTTTGATACGAGAGAGAAGATTATGAGCCATCTTGGCGTAGATTTCGCCTTTACTGTTTCAATCAAAAACGATTCAAGCAACTCTAACCAAAGATGTGTGTTTACGCAGAATCTTCAAGAGCTTTTTTGCTAATTTGTAATCTGGTTGACTCAAATGGAGCGTATTGATCTTGGAATGAACCCAATAAACAAATAATTTTAAACCATTCAAGTCCCTTTTAAATAATAAGTTTGAGCATTTCCACTGAAAAAGCAAAAGGTACCTTAAATGTTGAGAGTTTGTATAAGAAGGTGTCTTCAAGCTTCTTCGCGTCGCTCATGGTCAGTTGCGTGAGACACACGTTCTTTTTCCACGTTTTTAACACCCACAGCCCTGCATCGATTATTGAGCTAGAGTGATACATATATCCTAGGTGAGGCGAAGCAAGTGTCATAAACATATGCATCTTGTCTTTGTATTCCTCTAGATATGGCAAAGCGGCACGGATAATCAGCCCACCCAGCGAGTGTCCAATAAAACTCAGTCTCTTTAGGCTGGAACCAGGACACCATTGCTTAATATAATTTCGAACTTCGTCAGCCAGTCTAATTCCCATATCAGGAATTTCCCCGTCTGTGAGTTCCTCATTTGAGGATGCACATAAAATCATTGTGTCTTTGTATATTAAGCTAATATTGTTCTTTAGCAACCTCACATCTTTAGAATTCGCTTGAAAACCATGTGAAAGCACGATGAGATGTATTCCTCTGGTTAATGATGTCAAATATCAGAAATGAAATCGATTATTACCCTTCTTTGTTCACCTTGCAATTATTTTCTATACTTTCCAAAATTTCGTTTGTTTGTTGCTAAAAAATTGTGTTAGCCAACTGATAGAAGGAAAGCGGAAATACTTCATTTGGGTTTGAGTGAATGCATATCTCTTCAAACAGGACTGGATGAATTTCTGGCGGAGGGAACATTTTCAGATCGATGATCTAGTTAGTGAAAAGAGTTTTTCAGTGACAGAATAAAAAGATTAATCGGACACTTTCAGTCGGATCGATGTCCAGATCAGGAAGAGATAATTTTTTTCTTAGGGTCGCTGCGTTTGCCTTATGAGTTTCTGCAACTCTAGCATCGTAATTCACCACTAATTGTGTTGTTTTAAAAATCCGCTGGAATATGCTCTCTCCCCATTTCTCCCTCATACGTTCATTATAGCTCCTTTGATTCACCTTGCAGACGTCTCTTCCAACGAGCATTGCGACATTAATAAGTAGATACCACAGTTGAAACGATTTATTTGCAAGTCTGTTTGTTTCCTGAATTATCTTTGTTATTGAAACTGATTATTACGAAATATATTTACAGTGAGTATGATGCTTGCAATATCATCTGGACTCTTGCTTTCGAAAAGATCACTGAGCCGTCCTATTCATGCATATCGCTCGATAGGAAGTTTAGTTAATTATTACTTGGCTTTTCTTGTAAATCTGAATCAGACATGGCTTTCCTGGCTGCGTACTCTTTTAAATAATTCTCCCCTTCCAGGGACTTTTTCTAATGGGAAGACAAAGTGATTGCTATATTAAAATCCATGAGTTATCATAGTGTTACCATAATCGTCTTAAATTGAGGTTCGTTGTGCTCGTTGATAAACAAATCAATCAGTAAGAAGAAGTAGTTCACAGTTCGTTCATATGCGTGGCTCAATGCTTTAGTATAGTAATAATAAAACGCATCGATTTGATCTTTTTGGACTTCAAATTTATTTAGAGTAGTGAGTGAATAGGGACCAAGAGGTGATAGTACATTTATTAGTGGTAGTTTGTAAAAACTCAGTAAAGCTCTTAGCTTTTCTCTCCTTAGGAATAGGTGTGGTAGTTTCATACTTGAATTCTTCAGCTTTGAGAATTTCAACGGGAATTTTCCTGAAACGAAAATCTTGAGAGAAATTGGTGTAAGGTGACATGAATATATTGCGTTATGTTCTACCAAGCAATAATGAATGCACCATACAGTGTGCGACGCTGAAATAATGATTATCGAACAAGATTGGAATGTATTCATGGACTCCGAGATGAGAATTGATAACTTTGGCTTTGAAATTTGCCACGCTGACAAAGCTGAGATTGGTTTGGCTGGATTTTGTAGACTAGTTTACGTACGTTAGGTCACATTCTGGAGGAAATATTGAATACATCGTTAATATTAGCTGCATCAGCATACATCAAATGAGCGTCCAGGAGGAAAGTTTGATTTGTGCAATCAGGATAAGCATCAAACTCTGTGCGGAAATGACAAACATCATTGAATTCGATCTCTTCCTCACAAAATCTGATTAAAACTGTTCTCGTGCAGAATGTGTGAATGTCATCAAGAATGAGGGCTGGAGAAATCTCCTTGGGCTTCTTTTTTGTTAGATCCGTCTGACTATCTGCTGCTTCTCGAGCGTTGTAAGGTTGCGCATATAGCCTCTAAGTAAATGTTTAAGCGTCAAGCAAGTTAATGATAGGACTAAAGCAAATAAAACTACAATAATGATGATACCTTTCCTCCTTCTTCATGAGATATTCTGATTCTGAGATGATACAGCCCTTGGTTAAAGAGATCGATGTTTCTGAACCCTTGCAGTTGGATAAAAAACTCACAGACCGCCTTTATCGACATTGAATTGAGATTCTTTTATTCACTGGTAATTTGTTGTATTCCTGTCGTCAGAAAAAATTAACTCCGGAGTTGGATTGAAATAACGAATATAGAACGATGGAACTATTCGAACTATTCGTTCAAGGTTTCTATGCTGAAATGATATTTATTCATCGTCTCGGTCTCTCGATAACTGATTGTTGTAGATTTTTCGTTTGAAGAGGAAGGGAAGCGATATAATGTGAATTTTTAGTTTTATGATTACAAACAATTATTAACTAATCCTGACGAATTTAGGATTTATTTTCAAGGGGGCGTGCAATAATTGGTCTGATACACACGCACACAGAGAAATCCAGTGACAGGTTTTAGTTTGCGACTTGAGTTCTAATTTGAAGAAAGTAATAAATTAACTAAATTTGGCCTGGACTTTCAGAGACCTCATAAATGAATAATTTTCATGTCTGTAGAGGAATTTATTTTGTTTTACATTAGCGATGAATTCCAGGAGTATCAAGCTCACTATCATTTAGTCAGCTACAGCGTATTTCAGATACAATAATAGATGTTAATATCGGTATAGAGAATAAATTTGTCTATAGTAATTTCATTATTATGAAAAACCACCCAAGAGGTCAGTCAAATTAATTCCGATCCAACATTTGAAAACTGTCGACCGGAGAGACTTTTTTTTTGGACAGAGCAAATTATAAGAACTCTCTTGCTTCTAAAAAAATAAACGAATAATTTGAAGCCTAGTTTACTTCTGAAGAAAAGTTATGATGAAAAACACAAGGCATAATAATAAGAAGCATTCATCTAAGAAAAATTGAAAAAATACATTGAGCAGTGAAGTTGAAAAGAGAAGTAAATAGCCATGAATTTTAGCTGTGACTTGCTCTTAACATTAAAAAAAAAATCCGCAATTAAAACGAACAAATAACAACTTTGAATTCAAATTATATATAAATATCGAATTATTTGAGCCATGATGAATTCCTTACCATTTAATCTTAGTCAACCCAAACCCAGAATGAAGGTCTCGAAAAATCCTTCTCAAGGCCAGAGTCTGAACGATAAGAATCAATTCATTTATAACTTCTTCGAACAGAAGCGAAGAAATGCCCAGTTGACGAACAATCCCAAGCTTGCTTTCTGCTATAAAAAGGTCATGAATTCCATCGAAAAATATCCATTACCTATTCTATCAAGTACATTTGCTCAAGATTCCTGTCTAAGTTTTCCCTTAGCAAAGCAAGCACTTGAACTTGAAGGAGTTGGACCTAAGATGGCAAGTATGATAGGAGTACTTATTAAAAATCACTACAAGGATTTTATTCTGAGTGATGCTACGAATTTTATTTCCTCAGCGGACAGCACCCAAGAGAATTCACGGAGATCTGAGTTTGACACAGGTACCCAAGCAGTCACGCAGCCATTGCTTGAGAATGAAAATGACAAAGAGGGGTTCAGCCGTACTCAGAGCTCAGATAGAACCTCAGAAAATGATGATAGCGATCAACAGCGTAGCAATGATGAAAATTCATTTCAAGCTCCGACTCTCAAGCGTGCTCGAAGTCTGAAAGATGACGATGGACTTGATTTCAGGAAAACTCTGAAGAAGTACATTACTCCTGGATCAAATGTGTCAAGCAATACTTCTACGAACGCGGTAAGTATCACTCCCTCAGCAGGAAGCAGAGCAAGGATAAGAGACTACAAACCTGAGAAGAATAGTTCCTCCTCGAATATTTTGCTCGGGTTGTACTCACATAGGTCCCAAACTGGAACGAACTTCGCCTCTAAAAAGGAGATTAAGTATGCTACTACCCAACTTTCAAAGGTAACAAATGCTTAAAAATGCTTGAGTCGCCTGACATTTAATATTTGTGAAGATTATTCCAGGGATAGAGATAACAAATTGGTCGACTCTTGCCACCCTGTTGAAATACGAATATATTTCCGTGTTCAATTTCGGTAACGAAGAGAAGTATGCACTGACCGATTACGGATTAAAGTTTGCTGGTAGCATCTATGAATTGAGAGCCGCAGAAGCAGAGTCACTTGAAAAGATCCCAAAGACTTTGGCTTCCATCACTCATCTTGTGGCTCCTGCAGAGGATGCTGAAGATAATAATAGCAGGACGAGATTCACTTTATTCGAGGAAGTGCGAGTGAATCAACAAGCCCCAACAAAACCTTCAGGATTTGCTATAGAATATCAGCAAGTGAGTTCGGAGCTCAAGTTAGCAAGAGAGCAGATGTCTAAACAGAGGTTATCTGATTTTGAAGAAGAAGAAAAAAGCACGAAAAAAGAAATCGAGTATCTTGAAATTGATGACCAACCAATATCGATCCAAGTTTACGAACCTCCTAAATCCAGGCAGCTCCCAAAAGATGACGTGATGCTTGAAACTGAAGAGGATCATTGCGAAAATTCTTTGGTTGATGAGACCTCCAACATGTTCAACTCAAAATCTCAGCTACTGTCAAAAGATACCAACGATTCGAGTTTCATTCGACCGTTCGATTCTGATTGGGGCTGTGATGAGAACACTACTAAGACTATGGCTGAAGGCGTCAACGTGCAGCTTGCTGAAGCTGAGTTCAAGCATCAAGTGCTAAAGAGTACTTCCATTTGAATTATCAGGAGTCATAACAATTCCGCGTGATTAGGAGAAATAAAAAGCTATAAAGTCGAGCTGTATGTTGATAATCGAGAAATTAAGAACAAAAACGACAGGAGCTATGTCTATGAGCAACTTGTCGTGAATGGAATATCCGTTCAACTAAAAAACCTGCCTATCGGAGATTTCCTCTGGGTGGTAGTCATAGAAACCGAAGAAGAAAAGACTGTGTATCCATTGGAGTATATTATTGAGAGGAAGACAGCAGATGACCTTGCCAGCAGTATATTCGATGGTCGATACAACCATCAAAAATTCAGGTTGAAAGCGTCAGGGTTGAAACATGTGTACTACTTATGTGAAGGGAAAACAACGAAAAACGCCATGCTTTCTCAACCTAACGTAGATAGCGCCATGATGACCACTCGGTTAGTTGATAAGCTCAAAACACATCATTCGAAAGATACTGAGGATTCTATTAATTGGATCACGAGGCTAAACATGGTTATTGAGAAGAATTTTAAAGAGACCTTCCAATCAGAGGACAGCGGATATTTAGAGTTTAGATACACTTATGAAGAATTCAGCAAGAAAAATGCAAAGGCGCCCTCAGACCCTAAAGCGATTTTCGCTCAAATGCTCCGAAAAATTAACGGTTGCGGAAGAGAAACTGTTTCTACGATTGTTTCCCAATATAGCAGCATTAAAGAGATGTTCAATGGATTGAATCTTCTGTCTTCTGATACTGCAAGGAAGGTTCTGCTCAAAAATTTCTCGTCTCGTCTCAGTAAAACCACGATAGATAATATTGTTGTGCTGTTTTGCAAAGAGGAATATCCTAAAATAGAAAAAGAGGACGTGCTCCAGGATTAGAGAGCGCGTGTTATATGTGTTGTTGAATGTATTTATATCACTAATTATTCAGGAAGTTGTTTTACTTAATAATGTCTTGTCAAAAAGAAAATGGTCATGGAATTCGTTCAAAAGTAATCGAATTAATCATTTCTTCCTTTAAATATTCTATGACCGAAAAATTAATGAATGAGCAGTAAAACTCGCTTATCGGCAGTATGTGTGTACGTGTTTAGTGGTTTTCACGGAAATGAAACAATAAATTTCATCGTGAAATGTTAGAAAAATAATGAGGAAACATTCAAAGCAATAGATATATAAATATGAGAATTGAATTGTAAAGGAATAATACTTTATGAAATATTAC
>ENA-UOUE01001334-UOUE01001334.1-compost-metagenome-genome-assembly--contig:-NODE-1334-length-15922-cov-10.059830_pt1 | contig 15922 bp, 7 predicted proteins | sample MGYA00238146_ERZ747223 | MGnify/ENA primary metagenome ERZ747223 (study PRJEB28781, sample SAMN06268865) | compost metagenome | isolation source: single cell | place: USA: California, Emeryville, Joint...
AGCCAATTCTGCTTGCTCTTCTATCATTGTAATCGATGATGCCCCTTACGACGAATCTGACTCGTCTACTTCCAAAACCAAACCCAGCATCAATTTACCTACCTCAACTACCATAGCCAAGAACCCTGCAAACTCAGAAACTAAATCTGGGGCTAGGAAAGAGGGGAAAGGGTCTGAAACACTCAATGACCCTCTAAAAAGAGGGTTTTTGGTTTTATCCGGGGCTCAGGGCAAATCAGCTGAGACTGACGCTGTTAATTCGAAGAAAGATCATTTGAATATTTCTTCTTTTGGTCAGAGCGTCAGTAAAAGAGATGTTCCCAGCGCCTTGGAGGGAAAGAATATTTTGGCTGTTGCTGAAAGCCAAAAAAATGCACTATTCAGAAAACGCAAATACTGAAAATTAGTTTAGCGTTATTTATAGCCTTTCCATCCAAAAATAGGCCATCATTCTGTGATGATCGTAAATGGAGAAGGAAAGTTGGTAATTATAGCAAGGCGAGAGGTCCTTTGCTTGTGGATGCGAAGTTTTGAGCGGAGTTAGTTACAAATATAAACTCCGTCGGTTTTCGAATCGTACTGGCAAAATTAATTTTTGGAACCCGCTGCATTAAAAACGTGGTATTTTATAAGCAATGTTTTTTTTTTAATATAATTTTTCGAAGACTTGTTTGCTTTTGCAAGCTGCTCAGTGGTAAGGTGAAATGGCAGGAAAGAATAAGCTGAAACCCTTCATGTAGTCGCATAGATAACCAAATTTCGACTAATTCTATTGATTACTCAGATCTTGACAACTTAGATTCTATTTGAAGTATAAGGTGTTCTCACTGAGAATTTTACTGTTTTCCTTAAGAATGAAACTTAAGCTACTGAACTCGCAACTAAGAAGAAAATTAAGCGCACTAGCATCAAAATCTACCCAGTGATGAGTCTCCACAGCCCATTTCATCAATTAACTTCGAATATTTTTTGAGTAAATGCAAGAGGATCTGATTTCGGTCAGAGAAAGCAATGGAAAAAAGGAATATTTATATATAGGTTATTAAATTATTCAGTTCAAATCGATGACGTCAACGCGTTATATGTATTATGGGTTAATCATATCGTTTTGAAAGAAGATAAAATTTAAAATGATGTCATTAGATAAACGAAATAAAGTTCTCTGTTAAAGGATAACTTTCAGTTAGGCATCCCTCGAAAGTACTTCTATGCGTCTATTTGCTAATTTAACGTATTTCAACTGTATACATTCGGATTATATCAAATTTATTTTAGTCTTGAGTGCGTCCTACGTTTTCAACCTGTTGAATTTTTCGAAAGTTCTCCAAAGCGGATATATTTTCGTTAATCTTGTTGAAACTGGAGCAATATACTAGAGCGCAGTATTCCGTGTGGGCGAGGATAAAACTTTTCAATCAGAGAGCGTAATTTTCATTACCGAGAAAGAGTCACTGAAGATATAGAAGAGGAGATCTAATGAACTTGCAAATGCAAAATAGAGGATAGCATTATCGTAGCCTCACAAGTGATTTCGATTCAAAATGTGATAAGTTTTCCTTGTGGAAGGTTATAAATAGGTACTTGAGCAAATTTTTTTCTTAGTTTGGTTGATCGGCTGATTTCAACAATTCAACCGAGTTCCTCCATTGCCAGAATCCTAAATTGTATGGCGAAATATTAATGATGAAGGGAGAAGGTTACATTCTCTCTATAGTAGAAAGCATGTGGGGAACGCCAATCAATAAATAAAATGCATAACTGAAAAAATTACTCTCATTTGAAAAGAAAGCTAAAGTCAAGGTGGATTTATTATTTTCATTTTGTGTACTCTTTAGATAAACTGATTTTTCTTGGAAATGTCTGCTCTTGGTAGATGTCCTCACATGTTGGTTCATCAGACCAAGACGACAGATGTGAACTGCGGGATTCAAGGAGTTTTTCAAATGTATAAATTTTTCTGGGAAATAGCGATTCTCCATTTCATTGTAAAGGAAAATCCTTAGTTCATATTGATACCACAAGACAATTGATTGTAAAGTGAAAAAGGATCCACTGTAATGATACCGCTTCAAGGTCTTATGCTATTTTGATTATATATACCGGTATATATATTTCTTGCCATCGTTTGGAGATCTAGCCCGCGAGCAAGAGAAATAGTTTCTAGCGGCTCGCGCAACGTTTGACTACATTATCTTATATTATCACCCATAGAGAACATGTTGTCGAGTGATATTGAGACTTGGGTGGATGACCCTTTGCTGAAAGTGCTTAAACAACGGAAAATTATAAGATTGAGGATTTAAGCTTATAATTAAGAACACCACTATAAGATATCTATAGGTGCCCGCTCCAAGGTAACCACATCTTGTAATTGAGGGAAAAAAAATATTTTTAAAAAAGTTTTGCATGTGGCATCGCGCTTTTAAGCTTCCATTGGTCTGAGTAAGAGAGAATATCATAAACCTGCCAAGATTTACCAGAATAGAGACAAGCAAATAGGCCAAAAGAGTTATAATATGATATTCATTAACCCCAATACAATCCTTGCTTTAACTTATAAATCTCGAGAAAAAAATTTTTTAGGACTCTTTAAATCAGAGAATCTTTTTAATACACACACAATAACAAGGCTGCTTCATCATTACATCCAATAAACACCTACCTGTTCACAAAATTCAGCTGACAATTCAAAATATAGAACTCTCCCTATCGCTCACTTGGCAAATTAACACACCCAAGCAACGCCAGGAAACTCCACGGCTCCGTCAAAACGCTTTTGATCTAACTTTTCAACTCTTCACGTGTTCATGTAACATCACAAATTGTCTTTTTATCTTTTCTGCGTTTTTGAGGTTTTTTTAAATGAAGCCGTTTAGTTCTCTCTTGAATCGCTGAATGCTGAATGTATGATCGCAACTTTTATTTTCGTTTTGATCAATTTATTTCTTTAGTTTTTTTTTTGCCTTGGATTTCGATCCGTGAGTCACGCGCTCCTTCTTGATCTGAGATTCACAGAGCCCAAAAAATAAAACTTTGTAATAAATTTTGTTTGAGGAAACCTAATGTACATATATCACCGGAATAGCAAACGATTGAAACGAGTGGGGAACTCAGGCAGACTTTTCCAAAAGGAGATTAGCAGAGAATGGGTCTGATTACTGGGCAATCTTCGTGATTCCCACTTCAGATCCATTAATTAGAGCTGCAACTTCTTTTCCTCGATTGTTATCAGCGCAAACTCGCTTGGAAGTAGTTTTTTCGAATTCCCTCAGATCCTGCCTGCCTTTACCTCTTTGAGTTGGATTGCAATACAGCTCATTATTGACTATCGCCTGCAGAGAAAGATGCGATGGATTTTTCTCCTCATTGCGAGAGTCAAGGAGCACATCAGTATCTTGCGTTGAGTCCAACTTGGCGGTTTGAGGGTTCTGGTTCAAGTTTTCTCTGTGTATTGCTCTCACCTTTGCGAATCCTAGGTTTTCTTGAAGCGATCTCATGATCGATTCGTGCACTGGATTTTTTGTAGCGGTTTGTATTGGCTGCATCTGCTGCACGTGTTGTACTTGCTTGGTGCTAGTGCTGGTCGTCGTTTGCGACACTGGCACTCTTGGAATTTCTGCCGTTTGTTTTTGGAAAAATGGATTCGATAGCTTTTGGTTATGTGTCGGCTGTCCCGCTTTGTTCATGCCTCCGTTCATATTGTTCATCATTCCCCTGTGTTTCTCTCTTTCGGCCTTGATTGTGAAAGCATGGCAGTCTTTTTCAATCTTAGGCATTCTGATTGAATGAAAAATTTCAATATTGAGTGGTTTTTTTTTTTAGTTTGAAAATTACTCAGAGAGTGGACTAGGAAGAGGACTTGTGGAAAAATAAGGATGATTGAGCGCCTCTTTGGCAGTTATCCTCTTTTCTGGGTCAAATACGAGCATCTTTTCAAGCAGTTCCAGAGCAAGGTCATCCAAACTAAGCGAATCAGGGCGATTACATCAGCAACGAAGCGTTCTATATTTTTCATTACTTAGGTACCATCTTGCGCATATATTGAGCAAGATTCCTCTGGTAAGTACGTTTTGGCTTTAGTTCTGCATATAACGGTAACGACTTATGCCCAGGCCATGACTCGATATCTGGAACTCCGCATCTTTCACAAATTAGCTCAAATTGATCAGGAGTCTTTTGAGCTGTTTGTTAAAATGGATTCAGTTTTCACAGTACTATCATTTATCAACCTGGAAATAGCGCGCTTGGCTTTCCGATCAAAAGTTCAGCGAAAACACATCTTTTTAAAATCACGAATTAATTTCGAATTTTTTGAAGACATTATACCCAAGAGCCCACATATCTACTTGGCCAGTATACTTTCTCGAACCTTTTTTCGAAAAATTGGTTAGGAATTTTCCCGCCGTAGCAAAAAAAATTATCTACCTAAAAGTAGTTCCGGAGCTCTGTACCATCTCGTTACGACTCTTGGTGTGAGATTTGAACCGGGCTGAATGCGCTTTGCGAGTCCAAAATCCGCGATTTTAACCTCGCCTTTGTTGTTTATAAGAATATTCGCACCTGTAGGTTTTAATGTTATTTTAATAAGTCATTAGCAAATTCATGCTGACTTTTAATGTCTCTATGAATGATGTTTAAGGAGTGTAGGTAGTCTAGGCCCTCCAACATCTGTTTCATGATGCATTTCACGTGCGCAGGGGTTAGCTTCACCGATTCAATGAATCCAAGGAGTTCATGTTCCATGTATTCGAAAACAAGGTAGGTAGACCCACTCTTCTTCAAATGTAAGGCTATATAACATTTACATGAGTCTGCTGCTGTGCAAATCTCGTGTTATTTACGCTTTGCCGTGACAACTTCAAAGAGACGGACGACGTTAGGGTGGTTTAAGGATTGGAGGATACTAATTTCACGCAACGCAGTTATAGGAAACTAGTGAGAAAACGGATTAGAAGATGCGAGAGGAGGAAGATATGAAGGGTAGAAGGACAGAGAAGATGTATTTAATCGAAAAGATGCGTCGAAGATGGGCTTACCCCTTCAGTTTCGGTCTCATCTCTGATTTTTTTAAGAGCGACGATTTTTGAAGGGTCATCCTTTGCCTGTGCTTTGTGCACTTCTCTATAAACGGAGCGCAAGCGGTTATTGGGGGAGTTTGTCGAGTTGCTTACCCATAAGTACCAGATCCAACTTTCTCTAGTCCAGTGTAATGCTGATTTACATCACGGCAGCTCCACGTTGAGACTGGTTTACGTTCGAAAGTGACTTTGGAATTCATGCAGTTTTTATTGGGTCAGAGTTATTTTTGGTTAGATTGAGCGCTTTTTGGTAGGAAGACAGGTTTTTCTGAAAGCCCAGTCACTGTAGCGAATTATAATTTTATTTATATTAGCGCTCTGAACGAAATAACTTGTTAAATCGTTGATTTATGCGCTTCTACGTGCACTTTTTTGTTTTGATGGTGAGGACTAGCCTATGCCATCTGAACAAAAAAAATACCAAGCGAAAATGAATCAAACGACTGCCTTTGAAAAAAGTACAAATAACTAATTTTATTGAAAGCATTTCTGAGAAGGTTTGCGAAATATCATAGTCGCTAAAACATGAAAGACCTTCGAATTTGATTCTGATGGTATTATCTTGAAACCTAACTTACGAAATAATATAGAATCACATAAATATAGTAAGTTGACCACTGACTCAATTAGAAAGTAGTTTTGCAATCATAGTTTTGGCTTTAGAAGCCTATATAACGCTGTTATTACGTTATGATCCGTTGGTTTGAAACTTTTTTCAATGTTATCAATAGGCGAGATAGCGAAAATTCAGCTAGTCTAACTGGCAAGACTACACAAAAAAACAGAAAATCAGCGGTTACTATTAACTGATAGTTTTTTTCTTATGGAAAGTGAAAGGCTTGCAGTAACGTCGTTTGTTTTGGGAATAATGGAGGTTTGTATCATGATATTGGATAATGAAGCTTCTTTTCACCACTTAATATGAACTTACTCTTTTTTTTATGCGAAAGAAGCTGAAAATACTCTCTGTAGGAGCCAATATAAAAGCTGCACACTTAAGAAGAGGACAAAATCAAAGCAACGATAAGACCGTACAGACCGAGCGCTTCAGCGAAAATCAAAATGAGAATCATTCCAACGAAAACTCTTTCTTGTTGGGCATTTGCTCTTACACCTATTCACGCGAAGGTCAATCACACGAATTAAACTCATTTGAATTACCAGCATCACCGACAACACCGATAGCAAGACCTGCAGCCTGGATAGCAAATTATTTTGGTTAGATATTGTGTAATTCTAAGAAATTTTACCAAGGAAGAGAGACCGCAGCACAATCCAGCAGAAAGATGGCTGAAACCAGCATAGTCGGAGTAGGTACCATCGTTTTTAACTGAAAAGATGGATGGTTAGCTGCAAGACGAGGGACTTATCATTACTTTTTTGGGCCAAGATGACTGAGACGATCATACCGTAGATACCCAAGATACCAGCCATGACAACTGGGACAGCTGACTTCAAGATCAATTCAGGCTTAAGAACACCCATGGAGCAGATGCCGACACCACTCTTGGCAGTACCATATGATGATCCAAGATCTTCGTTCAAGAAATAAGGGAAGCGATTAGGCAGGATGTGGAGAAAAGATATTACTAGCGAAGACGAGAGCGCTAGCTATTCCCATGAATCCGAAGAAAAACATGGAGTTATCGGTTCCTTCAGCAGCAGCGATCAACATAGCGTTTTGAATTGAGGTCTTTTTTGAGAGATTAAGAAATTATATTTAATTATATTAGAGATCGATTTCCAAACTGAATGCTGAAGGGTACATTGAATCTTAAGGAAATTTGTAGCGGATAAGGAGAGGGATTGACAATTCGAAAGCTATGAAGAAAACTATGATCTCGATTGAAGTGCAGCAGATTGTTGGTTATTTTCAAATTAGATACCGATGAGGTATTAAAAAATCGCTATTGTAGTTAGTTCTTTCCTTTAAAAGTGCTTGGTGAATGGCTGTTGCCGGATAATTGTCAGATATCAATGGAAAGACTGAAGTAAATGAGGAATAGGACTTGATTGATGATAGCGGCCCTCTCAGATTCGCCTAGAGAGTTTCTACTGGGTTTTTTACATGAGTTTCAATTTTGCTCTATTTGTTGTGGGAATTATCGAGTAGATGGATCAGTTTCGATCGAAATAAGACAAATCACTATATTTCTGCTTGAGCAGTTAGAACATTGATTGTGTGTTGCTTATAAAAGAAATAATGGAATAAATATTATTGGATTTCCCGAGGCAGAGAGAGTGAAAGAAGTCATTCAAGAATTTGGTAAGTTTTTAAAGCCAGTAGAAAGCAATAATTGTTTTAATAGCAAATCCTTCTGGTACAAGAAAAATATTTTCTGAGTAAGATGAGTAATCAAGCATAAATATAAAGCACATTGACACGTAAGAAGCTCATACAGAAGGTTAGCAGTGGCTTCAATCTGGAAGACTTAGACGGATAAAAATTAACGTGAGGGTTCTTCGATTATAAAATAGCTCATATGTGTGTTTCGTTAAAGGAATAGCTCATCTACCTATTAGACATGTTGGAATTGCTCCAGTAATATTTTGCTCAAGACAATAGACTTAAATCTCAAACACAAGTGGGATAATGAGGAAAGCAAATTACAAAATTTTTATTACAAAAATTCTATTGAGCAGCATGCTGACCTTGAATCAAAATGAATTATAAGCAGATACTACTGATAGTCTTTATTTGCATTAGTTTCAGATTAATAATTAGACATTGAAAATGGCAACAATGCGTAGCCAAATATGAAATAGCATGACTTTTAGACTACAAAGAACGACAAAGGAACCTTGCTAGCTTTTATCAAAGACGAATTCCATCGGCTATCATGGAGCAATTTATCTCAACGAATTATCTCTGTGGCATTGCCAATCAATAATTATCCAATTTCTACTATGAAAGTAAATAATGAACATCTTGGATACTGCAACTGTCTTCCGTCTACCAAGATAACAAAATATACCCCTTCGAGATTTTTCTATCGGTGAAAAGTCCTAAACGCATATTGTACAATCATTCATTGATGCAGGCAGGATGTGCTTTCTTTTCCATCAGAATAGCTGATAATTCTTACTTGTTTGCCAACGATAATCGCAAATTAATAACCAAATTAAAGTCTGCAATCCTCAGCTGTAATCCCAATTCCGCAAAACCTCATCCAATCATTCTGACCCTCACAATTCCATGCAAAACTGCCGAGCCAACTGGATTATCTCTTAATGTGAGTCAAATAGTTTACAACTGAGGAGACTGAAAGTGACCATTCAAGGATTTTCTTCATAATTTTTAAGCAAAATGTGTGTTCAATACGCTTGCTAACCTATCGTCGATTTCGTTGAAATGCTTCTCATCCACCGAAATTCCAACCATGCCAGCTTTCGAAGGCGAATATTGACCACTCTAATAGAAAACGCTCCCAATTTTAAATTGGGTTAATAATCAATATATTTTCGAGCACTGAGATACCTGAAAGAATTTAAGATACAGAATGTACCCGTTTTAATTCGAGTGGCAACCTACATGCAATTTGACTTTTAGCGATATTTGCGAAAGCGATTGAGGGTATCACTTAGAGTACAGGGAGAAGAAATCAATTTAGAATCTAACTTGCCATTCATTCATACTACGAATTCAGTGAATTCAATTACCTACTATATTAGTTCTCTACAAGATCAATACGACTCAATAAAGTGAAAACATGCTACTGAGACTTCGCATTTTAGGGTGCAGCTTATTATGAGAGAATTCCCCATCAAAGAGCATTCGTAAACATTATTACTATTAGAAAAACGATAAATGTCCTTGCAGTTTGATGGACCCCTTCGATATTACCAAACCTTCATAAATTACGAGTTGAGAATAGTATTGAAATTGCTGCTGCAGTCGTATAAATTCTGCTGGCATTTACAGGAATGAGCGCTTGTTGATTTAGTCATTTTCATTTGAGCTTTCTTCTGAGTTCATTGTTGTATCCGCGTGAGAAAATTTTTTACAGGACCCTCTCGTAGGCTGAGAAGGTAGTCAACTTCTCTGAATGCAGCGATTTGATTGAACGAAGCTCTTTCCTTAAAAAATAATGAATTTTTGTAAAGGAGTTAAGTCGCTCATTGCTAGTTAAAAAATAGGAATTCTTTTTATAAACAGACTGTCATTCAACGAAGTCTCTTTTTTAAACTTTGAATTTACCAATTGCTTTCTTTGGTCAAGACAACTTTTCTAATTTTATTTGGTTTAACAAGAGTTGATTATTCTCATTAAATAACTCGCAGTATTCTATTTCCTGGCTACCTGACCTGAATTTCTTTCTCTCCTCAGCCGCCTCATTGTCAGTGCAATCTATCATATTTCGACGAAGGCAGCTGAGAACACGACGCTTCTTGGATATTTGAGATCTTTTGAGTACTTGCGAAGAAAAAGGTGATAATATTCCATATATATGCAATTCTTTCGGGTTTCGCTGGATTCAAATATCAATACTTTGTTTGTTGCTGACTAAACGGATCTATTCAACATTTTCACGGTCTCGCATTAAGGAATAAACTGTCCATGCTATAGTAAAGCTACTTTTCAAACATAATAATTTAAAGCTACCTGCCGAAAGTGATATTGAATAAATTAAAATATTCCAATAAATATTCCTATAAAAGCCTTTTTTATTAATTCGAGCCTTCGAAAACTGACTCATTAATTGTCAAAACGCAGTTTTCTCAAAATTAGACGACCAATAGATTAGATTAATAAATTTAAATAGTAAGAACTGGTATTTTATATTCAAATTGGGTGGCATTTCTCAATGTATGATCTCGTCAGATAGGCTTCTCAGGCATGCGTTAGGCGCGAGTTAGCGGTTTTTCTCTGTTTGAAAAGTAACAGCTCGGTTTGAGGAGGACAACCTGAGTTATCGCAGGACCAGTGATCCAATTCATCGAGAAGCGATTTTTTCTCAAAGCCGCAGATTTATTTGAAAATTTTAGACAAAAGATGTTTCCTGCCGACTTTTCCTCAGAGGAGCCCTCTTAGTTGACTTTTACATTTGTATTCGGCGATCCAAAGCCTTAAATGCTTAGTTCCGACATGAGAATTTATTTAATTGGTTTTTGCTTACCGAAATTTAAATAAAAAAAATTTATATGTAAACTGCTCAATTCTGCGAATTGGCAATTCTTCTTTTATTTAATTCTAAGAACCAAATCATTGAAAAAGGTTCTACACTAAAATTCTGTCATAAATCGCTGCCCAAACGAGGACTTAAATTCAATTTCGTAATCTGATTAATTATTTCTAATTTTGACAGCTTATTCGCAGAAGAAAAAAATTTCGAGAAATGACGTGTAACCAGAACGACACTTTGGGCTCTCTTGGCGGTTGCGGCTCTCAGGAGAAACAACCCGGCAAGGATTTCAGCTTCAATTTGAAACAAGAAATGCCCGACAGTGGTAATAAAGACACCTCAAGTGAGAGAGGGAACAGGAAGGCGAAAAAGAAATACAGTGTTATCACTCAGCAAGTTCGAGAACAGTTCATCAATAAAGTGCTCTCGAAGGAAGCGACGATAAAACAGGTAATCGATTTTCTTGACTTTTCACGCTAATTTTCTAAATTTAAATCGTAGGCAGCGAAGGAATTCGGGTTGAAATTTTCTACTTCCAAAGCGATTCTTCAGACTTACAAAAAAGAGGGACGCATCGGCAAGAAGAAGAAAAGAGAACGCAAGCCCAGAGTCGTAAACACCGTCATTGTGGCGACAATCAACCCATTGAACAACAACGTGATCCCTTACATGGCGCTGAACCAAGTGAAAAATGATCAAAACCAGCCGACTTTACCAACCATCTCAGATCAGCTGAAAGTTAGTAATAGCCTTATTGCTGACGCTTGCATGAATCAGATCCAGCGAAATCCTATAGAAATTGGGTTAAATCAAATTCTAGCAGCAAACGCAAGCCAAGACAATCTCAACCGAGCTGCCGTTTCAAACAGTTTCCAAAAACAGCAATCACTCATGAAAACACAAACTAACCTGGGTATTCTCAATAATCTTTCGTTGGTGGAGTTAAAGCATCAAGCGCTCCTGAATTCAATACTACAAGGACAAATTCCAAACACAATGGCGGCAACAAACCCCATTGCTCAGCAGCAACAGCAATTATTAGCGTTGAAAAACAGGCAGCAGCTGCAGCAGTGCGCTCTCCAACAGCAACTACAGCAACAGTTGCTGATACAGCAGCAGCAACAAGAGCAGCAACGTCAGCAACAGCAAATGATGCTTCTTCGCAATCTGAATATGCAAAATCAGCTCCTGATGGAAATCGATTCGTTACAAAGTCCCATTCAACCTACGCTGGGTACGCTAGGCTTAGATCCTAGTTTCCCTTCAGATGTTTTCTCTCGAGCCAGTGCTATGCAAGGTCTATTGAATTTAAATAAAAATCCGATACTTAATCCAATCAATCTACAAGAATACAGGCAGCTCGGTAGCGAGCCGCTTAAGCGAATTTGTTTTGGTGACCAGCACCCTTAAATGGGCTTGAAAGGACTCACCTAACTCAATTTTTCTAATTTTACTAGAGGATAGAAGTCTTGTGAAATGCAGGCTTTAATCTATTCCTAATTCTTAATCTCTCTCGGAGAATTTCTCTATATTATCTTCGTTTTCCTATTCATTTGTATTTTCAAGACGTAAATCTAATGCTTTGACTTATACTTTGTTGTTTACGAAGTAGTTTTTTGGTGGTACTTCTCATGGATGTTGACCTTAAAAGGGTTTTCATATTGATTTCACATTCTGCTTTCTTATATCATAGGGGTCTTAAGAATAAATTAACTCTTCAATAAGATTTTATTCATTGTGGGCGCAGTTTTTTTTTCCATTAAAAGGGAATAAAGTTTCAGCTTAACTCAAGAATTGAGAAGGAAATCCATCAGAAATGAAAAAATTTAGAGAAGGTGAAGTTCACCGTAGCCCTCAACTAAAAAAATACGTTTGGTCTCCAAGGTACCTATTTGTTAGCAGCGAACACTCAGTAAATGAAACTAATTTCTGAAGGCAAGAGGCAGCGAAACCGAAACTGAATTACTTTTTGCCGTTTTTTCAAGAGAGAGATGGAATAGGACGGTTGATAAGTGTAAGCAGCATCTTATCGATCGTCGAGTCTCAGAATATTTAGGAAGAGGATGAAAGAATTCGATTCAGGACAACCACGCAGACGCCTGCCGCCGAAACAGCGAGGAAGAAACGTATTCTAAAGGACATTTATCAAGATTATGTTTCCTATCATTCTCCGCGCAGTCAGACAGGTTGCCGTTTTGTTGGAGCAATCGCTTTATTTTCTATTAGGGCAAAGAGCAAGAGATGACGGTCATGAAAATATGTCTTCAACGCAGCAGAAATTCATGCAGAGTCATGCTGAAGATTTTCTGAGCGATGAAAGGATGGATACTATCCCATATACCACTATGTACAGTCCTAAGTTCCAGAGAATGAAGATAGAAAAGCCTGCCAAAGCTCAATATTTGAACCAAGGCTCGAAGTTTCGGCTGACTTCGAGAAAGGTGGGCTATATTTCCATTAACTGAATGAATTAAGCATGACTTTTTTTCTAGGCTAGTGAAAATTTTCATCATTATCTTGGAAGTTATGATACGACGAGAGCAGTCGAATTAATAAGCAAAAAGAAGCCGCAGGTGATAATTTTCAAAAAGCATGAAAAGCCCACTACGCCTCAATATACGCAAGCTCGAAGGATGAAACGGTAACTGGAATTTGCTTGCAAAAGAGACCACAATTATTTCATTATTAAAGGCAAAAATTTACGATGTCTGCGGATACTAATGGGTCACAGGCACAGCAATCTGATAATATTCAGCAGGACCTCTATAGGCTGCTCCATTCCAACAACTCGGGTAAAATAAACTGTGAAATAGTGTTATCTAAGACTGGTGGATTTGGTTAGGAACAAGACCCACAGGAGCCAGTATCAAAAAAGCATTGTTTAGGTTTTCTTTCAAAACGATCCCTGAAACAGAGCAACTGCTAAAATTCAATAATGTAATGACCCAAAGTATCGAAGACATGCGCAAGGAGCTTGTGAACTTCCGTGTTAAATTAAATGCAGTGAGTCTCAAATCGCATCTATAACAAACTTATTAGTTCATTTATTATATCAAATATCTCTTGTGTGTTTGTTTGGTTATTCCACTACTTACCTCGAGATTTTTCGCCACAAAAAATACGCGTTTTTTGCACGGCCAAGTCGTACCGATATTTACATCCCTTTTTACTCTTAGGATAACCTTAAAGGAATCTGATCATGAGTTTAGGTTCGATGTTCGTTTCAGGCTTATGAGTCCTGCTTCACCACTTATAGCTTTTGAACCCTTGAAAATTTGAATAAAATTTAATACAATTTGAGCGATAAAGAAACTCTTTTTCCAAATGGGGTCATGTGGTTCAAAAGACAGCAAATCCGACTTCGAGCTTTATAATTTCAGCGAGAGAGACTACGCGCAGATCAAAAAGATATTTACACACATCAGCAACTACAAAGCGAAGTAATTTTCAAATGGATTTCGTGAGGCCAATTATTTTTTTAGAACCGCGGCTAGGAAAACTATCAGTAAGGGAGGTGTAGAGAATGAATTCCAAGAAAACTCTGAGTTTGCTGCGAAATTGTACAAATGGATGCTGAGCAACAGCGATGAAGATGTCGTTACATTCGATTCATACTGCAGATCAAGTAACCATTCTCCTCTAGTCATGAAAGTGGAATAAATCTAGTTCAAAAGCTGGTACAAACCCCGAGTATCTCAGATCCCAAAGCTGCAATGAAAGTTTCTTCCCTTGTAGCGACCTCAACAGCTATTTCTATTGAAAAATACAACATGGATGCGCAGGCTACGGCAAGGCTCTCTGTTACATATAGTCAGGCACTTCGTTTTATGAAGGTATTGCAGATTTGTTATGAACGGACTGCTAAGAACAAACTTTCAAAAGGAAATTTTAAATATCTTCAGGAACTCAAAAACAAACAGCCAAATTAACGATCTTGCTGCAAAGGTCGTTGTTGATGCGATTTTTACAGGTAGACTCTCACATCACCAACGATTTTGTGAAATTTTATACTTTTATTAGCGAACGAGGCAAATAACATCGATTTCAATAGCTTTGTTTCCAGGCTCACTCATCAGTTCAGTTACCTAGAGACTTTCTTGAGATTGTATTATAATGGCAAGTTTGTGGACCGTGAACTCAGAAGAAACATGACAGTTCCTTTCCTTGATAACCCCTCTTACATTCTCAACGAAGATCTCGTTGCGCTATTTACTCTGACCTGCAATGCGTTCCAAACTACCGATCAACTGACTCTGCTCTACTCGATGAGTCTTTACGGCGGCTCGTTTGGAGAGTTGCTCTTGGCATTAAAAGGATATGAGGGACCCACTCTTATACTGGTTAAGCATATTGAAAAGGATCCTACATCACCAGAGGATTCTAAGAGTGGTTCAATATATGTTTGTGGTGGGTTCTCAAGTACCCCATGGCAGGATGAGCTCAATTATCAGGGGAATAACGAATGTTTTGTGTTTTCATTAATTCCGAAGTTTAAGAAATTCCATGCCTTGCCAAGTCAGGAAAATTATACGTATATGAATGGAAAAAAGATTCCAAACTCGAAATATAAAGTCGGACTTGGGTTCGGAGGAACGAATTATGATGGGTTTAGACTTTGGATCGATGAGGATATGGAAAAAGGATCGTATACTTCAACGGAGGACCAAAATTATGAGAAAGGGTCATTGATAGATCCAGCGATCAAGCAGCTAAATGTAAGAGAGTCTTATGTTGAATAATTGTTAACTCCTGTGAAATAGATTGCAGAAATTGAGGTGTGGGGACTAGGAGGTCTGAGAGCAGTGGCGAAACAAGAGATATACAGAATTAACGAAGGCATACAGTAAAAACAATGCGGTTTTTCTTGCAGTTGCTGAGTGAATATTTTTGCAAATGAAATTAGGTTCAAAAGTCTTAAGAAGCTTGCTCGACTCACTTATAATGAAGCTACCAATGAGGGAGATGATCAGAAGAATGATACTGATCAGAGCGAGAAAGGGTAATATCTCCTCATGATTTCCATGTCTGAATTCGCTAAACAATAAGGCTGAGTGATGATAATGCAAGAGATCAGATTCTCAAAGACCTTGAATGGAAAGAAGATGAGGAGGAGGACAACGACTTATAAGCTTTTATATAGGTTATTATTAAAAACAACCTTAAAGTATTGTTTATTTAAGCTTTTCATTTATCCTCTCATCGCAGAATATCGCAATTATGGGTATTCAAATATATCAGTGAATTTCGTATTCAAAATGCAATCAGAATAGTATTCATGAATGCAAAGAATTTTGCTTCAATTTCCTGATTTTGTAAATTTTTTGAATTTACCTCTATAATATTAATATTACAACAAACCAACCAAGATTAATTTCGTTTATTAAGACAATTCAACGCCTCATTCATTGATATCAAAAACAACTTAGTTTTGCTTTTAGTTTACAAACTAGACTCTCACAAAAGAATTGCTTCAGTAAATAATTTCTCTCACCCTTGATAGGAACATACAACTCTCATTATAATACCCTCCGTCATCTTACTTAATCTCACGTTCTCCATGAGCTTAATTACATAGAGACAAGAAGCTAGCATTTTTCTTTTATTTAGAGATTTTCAGGATGATGTTCTGCTGTCGTCAGAAAAAGTAATTGAATCGAGCAAAATGATTCGAACTTACCAATCAGAAAAATGCTAATTGTTGACTTTTGTAATTCAAATAAT
>ENA-UOUE01001338-UOUE01001338.1-compost-metagenome-genome-assembly--contig:-NODE-1338-length-15906-cov-9.967023_pt1 | contig 15906 bp, 10 predicted proteins | sample MGYA00238146_ERZ747223 | MGnify/ENA primary metagenome ERZ747223 (study PRJEB28781, sample SAMN06268865) | compost metagenome | isolation source: single cell | place: USA: California, Emeryville, Joint...
TTTTTTGGTTTTTTGAGTCCTTTCCGTGAATCGAATTTCATACTAATGATTAATTCGACATCATCCTGATCGGCTTTGAGTTTCATATTGAACTCTGTCAACGGCAAGCCTGCTTCTTCAGCAGTAGCTAGCTCTTTATTGATGCGTGGTATCGCCGTCTCGCAAAGATCCCATACGATATCAAAGTGGTCGAATTCGTCGTCATTTTCTGGTTGATCGCCACTGAAGAAATCTGTGTATGCTTTGAGAGCCTCGTAAGGATCTTCAGGCCAATTCTCTTGCCAAGCTTTGTCAGTTCTGAAGGCAGTTTTTGTAATTCCTTTTCTACCCAGATGTTTTTCAAAGAAACCTTTCGCGATATCTCCGCGAAACTTGCTTAGGAACTGCGATGGCATAGCTTTCTGGAGGGTACCTCTTAATGAAAAGCTGATGTCGGATTTTGTTTCCATGTGTCGAAAAGAGATGGTATTATTAGTTCTGTATGATGTGCTCGTTAAATAATGAAGTTAATCTAGGATAGTGAACAGTAGTAGAGCTTCAGCAATCTAACTGTTGAAACAGTACTAGAGTTTGAGCTTCCTCAAACAAAGGATCAAAGTTGAAAGGATTTGTTAGCGTAAGAATAGCTTGATGATGTTGCAACAGTGTTCTATCGAATACGTGAACTGCACCTTATGAGGAGATGGCGGTTCCTAGTAAATAATTAATGAAATTTTACATTTTTTGCACATTTCGTTTTTGGTACATAATTGCCAGCTCTGTAGCTCTGTGGCAGGAGCTATAAGATACTGAGCTGTCGACCTTTGAAAGAGCCAATTTCGCAGAATGATGGTTATAATTTCAATGTGATTTCAATTGAATCAAATCTTCTGAAGGAAGATGCATGCTATGCTATATTCATTTATCCAGGAAAAATAATTCCTCTCAGAGAACCAAAAAAGTATAATATAAAAATGTTCTCGCGAATTATTGCATTTTGATTATTAATGTATCAAATGAGAAAGAGAAAAATTTTTTTGGAGTTTTGAGTTAAAGAATAAAACCTTTTTTTCAGCTCTCCTCAGTTCTATGCTCGCTATATAATTGATGCATAGTTCCGAGTGAGTTAAACTATTTCTTGTAGAAAATTGTGAATTCAGGTACCTTAGTCGCACATGATTAATACACATAATAATTAATAATTTTTTCCACATCACGGACTCTCACAGCGATCATATCCTGAGTAGACACTTCTTGGTGTTAAGGTAGAAAGGAATTAGCAACCTCTCCAAAGAAGAGTTGGATTCGATCAGCTGCTAAAAAAACTCTTCAGAGCATCCATTCATTCTGATTTAAGAAAGTTTATTAAGTGTTTTTTTTGGATCGTCAGAGATTTTGCTTAAACCTCAGGGATATTTCGAAAATTTATCCAAAAATTTCAGAAATGCTGAAATAAAATGAGAATATTATTCTGTCTCCTGCATATTAAATTTTCCCTTAACTTTTTTCATCTGTCTACAGAACTTATCACTTCTTCGTGGAACTTAATGCCTAACTCTGGCTTTCCATACCTTTTTCTACATTAATCACTTTTCATTTTCTTCGAAATGTTCAATCACAACATGCGAATGTTAGGCATCAGCTTTATCTCAGCTAATTTGCTATTTTAGCTTTTCTAAATATTGATACCCCTACGACACACTTTCTATATCAAATGCTACAGTGTTGACCGATGAACAAAAAATATTTCAAATGACATGAAGCAGTTCTTTGTCTCTCTCTCTCAAAATCTTTGCTTGGATATCGATCGAAATACCATATGTTAATTTCATTAGAAGAGCGTCAAAATTTATTCACATTGAAAAGTGCGCAAAGGTTATTTTAATTTGCCTCGCAGCTTTGAATCAAAATACCACCAAATAGGCTTCTAATTAATTTGAAATATATTTGGTATCTTTTTTTTCCATAAAGACAAAGAAAGATGACAAGTGGAGGAGGACTCTTTAATAACTTAGGCGCAGGAGGAGCTGGAGGAAGCACAGGTGCTGGTGGCTCGGGTATAAATTGATCACTTTCAGCACTATTATCTGACTAAATTCATCTCTTCAGGCCTTTTCAGCAATCAGCCATCAGGTGGTGGAGCAGGCGGAACAAGTGGGCTTTTTAGTAATACAGGTGGCCAAGGAGGTTCAGGTAGTAGCAAATGATAATAAAATCTCATGAAATTATAGGATCCGGGCTATTTAGCAATCTTAATACGGGTGGCGGTGCCAGCGGAGGTCAAACCCAAAAACCAGCTACATCCGGAACTGGGACTAGTACTGGTGGCACCAGTGGATCTGGGGGTGGCAGTGGAGGATTGCTTTCGGGTGGTACCTCAGGAACCGGTGGTGCATCAGGCAGTCTATTCTCCAATACAGGCGGCGCTGGTGGAGCAGGCGGCAGTACCTCAGGAACTGGAGGATCGAGCTTGTTAGGAGGAGGAACATCTGGAGGATCTAGCTTGTTGGGAGGAGGAGGAACGTCTGGTGGCGGCCTATTAGGTTCAGCTGGCGCAACAAGTAATCACAATGTCATATTTCGTGCTCAATGGTTTTCTTTTTGCAAATAGCCACAACAACTCAGCGAACGATCGATCCAACAACATGTAATTTCCTCGATTTGGCTCTCATTGCAATAACATTCTTTATTTTCAGCCACGGATTTCGAAAAAGCGCTTCGCACGTGCAGAAATTCAAACAGTTTTCTCCTCGATCAGCTCTATAACGTGAACCAGCAACTCACTGAAGATGAATTTGTGCGAAATACCTTATTTTTGATTATATCTGAATATTCTACCTATAGGAAAAAATCCTCAAAGATAATATTGTGCGTCAGAAGCTCTCTCAGGGCATTATGTATTATCGTTCCAGAGATAAATCTCAAGAAACCGCCCTCAAAGAACTCGCTAGTGGCGGATTGAAATGGTTAGACAAGTACCAACTGTCAGGACCGTCAGTAGAAATTATCAACGTTATCAGCCAAGACCTCGTAAACTAGCTCTGCTCAACCGTTTCTTACACTTTGTTCTTTGTCACATAGAATTTAGATTGTCGTCAAGTGTTCGGGTTTCTCAACTTATACTTCGAGTTCGACACCAGCCTCCTCAGGCCCTTGGTCGACCAGAACGCTCCGAGAGATTTCGCGTTCCAGAACAAAGTTCAGAAGCTGAGAAAAGAAATCATGGAGCATTATTACTCAGAAAGGCTCGCCATTTTGGACGTGATCTTGTCGATCCTTCTCACGGCTTCCTCCTCGCAATCCGATCAAAAATACAACCGAAAGATCACCGGAGTTGCGAAGGAATTGATTGATAAAGCTAAACTCGGTGAGGTTCTTTGGAAATCCTACAAATTTATCTCCGAGGCAAACCCTCCTGAAGGACTAACTGAGTTAGTCGATACCGAAGAATGGACATTACAGAACCTCAAAGAGCAGTATCATATCCTGAAAATTCTGTACATTCTCTACCACGGCCTGCAGGACTGCTCTCCGGACACCTTCATGGACATGCTCACAGTCTTCCACAACCAGTCCTTCCGAGGATCGCTTTTGAGATATAAAAATCAAGTCACGCTTCCCAAGTACGACGAGCAGCGTCACGCTTATGCGGATATGATGGGAGATCTTTGCCTGCTGACCCTCATGAATAGCTTAAACATGGGAAACATCTTTAAGCACAGTAAAAGTCCTTTCGCTGGTGGTTCTCAGACGGAAAACCCGCTAGCTCTTATCCTCGCTAAAGGGAAAGATATTACGAAAATCCTGAATGACGGCTACAAAACCAACATCTATTTCCCGCCGTTGATTGAGGCTTGGAGAAGACTCTTGCTTTGGTACAAGGATAACACCGAGGATGATAAGGTTCAGAAGATGTGTACAAGTTATGCTGAAGAGTGTGTTATACCAACAGATTATCTCTCGCTGATTCGAGACATGAAGAGAAGGAGGATCTTCTTGGTGAGCGAGAACGATATTCTCTTAAACTATTTCCGATTGACTATTCGAGAGTGGGTGTCGTTGCTTACTCAAGATATTTCCAGCGACCAGACAGACAGCTACGAGAAACTTGTGGACCTCGCTTGTGAGTGTCTCAAGCCAGATGAATCGTTGGATGCTTTCTGGAGCCACGATATTAACTACGATGCCAACTTATCCGGGCTTCTTCATAATTTACTCAGTTTGTTCCCATTGAAATCCACAAGAATGATCAAGTTCGTCACAGCGCTACTGGGATCGAAACACAATAATTATGCGACTCATGTTCTGCGTCTGTTAGGCCAGATGGAGTGTTATACCTGCGAGCTTCCAGATTCCGTGGTCAAGCTTGAAAGACCCCAAGGAAGTCGATCGAGAAGCGAAACTACTAGCGGCAAAATCCTGGAGCCAATCAAGGCGGGCTTCATTACGATTCCTAAAGGAACAACAGCAAAGTTGCTCGACCGCTCAGAGCGCACTTCAGTCTATCAGTTCAACGTTCGCTACAACTTCTGGCATATTCTCTACCAGAACTGGACCCGAACCATCCAGCAGCTGAGAGCTAATGAAATAAAGAAATTTAACAACCCGATGATCAGACTCGTTAAATTGGTCTGCAAGATGCTGATTTATGACCCGATGCTTGCAGAACTTATCGAGGAGAGTCTCATGTATGAAGAGAGACCCAACAAGATTTGTAACTCGAGCTCTGTGCTCATCCTTCTATTGTTAGATACACTCTACTACTTCCAAAGACTTCCAGAGTATCCATACAAGCTGCTCGCTTTGATTCTCAAGGCCCTTGCCGCCCTTGAATCTCATCTCCATTACTCAGCGACATTGGCAGCGATGATCCAAATTTACCCAAGGACGATTATTCTCCCCAACACCACTCCCTACGGAACGACTTCAATGAGTAATCTCAAGTCAAGTACGATGATGCGGGAACCAATGGTGAATAAATACAACGATCTCGTTCATCCAATCCTAGAAGTGTTTTACACGCTTAAACGAGCCGAAAATCCGATTGAAAATAGCACGAAGCGCTATAACATCTACATCGCGTTGTTGCAGTTCGCGTATCAGATTATCTTGAACAACGAATTCATCTTCAACCGCTACAGCAACGAGAAATTCGCGCGAGTGTTTTTCGGTTCAAACATGATGAAAATCAACAATGTCATGGACCAGGCCGGAGAGTTGATCGACGAGATCCACAGAGACGCCTACTGGGGTGAGACACCGATTCAAGCGCTCAATGATTTGGTCCGTCAGAAACAAGGCTCAGTACAGTTCTATTCGACCTTCATTGACGATCTCTTCGACATCATCTATGTAAAGATCCTCCCAAATCTCGACAAAATGATCTTTACGCCCGACATCATGGATAAAAAATGGAAAATCGGCTCTCTTCTTTTCAAAATCACCGATTTGCTGCTCCAAAAATTCGTTCTTTCCTTGGACAGAAACCTCATAGTCACCAATAGCGGTCCAAGCGGTACTAAAACGACTGGATTTACGAAGCCTCAGCACGAAAACATCTTGCTTGCACATATTTCAGAGTACCTCAACGCTTCTAGACTCACCGATTTCATCCTCAAGACCCTCGAAGTCGTGGTTAACCCTGCCGTTTTCCGAGGCAGAATCACGCTGAATAGCGATAAAGAAAATCCGTTGGGTATCGAAAACACCTTCTGGATGTCCTACATCATGAATCAGAACATGGACCAGAAGCAAGTTCTCCGCGGCCGTGACCTCATCGCTCAGTGCCTCTCATGTTTGGAGATCATTATCAACCTTATCGAGGTGTATCACGAAACTCCGCTGCAAGGAAATATCGTGGCTAGCGCTAATGAGTTCCTTATGGAGGTTGGCCGGTTGAACGTCGTAGATGACATGGAGAGGATACTGACAAAGAAAGAGCATATGCATCACTATGTATACCAGCAGCATAAAGACCCGATTCATATCAACTTGATACTTTCTCTCTTCGCCTACGTTAACTTTGAAAACATCAAATACATCAATCCTGTCGTGAAATACGACCCTCAGACGATTTCTAACATCCAGAAAACACTTGGAAATACTATGGCATCAGAAGATGAGATCTACGAAACCGGACTTCTCTTGAGCAACATGAATCCTGAGTTAGCGAGAAACCTTTTCTTGAAAAACAGACTGAAGAGCAACCAGAACGCAGCAAGAGTCTGCACGTTAGCTTTGCGCGTGATTACGAGGTTGATCCTGCTCTGGGAGGACCAAAGTGTGCTCCATAAGCCGCTATTGTACGAATATATCTCATCAATCTCAAGCTGGGATAAGAATTTCAATTCTGACACGATCCTCGAGGAGATTTTCTCTCAGTTTATCAACGTGCTCTATGACTTCGAGAGCCAGCCTGAGGACGCCTCTGCAGCCTTAGAGCTTCTTATCGTCTGTATTCACACTCAAAGACCTTTCGTGGACTTATTCCTCAAATCGACGCTGAAGTCAATCAGCAATCCTCAAGCGACTTTCTGCGGGTTTATCGACGCATTCTTCTACAAGCCTGTTGAAAAATACAAGCCTTTGCTTGCAAAAATTATCATTTTCTTACGCGAAGTCTTCACGCTCGAGAACCACTACGGAAAGGTTGTTGAAACGCTGAGAAACAACGGGCAACTGATGCAAAGAATGTTCAGCTCGGTGTTTAAGCACCTGAATTCAAAATACTCTATTACGGACTTGTTAAATGAGTACTGCGCGCCAATTCTCTATCGCAGCGCGAGTGCTAACGAGCTTAAACGCCTGCCTATTCAATTCGAGAAACTCAGAGTTGAGGGTTTGATCATGAAAGAATGCTCAAACATCTTCGCGACTATGGTCGCGATTCGCTTTATGACCCAAGAGATGCTGAAATCAAGCAAATCGAATGTCATTTCGAAGTATATCCATGGCATTATCCAGGAGTTTTTCACCGATTACTTCGAGAGTTGGCTTGCGAAATTCACTACTGAGGCCAGTTACCAGCAGTTTGATGCTAATACCTTCAGAGCTTTCCAAGAAGAGTTTGCCAATCGACAAAATCTGGAAAATTATTCCTCTAACAACGAGGACATGACCGAGGAAATGCACCGAAGCAGCATCCACGAAACCTCTTACATGACCGGCTATTCCAACATTCGTTTGCAGCGAGGAGATGTACCGAAGAATATGATCGCGTTAACGGACTTCAAGGTATCGTCTCGAAAGTATCGCGAGGAGAAAGGCGATAAGGAGATGGAAGAGGAAGAAAAGACTACCAATGGAGCGAAAAAGAAGAAAATCCAAAAGCCATATAATATAATGGAGAAAGGCGTGTATAAGATACTCGATGTGAATCTATACGGTTATGGCCGAGATTATTTATACGACACGCAAGAAGTGTACCACGCATTGAGAACGTATCATTATAAAGAAGAGTTTATCTATTACACTGTGGCGTACCTCAACAAGTACAACTTGCACCAATCGCTCATGGCAATCGAGCATAAATACTTCGATTCAATCGTCAAGTTGTTCAAGTTCTCAAGCACGTTGGGACAGGAAGGAAAATGTTTCTCAACAGTTTACTACGACCTCAGTGAGACTATTTTCCCCAAATATCCTGCGTTGGAGGACGTTTTCGATAACGATAAGGAGCGATTGTTGGCGAATCCGAACTACAAAACGAGCTTTACCAAAGGGTTCATCGACCTCTTCACAAAGCAGACAAATGATTTGACTAAAGTCGATTCCTGCACGAATTTCCTAGTGAAATGCGTCAAAATCATATGGAAATCTCTTCAAAACGCGTCCCAAAAAGACGAAGTCAACCTGCTTTCCCTTCAAAACGTTGAGCAAAAGCTTCATTTCCTATCCTACGCCTTTAACGCGCTCTTCTACCTGATGAAGATTGGTCCGAAACTCAAGGCGAAAATCACAACTAAAGGAGGTATTCAAATCACGGCGCTGAAGAAGGATATAATTCCTGAGGAAAAAACATGGCAGTTGGACAAGGGATTATTGGAATTGATCAAAGATCTTTTCCAGAACCTGAACCAGACAGGTTTCAGGAAGTTCAGCGAGTCGAAGTATTACGTTGAGAGAGATAACACGCAATATATTATTTTCTTAATGATTTATTTCCACTCGGTACTGGAGTCTCGCAGAGAAATCAAGTTCGATCCTACTGATACCATGAGGTATCTCATTTACTTGGAGAATGCGATCAAGCCAAACACTGCTTGCTTGTCCATTATTATCACTTGCTTCCAGCAGCTCTTCAGACTCGACAGTGATAATTTCTACAGCTATTTGGTCAATACGCAGAGCAAGCTGATCAAATTGTTGATTAATAAATTGAATAGCGACTTGTGCACGGACTCCGAGTTCATATTCATTTTGAAATTCTTCACTGAGCTGGCAGGAAAGTATAAACTGGCGATATTGCTCAAGGAGCAGAATATTATGTGGGAGTTGAGCTCGAATAAGCAGTTCAAAGGACTCAAGGACCTCTCTAACTACGAGTGCGGAGTTAGAACGTCCCGACATTTCTACTGGTGCTGGACGCTGATTCTTGTGAAAGAGATCACAAAAACCCTTCATAAAGAAGCAGGTATGATTTATTTTCCATTTTTGTTGATCTTGCTGACAATTGTTTAAAGGCTTTATTAATTCGGTGGTTAGCTTCGTAAAGGAACATTTCGAGAGAATTTACCAAGTGATCTGCTATCCAAACCATGACGCCAGCCACCCGAACGGACATGATCACTGGGAAGAGCAGAACACGACAAAATACACTATAGCGGTAATTTCGAAATTATCTAGCTCTAGAATAATAATAATGCTGTTTTTAAAAAGTACTTGGAGGAGCTTGAAATCACCCTCGCTCTGCTTAGCGAGCTGTTCCACCATGCCGACGACTGGGTGCTTATCAACCGAACCCAGTTCGAAACAATTCTGCACGCGTTCACCAATCACACACTCAAACTGTTCAAAACAAAGGTCGTTATCAACAGCGAATTCTCCCCTGTCACTGCCTACGAAAAAGCTCTTAACGAAATCTACGCGAGCTACGACGCTCTTAAAGAAAAGAGCTACCAGCTCGACGCCTCTCCTTCAGGCCTGCATCTCGGAGCGATGAAATCAGGTATTTCACGATTCCAAATTGACCATCGACACTCCGCTGGCGAAAGAGACGTAATTTTCTCTTTCCATTTTTCTCATCTAAGCCTCCTTTTTAGCAATTCCTCTCTCGCAAGAACTACAACCCTTCAGTCCTCTCATTCAAAGTTGAGCTCTCTCTCTTGAAATCGCTGCTTCAGGTCTTATCCTCCGTTAAAAACGGTTTCTATCACACTCAGCTGGCCTCTTTCTTCGAGTACCAAGACCGTCCTTTCGAACAGAGACAACGATTCTTCTACGAACTATCCTATTGGGAAGGCCTCTGCGAGACGTTAGAAGACACTCAAAGATTCCTGCTCTTCCTTATGATAAGATGGAAAACACAAGCGAACGATAAGTTCTACCATAAGATCGCGAAGAAATTAGAATACACAAACAAGAGCGTTGAGGCCTCTATCCAAAATATCTGCCTGAACAAATGTTTCTCAAGTAACTTTGAAAAACCCTCGCATTTTGTAATAATATCGCTATTAGGCATGAGCTATGAAGAAAGCATGAACTTGTGCAAGATGAACCTCGAGATGTCTTTCTTCGTCTTCATTCTCCATACAAATATGTTCGACCAGTTAAGATCTTCGGAGAACCTGCTGATTGAAGAAGAAATGAGCATTTATAAAGCGAAAATATGTAAGAGCTAACATCCATTAGCAATGGCATGACTCTCATTTAATAGATAAACTCCTTGAAGAAGCCATCAACACCGTTAGCAAGTCAAGCAGTGCTGTTTCATCCTTCCCAGGTGATATGTTATCAGCGAAATCAAGATCAGGTGGAGAAGGCGACGATACCAAATTCCTTAGCGCGTTGACGAAATTTTTCCGAGTGAAATGAGCGCTGATGCAGCGGTACATCCAGATTGGCGGAGATCTTTATAGCTCGCATTTATTTCAGATTCATACCTGTAATTATTGTATTTGAATTGTGTTTTTCAAGATATTTGCGTTAATTCATTTGGAAAATCCTTTATGCTATGGGTATCAATTATTGCCAAGAATGTTTCGATTGTAATTTCCTTTGAATTCAACGTGTTTAGCATGTAACAGTGACCCTTACACAAGTCTTCATTGATTTTTCAATAAGTTCAGATCATAAACAATGTCATAAAGCTGTGTCTTGATTTTGAATTCGTGGGGCAGAATCTCAATAATTTTTAAATATTGTTTGTTTCACTTTAAAACATGAACAAAGAAAAAGAGGAAAGCAAAGAAGAGTTGATAGATACAATCGAAACCGAGTTCATCAAACAAAAACCCGAACGATTGTCTCGCGTTGTGCCAGAAATTACCGGTCGAAGTGTCTCAGGCGTCAAAAAATCAAACAGAAATCTCTATTCAACTCAGCTGTCAAGCACTATTAGCGGGGTTCTGAGAACAGATGCGATGTCAAGCGATGTACTTGTGCTGGGTACTGCAGTCCAATTTCTCATATAATATATTCTGCAATGATATTAAAGGGTTATCTTACTCAGGCAAATCGTTGCTTATTCGAAGATTGCATAGTAACAATTCATCTTCGATGGCAGTTTGTAATAAATGAATATCAGATTTGGACAAAGAAATGGAAGCGGACACTCAGCCTACGGTGGGTACGGACATTATTAAGATTAAGCGAGAGAAAAAGGAGGTGTTGGTGAGAGAGGTATTGGTCGAATTTAATTGATGTTCAAATGACGTATGGTATATAGATTGGATTTCAGCTGGTGGCATCGTGGGTGAAATTTTCTTTGGAAACACGAATTATTATGGTAATAAAGGTATGAGTGAAAATCAATGAGAAATATGGTATTAGTTTGTTGTGGACCTGACGAATCCGTTGGATTTAGCTGCAAGTGCGATCGAATTTTTCAATATTTTAATCACGACAAGTGTCAATGAAACCCCGATTTTCTTGGTCCTCAATAAAATGTACGTTAAGCCAATTAGAGCAAGGGTTTCTAATGTGCACTTTTTTAGAGACTGTGATGACTTGATCAGTCTTCAGACGGTCGAAAGATTTTTCAAGATTCGCAAATTAATGGAGTTTCGAAAGAATATTCAAGTGTTTTTGACTAGGTAAAAACCTTCCAATCGCGATTGTAATTCATAAATACAATGTTCTCAGCGCATTTTTAGGAGCAAACGTTAAGAATCTTATGGATTCAATTGTTGATGTCTTGAATTTTTTGAAGCCGCAATCATCGAAAAAGAAGAAGAATAAGAAGTCTTGCTGTTTCTAACAATTTAATTAATAGTCCTAATTTTTCGTTGTGTATTCACACTCTGCTATTCTATTGCAGTAAAATCCCTGAATGAATGTCCTTTTACATCGAAATCTCTTAAATATCCCGGTAGCCTTTCCACAACTCTATATTTTTGAATAACCTATAGAGAAAGAGAGAAGAAATTAAGGTTTTTTAAATTAGCATCACTTACATAATCAATCAGTATATATGCTCACATAAACAGTCAACTGGCAATATTGACATCTCAACTGGCCTGGCCATACTCATAGATCGCTTAAAAAGCAGTTGCTTTATATAAAATCTTTTAATATAGTAAAGCTAGCTGTATAATGAAAAAGAAGAAGTTTTTTTTTCCACTATGCAATAGCTTTCGAGTCCACTTCTAATGCATCTCGCCATGTTCTGAGTACCTACTTATTTCATCGACTTCTTCGATTAGCATCATCGAACAGGTCTTTTTCGATGAGTTGCATAGAGTCGGAGTGAGTGACGACCTAGTTATAGTATCAGCTGTATTGCACCTTCGGATCGCGAGGTCATCATCTTTGCTGCTATCGGCTTTTTTCTCTTCGATTACTTTTTCCGGTTCTCGACGTCCCTCTGCCAATCCAATAACATAATCCATAGAGATGGTTAACGTGGCAAAAAAATACGCTTCTTCCCCAAACTTGACAAACTGGTCATCGAGGAGCGTTTCAATGAACATTAAGTTTGTTTTTATGCGTTTATTCCCGGATTTTGCGACGATATACGTATAAATCGGTATCAACTGATCAGCAGATATCGTCAATTCTGAAACCTTTTTCGTCGGATCCTTTAGGAGCCAGTAATTATCAACAGCCCTCACGATCTCATTCTTCAGATGCTTGACGATTTTCAGCTTTTCGGTTGGAGTAAACACTACGTTCAGCATATTTAGTGCCTCAATAGCTCCGAGATAAGGCAATTCTTCATCAGGTAAGCAGAACGTCTCTTCGATATTGAAATCTTCGGGTCGCAGAGTTTTCCATTTCTCCATCTGAAGCTCCAGATTTCTCTGTTTTTGATCGAAATGCTGTTCGATTATCTTAAAGAGAGTATTATATATCGGGACTGGAGGATGCAAAACGCCGATATGCACTGTTTGCTTCAATTTCCTGTCGAAATTCATGCCTATTGAGCCGCCTTCTTGCAGTACGAACTGATAAACTACCTGATAAAGCAGAATTTCAAGGAGCTGGATGAATTCTTTCACATCGTTTATCGCTCGATTGACAGTCGCTTTCGAAATCACTCGCGGCATCTCGCAACTCTTAAACACATCCATGCCAACAGACACCGCCTGCTCAGAAAATTTCTTCTGCTTTATATCATAAGCTCCGGCAAAATTTATCCCTGATTGACTAGCTGATCTCATTACGGGTGTGCTCGGAGCTGTTCTCACCTTGAGTTCCTCAGGAAGGTACTTCTGATAGCGAATGTTGTACAAATCAGCGAATTTATTGATGAGATCTCTGAACAGGTTATCTCCATGAGTGATCTCATAACTGAGGTAATCGAGTATCCTGTCTGAAATTTGCTCAGAGGCTATTTCTTTCGGAATACTGAAATCCTTAATTTCGAATGGATCATTTTTTAAATTGTCAATCAGAGACTTTGGAGTTCGCGCGAGCGAGTTGGCTCTGGAGAGTACGATTTCTGAATTCCCTCTGCTGCGAAGGTGTCTAGGTCCCATGAAGTCTTGAGGGATGGGAATCTGAGTCATCGTGTTTTTATTGTCTTTTCGGCCTCGATTCGGGGTAGCTTTGAAAATTATGAGCTCTGAGGACACGCTATGAGGGAATTACTATGAAATGCTGCCAAGTCTATCCATTTGATGCCTGAGAAAAGCGACATGGACTTATGATTTTTATACTTCGCTAAAAATTGAAGGAAATCGGAGTGGTAGTCCTTTAGTTTAGCTTCTTCTTGGAAGTCGCGGAGCACGGTCTTTGCGAAGCCTATCCATTCCTATTGAGAGCGGGATAAAGTGTGATACTAGGAAGATTTGGTTACGTCTGGTCCAGGAATGTTTGAATCTGAGTGGTTTTGTTTATTTGCTTTGAGGAAAGTAAGATATGAGTTGAGACTGTCCTTGCTCTTTTTAGGTGAAGCCATTGCTATTTAAGCGAGTTATTCGAAGATTTGACTGTTCGGAGGGACGTGTGATAGGCTAAAACACCAGCGAAGATAAAAATTAATTGGATTCGGGAGGTTAAGTGCAAAATAATTGTATCGAGCAATAACGAAAAGTGAGTGTTCTATGTACTCGTTCTTGAGAAAAAGAAAGTTCTTTCATTTTGGCAAAAATTCTAAATATTGAAAAACTAAGGAGATCCGATTACATAGCGGAAACGGTAGAATCTCCTTAAGGATACAATGAAAATACATTAGAACACAAGGAAAAATGATTGATATATTTGAGAGGAATTTCCCATGAAAAATTCGGGAGTCACGAAATCTCCTATGAAATAATTTTAAATAAACCCACTGCTCATTATCTGCCCTGACTGCGAATGAGGCCTCGCCTGTTGCAGATTTTGGTGTTGATGATGATTTTGCTGAACAGCAACAAGTTTCTTGGGAGAGTTTGAGCCGCTTTTTTTACTTTTAGATTTGATTTTAAGGATGCCTTGGTCTGCACAGATATTTCGCTTTACCATGCTCGAGTTTATTATCCCTGGAAGCACCTTCAATAGTTCTTTCGTCACCTCTAAAGGACTTCCTTTCACCTCTTCCAACGATAAAAACACAATCGAATGAAGATCCAGAATTTCGCCTCTAGAAGTAGTCGGACGTGATAGCTTCCCTGAATACATCCCAAAAGCCTTCAGATTTTTATAGGATCCTCCTCCTCCAACTCCTACAAATAGCAGCGCAACAGATATCTGAGTTCTAATCGACCCAAGAAAATCAATCATTTCCCTCAAGTCTTGAATATCCTCCTCTACTAATAAAATAATGCTATAAAAGCGAGAAGTCGACGCAAAATGACCATCTTTTCTCAGCGACTCTATAATCTCCTTGACAACAGGTGTATATGCTTTTACTTGACAAGGCTCCAATGAAGTAATAATCTTCTGGTAGTCCCTACTTAACGTGTTAATGTCCGAATACGAACTATTATCTGGATTATCTGACAGTGGAAAGCACACAGTGTCTTTTTCTATTACACAATCATTCATCAAATCGAACTTGTTCGCACCAAACCCATTACAAACAACTTTTTTATTGGTATTGTAAGAAATCAGCACTTCAGCCAGCAATTTCGTTATTTTTTCATACAGAGAGCCTTTGCCATTGAAATTATAGTGAGTTGATTCAGGCTTTACATACGAATTTCCCCGATTCGAAAAATCTATCGCAATCACCGAATAAAGATCCAAACCTCCGAATACGTAATCGAGGAACTGAGGCACACGGCTAGCATGCTTGTAGCGTAAGAAAAGCGTTCCGATTTTTGTTTTTTGTAGAGGCTCGCCAGGTTTCTGCGAAAATTTAATAATATCCTTTGAAGAAAGCTTTCCATAGAAAATATCATTCAAAGTAAAATCAACATGCCCCATGATTTTTTCTTGGTGAATCTTTGGTATCTTATGCACAACCACTCTTAATAACCTTGAAAAATCTTTCCCACATAAATCAATAGCTTTAGGCCGAATCATTTCCCAGACCGGGACATCACCCACATAGACCTCTCCCTTAAGCACGGGCATGAATTTTTTTTCCTTCGGATCCATTTGCCAAACGCTAAAGTAAGTTTTCGGTGTTAGCAAATACGATTTGAGAAAACTCGCAGCGAATTGAAGGCGAATTTCATCGAGACTGTCAGTGAAGTTATCTATCCTCAGACGTAAGAAACTATCATCGTTGCTATACGCTGGATACGTTTTTCGCACGCATAATTTGAGGGTTTGGTTAGGAGCTGTCAAGAGTCTCACAATATTGAATTCGACGCTTCCTGCTAGGGATTTGGTATCTGCATCGATAATTTCAGCGAGGATTTCTTGTTTTATTGAGAAGGAATACTGCACGAACATCTTTTGGGTGTATTTTGGGTCTCGAGAGCCGGAAATCGTCTCAGTAGAAGCGAACATAACCCAGTTGTTGCGGGTAATTGTTGTTCTTTGGTAGAGGTTTACACATGAGCTGCTTGGAAAATTCACACCTGCGATGAATAAATCAAGTTGACTACCTATTAACATGCTAGAGCCCTGCTTTGCATCACTCTTTTTTGCTTCCATGACAAAAAGCTGGTGATTCTCACAGGAAATGAATGATTTGTCTTATTTAAAGTTTTTTTTTATTTCTATTTGAATCACAAACATGAAAACGGCTTTCGCTAATTTTTTCATCGCGAGCTTTCATTATTAACTCTATAGTCTTTAAACGTATCAATTTCAATGAAAAACCCCAAAACCCCAAAACCCCAAAACCCCAAAACCCCAAAACCCCAAAACCCCAAAACCCCAAAACCCCAAAACCCC
>ENA-UOUE01001339-UOUE01001339.1-compost-metagenome-genome-assembly--contig:-NODE-1339-length-15886-cov-13.499462_pt1 | contig 15886 bp, 14 predicted proteins | sample MGYA00238146_ERZ747223 | MGnify/ENA primary metagenome ERZ747223 (study PRJEB28781, sample SAMN06268865) | compost metagenome | isolation source: single cell | place: USA: California, Emeryville, Joint...
AAATTAGGAACAAGAGAGATGCAAGGTGAATATCAAAGACACCTAACTCTTCAAATGGGAAGAATATATACTAATATTGAGAATTCGTTCACAAAATCTCTTTCTAGACTGATTGATATTCCAGAAATTGACAACTACCTTCGAGGGAAGGTTTTCCTAGCTGATTGTTGGAATTATTGAAACCAAAACTGATCCTTAGCAATCTCACCTTCAACTATACTAATAGGGAAACAATGAAAATTAGTCCTCCTCTGGAGCTGATTATTCAGGACAATTCGATTTATCAAGTGAAAAAAAATTTAATATTCATATCTAAAACTGACTGAATTTCAAACTCTTTTGATCACATGACACAAATACTGAATAGAAGCCAACAGCAAGAGAAAGATCCACGTAATCTCATTTCGAATACAGTCACTAAACATTATCAAGGTGAAGAGATAAATGTCTCATTTAGAAGCGAAAGCCGCCTCCCAAATTCGTATAAGTTAGACAAAGGCAAGATCATATTTGAGTTTGCAATAGCTTACACTATGTCTAGAGCTCACCAATCTTTATTCACAACTTGCCACCAGCAAGCAAAAACTCAGCACAGAAAAATCAAATCTTTATGGTAAGCAAGTGAGCGCCAAAAAAGAGGATCAGTCTCCTGAAAAAGATCATATCGGCCAAGGTTCGGTTAGCCATGATCCTGTGGAGTCAAAGTTGCATACAATTGGCTCATATGATCAAAGGTGGTCAGAAAAAGAGCCTGTTCATAAAAGCCAGTTAGAAAAAACCGATGCGAGTTTCAGATCCAGCAGGAGGAATCCAGATATTTTTCGTAGTCCAAATGAAAAATCGCTTTACATGAGTGAAAATGAGAAACTAACGAGGATGAGGCAAAGCTATAACTCCACAGGATCCATGCGAGTAAAAGACATCTATATTGATACTACTCCTGCACTCTTGGGAGATCAGTCGCCGATTGATCTGCACGATCTCTATAACGGTAACTCATGCGCTAAGACCTATTGTGAACAGATTCTTCTGTAGACCGAGCGAATGAAATTCACCAAAAATTCCTGAAAATTGCTGAAGATCCTGAAGCCCTGATTCAGAGTTTGATTGATGAAAAAAGGAAGAGATTAATGCGCTCCACAACTGAAAATATACCTTTCGACCGAAAATCCCATTACTCGGGACAAGGATCACATATGCTCAGCGTTGAAAGTCAATTTCCACAGGTACATTTATAACCCAATGAGAGGCAACTACATTTCTATTGCAGGAGAGGCTCTATCTAAAAATGTATGAGATTGCTAAGGAGGAAGAATTGTTTCAGCAGAAGGTGATTTTTAAAATGGTTAACTGAAATATTCAGCATGAATGATTAGATAAACACAGCAATAAAAGAGCAGTCGAACAAGAAAAAAATCAGTGATAATTCACAGAGAATAATGTGGAGAAGACTTGCCGCTAAAATTGAAACGATATTGAAAGAGATTGATAAAGAAGGGGCAAAAAGAATCAATTTTGGACAACTTGGCAGAATTGTTACTGTGTTGGGCATTTTTAAACACATTACATACGATGAGAATTTTGAACGTAATGAATTGCTCTTATTTCCCTCGGGGTTAAATTTCTATTGTATCATATAGTCGAAGCTACTAATCCTAACGAAACAATAATTGACACGAGTCAGAAGAGAAGTTTTGAGGAAGTAATGATTCAACAATTGAATATTCTTGACAGTGAAACTTTTTTTTCAAAGATGATGGTTCATGAGCAACTATGGCTTTTGCTTTCGGGAGATCCAGATGCCGAGACAGTCGATACAGATATCATAACTCCAGTTTTTCTCCTACTCCTCAGCGAGATTAAGGTGCCTGTTGAACAATTAGCTATTAAAATTCAGGAATGTATCCTTGAGCACAGAAAAAATACGCAAGGAGATCAAGATGGCATCCCAAAGATATTTAGTGAAGTAGTTCCAGGTATATGATAGTATGAAGGAAGCAGAAAAATGAAATGCTGTTATATTTGCAAACATAGATGCAGAGAAGGACCAATGGAGTATTGTAGAACTAATCAAGAGAGTGAGAAGACTGAAAGAAACGAGACTCGCTTATACAAGCACAGGCTACTTACGACCAGTAAAAGTTGAGGAGAGACAAAAGGTGGATAAAAATTTGAATTATTGGAAAATGAAATGATTATGAATAGTTTCAAGAGAGTATGACATTCAAGCCTCATATTAGTGAGAATTCTCAGATGCTTGATGCAATCAAAACACAGAGATTTATTCAAAATGTTTTATCGAAAGAAGGGACTGAGGAACAAGAGAAGGGTGAAGGAAAGCTCGATTCAAAGAAAAAAATTGATCGGTTGATAAAGGATTTCCGAGAAGTGGAGAAATCCTTCCAAAAAAGTACGACTCTAGAACCGCGAGATTCAGCAATGGAAGAAGAGAATGAAGAAGACCAACTCATTAAATCAAAGCTCGCTCAAGATAGAGTCGAACTTCTTTTTAAGAGGGAAGAGTTGAGGAAAAAATGGATAGCTGAGAGCCAGAAGCGTAAAAAAGAAGCGGTATTTTTTCTACCCAAGTAAGTTGTGCTGATGGCTAATTTCTATGAAATAGGAGCTGAAAGAATGCACTTTTAAACCTACAATCAATAAAACGAAGGGTTCCCAAACATCACATACAAATCCAGTATAATTATGAATTGTGGATTTTTACAAACCAATCTTTCAGTTCGATAGGCTCTACAATCATGATAAGGTGCAAAAGAAGAGAGAAGAAAAAGCACTTATGGAACGTGTGGAGAAGGAGACGAAGGAATTAGAAGAGTGTACCTTCCATCCGAAAATATATACAAAAGGACAGTGAGTGCTGCTTTCTTAACCTTGTGAGCTTAACTGCTTATACAGCGCGATAACGGAGCCAAACCAGATTCCAAAAGGATATGAAAAGTCAGTAGGCAGATTGAGATTTGGATTTGAAATTTTCCAAAAAAAGAAGGATGCTTTGGAGAAGTATATATATATTCGAGAGCTGTTCATCTTTAAATATTATCTAGGCACTCGCTCGGGGAAAATTATGAAAAACTCAGAAATCAAAAAGTCAAACCCTTCTCTTTCCTTGAGCAAGAGAGGAAGAGAAGAAGAGTTCCTTTTGTGTATATTGATGTGAATGTAGGACCAGGAAGGTAGAATCAAAACAATTTCAAACTTGGGCTATAATAATATCCATAGATCTGGAAGAATAGGACTACACGAGGATGATAATCCACTTGAGCTCGCTAGGAATTTCGCTCTTGCATTCCAACTTAACCAAGAGATGTATAGCAGTCTCGAAGAGCTGCTTACCACTCAGCTAGAAAGCTATAAAGCTCAGCAACAAGCCCACGATGATCAAGTTCAGGAAGAGGACGAGGAAGAATATGAAGAACAAGATGATAATTAAAATATGAATAATCGAAAATATATGGATAAATAAATTTTAAATTGCACCATTATTACTTTTGAATTCAGATGAACTCACAACAATCCAGGGATTTTTCGATCCATTTTGAACCTTGATTTGTTTGAAACCTCCAAATTGAAATTTAGCTTGATACCACCTGAGAGCTGAATTACGAAACTTATTCAAAGGCATCGATTTTTTCTAGTAGTCTTGTATCTCAGCACTATAATGAAAAGAACGAGCAGATTAAAGAGAGTTCTGACAATAAATCTGCATAGTTCTTTCATTTCCTTCGCTCTTTGAAATTATTTTGTATTGTCTGCAATAAAACTCAGAAAAAGGTTTGAATATTGTCTTTAAACAACTCACAATAATCAAAATTTATTTTGTCAACAAGTAAGCGAAGCGATGACGAAGCTGCTGGTTTCGTTGCTGGTTTTGAATGTACTTGCAATCACCCAAGCTGCTGAGCCTTACTGTACTATTTGTAATGGCACCTGTATGCCTGGCTACTATTTCAACACCACACGGATGATTTGCATTCAATGCCCAGGTGGCTGCGCGAATTGTACCGATGCAGACACCTGCACAAGTTGTAATCCTGGATACTATTTACAATCGGCTGGAGGTTGCGTATCTTGTGGCGTCAGCAATTGCGCTGCTTGCAGTACAGCACAAACCTGTACTGCTTGCAATTCAGGCTACTACTTGTCCGGTGGCTCGTGTATTTCTTGTACTGTAACTGCCGTCAGTTGTAAGGTCTGTGCTTCTGCTACCACCTGCACAACCTGTGCGTCAGTATCAGACTCTACTGGAGCATATCTTGATACCAATACTCAGTGTCAAAGTTGTCCTACTGGTTGCATTTCATGTACCTCTGCATCAGTTTGCTCTGCTTGTGGAACTGGGTATGTCTTATATAATAGCAATTGCTATTCTTGTTCTTCTGCAGCCTCGAATTGTGCCACATGTACAGCTTCTGCGAGCCCTTCCGTTTGTACCTCTTGCTTACCAGGGTATTATCTTTCAGATGGGAAATGCTTGGCATGCTCAGTAGGATGCTCTGCATGTGCAAGTGATTCTAATTGTACACAGTGCATGTCAGCTTACTATCTTAATGCAAATTATGGGTGCACTCCTTGCCATAACAATTGTAAGGCATGTCATAATGCAACTAATTGTACATTGTGCAATGATGGCTATCAATTCCTCTTTGGTGCCAACGCTTGTTCACAATGTCCCGAGGGTTGCTATGGTTGCGTTTCAAACAGCAGTTTGAAAATCGGCTCTTGCGTTTCGGCCTTGAAGATTCACAGCAGGTTACTCTTGACTATAGTCCTTGTTGCTTTCACAATCGTCTCCACTTTCTAAAGAGAAAAAGTGTTCATTTTTTTCTATATTATCTCGAGATAATAAATGTGGAAAATGGAGGAAAATGGAGGGAAATAAGCACTTCGTACAGAAACTAATCAAGAATAAAGGCACACTGAAAACTTTATTATCCAATAGTAACGAGTGCCAGAGACTTTCTAAAAACAGAAGTTTTTTTTTAAAACTATGAAAAGTATTCTCTCAAACGTCATTCGAAATCTATCTGAAGAAGTAAAATAGAGCGAACCAGGAACGAATGGAGATTGAAATTTTAAAAAATTCATTATTTATTCTTCCAAATTTTCTAGCATAGTAGAGGCAGTTTCACATCCTTAATTGAAAAACTCCTCTATATATAAAACAATCCTGGCTATCGATATATATATTTTTTCAAGAATCCTGTCCTAACTCAAGCTCCTGGTGATATGGACTGCCCAACAGGTGTTTTGATTTGATAGTTTGCTTGATGATAGATACTAGAGGCAGATTTCTGGGAGTCATTAATAAAATATGAGGATTGTAGTGTTTTTATTAATTCACTTAATTTAAAGATAGTTGCTAAAGTTAAAAATCTTGGCTTAGTGAAATCTCTTAATTCAACAATGAGAAAAATTGCAATGTTAGAAGGTCCATACCTATAGAGCAAAATCTTAGACTTTTGAAACTGACCAATGATTATTATCACAACAACCAACCACAAAAAATAGCCACTGAATATTCATTGCTCGTGTTTGAGATATAGATGAATTGTGGATGCCGGCTTCTCATGTTGCTTTTCCATTAGTATGAGAAAAGATATACTTCGGTCAGAGTTCTCTGGAGTCATGGAAGGACGTATACTCGTCACCACAGCAGTCCTTAAAATTTGGAATTATATGTGAATTCTCTCGAGGAAGTCAAAAAAAACAGTAAAGTTGATGCTCCAATCGAGCAATAAGGAGAGATAATGAACGTCCAGAACTATATTTGTGGTGCTGGCAGACTTTAAAGAATGATTCAGATGCTCTGAAATATGTTAAGTTTTAGCAGTTTCCTACACAAAAAAGAGGTCTTTAGAGTGAAACTCAGAAGTCAACGCAGCTGTGATTGGAACGTATTGCCTTTTGCTGGAAACTCCTCTTTGGTCTTATGAAAGGCTGTATTAATTGAACGAACTGAAAGGTTTGCCCTCTAAGGCTTCCTAAATTATTGAGCAGAAAGAAGCTCAATTACAAATTCTGCATTGCAAAGGCAACTATTCATAAGGCTCCGATATATCATTGCCTATTTCACTTTCTTTGACTTTCTCTAAATTTAGCGCAGAATAGACAAACTGTCAAAAATTTTCCGACTAATTGAAAATAAGAAAGATTCACAGCAGATGAGCAAGAGACACCGATAGACAGAAAACAGAACATGAAGCTCATTTTTTTTTGTTGATCGGTAAAAGTGAATCATTTTCATTGGAGCATTTATTGCATAGGTTTGAATAATAAATAAGAATTAATTGAAACTGATTTTATTTCTCTATCTCTAACTCTTACAATCATGGGAGGTTGCCACACCAAAACTGCTCATAAGAAACAACATAAAGAAAAAAAGGACAAACACCATTCTGAATCTCAAAGTCCTCAGCACAATTCTAATGTGTTAAACGAAATTCATGTCTTCATTGAGAATCATCAGATCTGGGTGAAGGAGAATCAAACAACAATCACAATCGATGTCTGCATGCCCAATGGAAGCATGTGGAGTGGAAGTCAGTCAACCATTTCCATGCTAATTTCAAATTGTGATGGAAAGAAATATTTTTATGAGTTAGTTGCAAGATGTTTACAACCTGGGACTCACTGGGCATCGATCAGAAGCTTCAATGCTAATGCTCACGAATTACTCTTAAACGATAACGGCAAGGGTTATACTATCCCTTTAGAACCTCTCCAATCTCAGGAACTAGCTTTGAAGGTTAAACACTTGGAAAGTGAAAATTTCGCCCAAGCAAGGCAGGTTCAAGGCCTACTGTTAAAAATACAGAACTTGGAATCTCGAATCACGGGTATACCAACTCAGATTGAAAGTAAGTCAAGTAAAGGGAGCCGCAAGCTCAAGATCAAGCACCCTACAAGATGGGAGTATGAATTCGGCAACACTAACTTCCATGCAGTGCCTATCGATGATTTTACTCATACTTTCAAAACCAAAAAAGGAATCATCACATGCATTGCCAATGGACACACTCTAGCCGCAGGCACTTCGCTAACACTTTGTTTCTACATTGATGGCAAACCCATAGGAACAGACATAGGAGGTCATCCCCACGTTCCTATTGCAGGATGCTATCATCGAAACTCTATTACTAGTACTGGATGGCTACCTCTCAATATGGTTCAAAGATGCAAAGTGTCCGAAGGTGAGCACAAAGTTGAGTTGAGATGTATTTCAGGTGCAAAAAGCAACGTGAATGGCTTGGAGGTCACATACTCTGTTGATGACAAGTAAGATACTAAATGTTTTGGTTTGAGAAGAGACATGCATGCTATCATGATAAATTAGCTATTTTTTTCGAAAATACACGCCTCATGATGTAGTTGCAAATAAATTCCTTCCATCAGATCCAGCCAACTTATAGGGGCCCGCTCGATATTTAAAAAATGTGCTGCTTCACATAGTAACAAAAAAAAAAACAAAACCAGCTTTTTCAACTATTCTTTAGAAGCTGAGTTTAGCTTTCATCCAAAACAAATAGTGCAGATAGATAAGATAAAAAATAGGATACGAATTGAACTCTACTCCAGCATAAAAATTGAGTGCTTTGAAAAAGCGAGCACCGAAATATTCACTGTAATAAGCAGTTACAACAGACACGACTTGTTTCTGACAAACGATATCTTTGAGCTGAAAGAAACAAAAGAGGGAGTACCTGATTCTTTAGAATTCCACATCTAAAACTGGGAGTGAAAAAATTATAATCAAAATTTATTTGCATGAAAATTCACAAACAATAAACAAATTCCTCAATATCCGAAATTCACAAATTTATACCGATATCTTCTTCTAAGCAAACTGTCGCACAATAAACTTATGTGCCGTTAATAAGAGCGTAAGGCCCTAAATCAGCTATCTAATTACCCTAAGGAAAGTAAGAGGCTATTGTTTTGGACCCACCTTTCCGAGTATATCAAAGCCCAGCAAATTGAGCTATTTTCTTGTATTAAGTTTTTTGCTTTGATTGCTGGGAATTTTCTGAGGCTGTTTGTTTCTTTTATTTGCAATAACGTGGTCTCTCCAAGCTTTCAGCGATTTCTCACAAAGAACAATCTATTAATAATATGATAGTTAATTGAGGCTCGAGAATTTATGAGGATCCAATTACAAAGCGGAATTGGGAACAGATATCGTCGTAGTAGAGTAGATCAGATTCTGAAGGCGGAGTCTTTTCGACTTTTTGCTCAGAGTAATGTTCAAACCACTTTTGGAAACACTGTCTTTTGAGATAGTCTTCTCTATGCTTCAACAAGAATTTATTCTGCTCAAAGCAGTCCACATAATATCGCAAGAAGCAGTTAAAAACATTCCTATTGGGCAAATTTAATTTCAACTTGAACCGTCTTTTGTTTTATATTTACATTTTGAGTGTGTACTCGAAGTGATCTTGTGCTAATTCTAGTTCCTCTTTCTGACTCTCAGCATCAGAGGCATTATCAGGGTATTCAATGAACTCCTCTTGCTCAGTAACCTCTTGCTGTTCTGGATCAGGTTCTCTCGAGAACTAATTTATTTAAGGATAAAGTCTAATGATGATAAATATTCACGCTGTCAGAGATTCGATTTTCCTGTAGCTTTCTCTCTTTCACATATTTCACCCAAGGAGAAAATCCAAATGTTCTCTATTATTATATCATATCATAAGCTTTATTAAATTCTATTGAATAAAGGAAAGCTGTACCAATATATGTTTGACATGGAAATTCAGAGCTCGATTTAATTTTAATTGAAAAGCTTTCTGCTCTTTGTCCAAAGCAATTGCTTCCCCATTCTATGAAAGAATAAAATAAAATTATCTTTTCAAGAATATATTACGCTCTCTTCTTCAGAGGTCACAAAAATAGCTTGTGATACCATATCAATCTCTGCTGTTGGTTTCTTCTCACCTTCATTTAAAATGATTGCTTGCGATTTATTTGTTCCCGAATCTTCGAGACTGAGAAATTTGTGAGAAGAAGTATCTCTCATATTCTTGCTTACATTTGATGTTCAGACGGTTTGCTCTGAAGAGAGACAGCCTTTTTTATGGGCTTTTTGGGAACGAATTTTTGATTGCTTTCTTCATTACTGAGTGGAACCTCAGGATCATTTTGATTTTCTAGAGTATCTTGGCTTGTCGGATCAGCATTTTGGATTATATCATGCTTAATTGGTTGTGCTGCAAATTATTGAAACAAATTAATTAAAAGGAAAGATATATCTCTCATAATTACGGATTCTGGTTTCAATTTGATCAATTTGCTCTTCCTCTAAGTCATCATTTTCATTATTGAGAATTGTAAAATTGTCTTCTGTTGGACTAAGACTGAACGGGTTCAAAATTCCAGTCTCTACATTTGAAGCGTTTTGATTGGTATCGATTCCAAAGCTTTGGTCCAGCTGATTCTTTGTACTAAATTCTACAACAGGAGTTATTGGAGTTGTGATCTGGAGTGGGTTTGTGTATAGTAACTCATCAGTTGGTACTTGCTTTTCGACTGGCTTACTCAGGTTGCCAACTATTTGTCGATTTTCTAATGGACTCTTTGAAAGCGAAGCAACTGATTCTGTTCTTTTCGTTTTCACGGCGGAAGTCTCCTTTAATACGTGCTTTGTGTTTGCCGCTTTTTTAGGAGTAACCTCTGCACTTTTGTTCGACGGCATACCTTTTTGATTCGACATGGGTGATTTGGATTTCAAATCGGCATTTCTCATTGCTATATTTGTTTTTGCATTCATATTTGGAATTTGAGGTCTATTTTTCACTACGTCCTTGGCGGCTGGTCCTGAGATACGTTTCTTCTTTTCAAGCTTACTTTCTTGCAGGAATTTCATCCAGCCGCTATAAAAATATTTATTTAATAAAAACCACTCTCGGTGCGCAACAGCTTTGAGCTTTGTAATGGACGTTAGAAATAAGCAAGGATCTCTGCTTACCAATGATGCTGTTGTATTGTCGGCTTCACGGTCAGCTTTTTCTGAAATGTAGATCTCTTTCCAAATTGTAAAAAATAGCTTCTGAAGATGAGTGTCTTTCTTGAGTGCAAACTTAATAATCATAAATGTGAGAAGGCGCATGTATTTTGAGTTACTCTTTTGATTTTAGATTTTGCTTGTTTCAAATAAAGATCCAGTCTTGAAAAAGAATAACGTAGAAATTGCAACCTTTTGATGCGGGTCAAATCGCGTATTGTTTGAACTAATTTTTCGCACTTGGCGTTTTCTTGGGTCTTTTCGAGTTCATCTTTGGTTGATGTTGCTGAGGGTTTTCTAGTCTGTTCTCTTGAGTAAACAACAGCCTCACTATTGCTTCTTCGCTCTTCAATCTTATTCTCGTTTTGGTGAGGAGTAAATGGAGTCACAGAATAGTTTATAATCTCAGGACTCAATATAAAATTGCTCAGAGATTTCGCATTTGTTGAGTCGGGAATCGTCGATTCTGTAATCAAGTCTCGGCTCTCACTGAACTTCGGTAAGTCTTTGAAATTTTCAACCGCCTTCTTACCTAATCGCATTTTACTTCTAGATTTCTTAGAAAATTTTCGAATTTACCTCTGCCGATTGGAGAAATATTCAAAAAGCTTTGTTTTTTCACGGAATATACTGTTGATATTAAGTTCTGCTCGGGTTTGCTAGATCTATTTTGAACGTAACTCGATTTCTTCGAATTCGTGGAAGTTCGATTGACGCTGGTTGCAAAAGAGTTATCTATCTTGTTCTCTTCGTCCACACTGAAGTTCAATGATTTGTTTATCAGTGTTTGTGCTCTATTCGCATTCCGAGAGCCAGGAGTAGGAGATTTGTCCCCGCTTCGTAGAAGAGAGTGATCAATCGAGCGATTAACTTTTTCCTTTGTTGAGTCTCTCGAGATAGTAGTTTTCGCTGGAAATTGACCAAATCTTGCTTTTTCAGCTGTATGTGATCGAGCAAGAGATTTTCCACCTTCGGTGGTATTCCTTGAGAGAGCTTCGTTCTTTTTTCTCAAATTTCTAATCGCAAACAAACATTCAATTGTATTTTTTGACAATTCAGTAATACTCCACAGCTTTTTTCAAGTCCCTTTCAACATTTTGCATTAGCTTTGCTTTTGTACCTTTGAGATTTTTGCTATTGGTGCTGTGTTCCATGGATTTATTATGAATCCTCTCATTTTTGTCTGAAATTGGAGACTTTGATTGCCGAGCATTCCCTTTTTTTGTAATTTTTTAAGAAACCCACTTTCACTTGCAAGAATTTACTGAGATTCTTTACAGGGACGTATTCGGAACAATTGCGACTTCCTGAAACATTCGTATTATCGCTATTTATACTGCGTTTACGAAGCAATTTTAGAAGTTTGTCAGACTGTAGTGTTTACGTTGTAGGAAATGGGCTGGAACCTTTTCTCATTTGGTTCTTCTGTTCTAATTAAGCAGAAAATTTGCTCAGTTCTGGGAGAAAGAATAAAGCAGACAACTAACAAATTTTATTGCAGCTGTTAAACTAATTTTATTGAAATTAATATTTCGTTTTATATTCTCTAATATATAACTCTTAAACTATGAGTTGAACATTGTACTTGCTTTATTTTCTATTGGTAACTTGCCACATGCTGCAATGAGAGAGCAGAGTTGTATCCACCAGTAATAAACATGGTAACAACATGGACTCTTTTTCATCTTTGTTATAAATTGCTATCCTATTAAAATTCCTGGTAATTTATACTTAAAGCGTTAAACAGTTTTATAGCAATCAAAAACATATAGTCCCTGGCACTCAATTAAGTAATCAATTAAACAGTAATACTAGTCATATAATTGGCAAATGTTCCGTTTACTTGAGTATAAAAGATAGCAAATCGCGCTATATTGAAATTTGCCAAAGTATAAAGGGAGGAAAATTATTTGAGCTGTTTTGTCTGGTGTACACAAAAGCAAAAAGATTGAGTGCTTACAAATAGTTAAAGATATCCTCGAACTCTGGTGACTCATTTCCAGGGGTCTAATAAAGTAGTTTCAATCAAATGTACGCTCATATGAGAATTACCTCCTCTATTCTTTTAACGTTCTGTGGATTCGTATGCCAATGTTTGCTAATAACCTCATTATAGTAGGCATCTTCGCCAATCTATTTGGTGCATGATGAGTATATAAAAAAATAATTATGTGGTTACTTCATCTTCAACAAATTCTGTGCCTCTCCAATAGTAACAATACTTTTGCTGCCCTGTCTCTTTCAAAATAAGGACCAACGCATCAGAGGTTAATTCGTCAAAATCAAAAATGCGAATTGGATTGAAAGAAGGGTAAACGAAGAAGTTTGGTTTCGATCTTCTCATTTCTTCTTCATCAGGATCTTCATCTTCATAGCGTTTATATGTGATACCAGTCACATCCTTCGCTTTCGCAAGATCAATGAACCAAGAATTCCACTCTTTATTCTCAACATATCTTGGCTCGGTAACGGAGTTGCCCCATATGTTCCAAAAAGCTTCCGGTTCTTCTCCACATTTAATAGTCAAAACCTCACCTGACCCTCTCTCATATTTTTGAAGCCTTTTTAGATGTAAATCAGCTGCTTTTTCGTAACTAGATATTTTTGATTGTTAATCGATGTGAAAATGGGTTTTTGCTTACGCGGCGAGATTCGATTCTGAAATTTTGTTTCCCAACCATTTGAAAATCACCTTTTCAGTTTGCACGATAAAAATGGTTCTTGGATCAAGTTTCTTCGGATACTTCGATTGATAAAATTGTTCGATTATCTAGTGGAATGAGAATTTTTTTCAGTGAGTAGGTTCATGCAAGGTTGAGTGCTACCATTCTGGAAACGACATAATTTGGCGTCTCAGGCTGATGTGAGCCAATACAGAAAACTCTTGCGGCGCCAGGAATACTCTTAAAGGGTTCATACAATCGCTTCTGGAAGAAAAGCAGCTGCAGCACAAATCCTACGTTGGGATTCGCTACTCCTCGATTTTTCTTAACCTGTCGCAGCATTTGTGATAATGTTCTGAAAAAAAAATGTGAAAGTACTTTATCGAGAGCTTCTTCGTATGTGCAATTATTTTTTATCATAATGTAAGCCATACAGACGCTGACAGACCTGGATGATTTCATTATTAGAGGCTGTCAATGAAATCACTGAAAGTACCTTGAAATTCCTTGCACACAGTGCACTAGTGCCTTTCCCTTTTCGTTGCGGCATTTGTCCAAGAAATCAATACAATCGTAGAAAATACACTCAATACACTTGTGGGTGAATATTATTAATTAATTATCGAACTAAAGCATGAGTAATTATTACCTCTGTTTTGGAATCTTTTTGATAGAAGGACAGGTATTTGAATTTATTCGGGAACTTATTCTCGACAACATCAGCAGCTGTGTTGATAATGTGAGTGATGCCGATTTTTTCAAGATTTTCCAAATTAATTGCAGATGGTTCACCTCCCAAATACAAGAAATCCTAATACAACATCAGCGATAAATTTCGTTTCTTGATCCTTACAGGAATAATCTCGTTGCACACTTGAGAGAAATGCCTAATCTTGATATCTCTGATCGCAGATTCTCTCATCTGTTCAATTTCTTCGTTGTCCTATCACGAAATATGCTGAGGAACTGAAACTAAAAGGAATATCTTTACTGCTTCGGCAAGCTGCTGCCAGGACATTTTGTCAATGTCTTTTCGATCTTGTATATCACCTAATTGGAGTCCTCTCCTCTGAACTGGTTCTTCATAACTATAGTCTTCTGAGGAATTCTCTCGCATTTCTTCAGAATTTTCTTCATTAGAATGCTCTTCAATCTTTTGTTCGACGAGCTGTCTTTCAGGGCTTGCTCTTGTATTTTCTGGAATATTCATATTCAAACTTGGAACATCTCTACGCTCTCTTGCTGACTCGCCTCCAAACTGATTTGCACTTACATTGGCAAGGTTTAAAGCAAATTTCCCTTTTCCAGCTGCCGGTTTGGTTTCTTCTGGCATCTTAGGGTGTTTCCCCTGTTCTACATTTGGTTTATTTGCATCACTTTTATTGTCATCAAGACCCGCTCTCATTCCACGCATAGGAGCCTCTTCTTCGGCTCTTTCAAGATTTTTTCCAAGATTTAAATTCGGAATCATAAACTTTCCACCTTTATGTCCCTTATCTGATGCATCATGCTGCAAACCACTGCCTTTATTACCAAGACCCAAAGACAAACTTGGAACCTGCTGGTTTTGTCTGTGTGTCATAGGCTCGGCAGCTTTTATCTCGTAAGTGTTGTCTTGGTCAATATCGCTGCTATCTGCACTTAGGTTCTTCTTGCCATTTGAGTTTGGAGGAGATTCATACATAACTGCACCATGCTCTTCCTTTTTCAAGAAATAATGGTTGAAATTCTTAAATGCGCTTTTTCGATCCTCTTCAGATGCAGGCATTGGAAACAGAAATTTGAACAAATAAACCGTTTGTCTAATAGAAGTGAACTTCTTCTCTATTTCTAATAAAATCCAATGACTTTTCACAGAATACTGAGTGCATTTGCTCACCTGCATTGAAATCTTTAGAGGAAGCTGAATTTAGCTGGAGAATCGTTCCTCGTTGCAGCTTCTTGTTTCGAATGACTCCTCCAGAAAATAAGACTTGAAGCAAAGGGTCTTTCGCTTTTTCAATGAAAGCTTCAAAGTCGAAGGCTGTAGATAATGCGATTGACTATTAAGAAGGAGAGAAATACAAAAAATGAATTAACACATGCTCGATTTGCAAAGACAAGATACCTTGGTTAATGGTCCTGCTGTTTTTCCATTCCAAACGAAGATCATGTACTCGAATTTACTGTTATCCTGGGTTTTTTTGCTTCTCTTTGGCACCAAGAAGCTCTCGAGCACTTCTTTATTGAGAGAGCTAATGCTTTGTGAGCTTGAAATCGGCGTCTCGAGTCCTCTTGGAGTGAGATTTGAGTAGGACTCAACCATACCCCACATTGAATGAGGAAAATTCACAAATGATGAAGGATCTACAACTGCTTATTTATGAACAAATACTGTCGGACATACCTTCCAAGCCAGCCTTGTAAACCAGCAGCAGTACATAGCACTCGGATGAGAGGAAAGTAAAATCTAAAAGATTATAATTTCACATATCGGCAGATCCAGAGACTTACTTGATGACTGAATATTTTGCAGAGGAATCGGCTCTGAACGCACAGCTTTACTTTTTTTGTCCTCTTCGAAGAATCGCCAGATCTGCAATGAAAGAAGAAAATTTCAGTTTTAAATGTGGAAGAAGAGAGACTTTAATATGCTGAGTAATGTTGTCGGGAATTTTGTTTTCGAATTTGACTTTGCTGAAATAGTAGGGAGACATGTCCAATATGTCTTCCAAACTAGAAACGTGCTTGTCGATGCTTATTTTGCTGCCCATATCGCCGTGTTATTTTTCACTTTATAGTTAAGTGACTTTGAAAGAACACTTAGAGAGATTAATAAACTAATAAAATTAATATCAAATAACTAAACGAACTTTTTTTGATTTGCTTTTTTTTTCTTTTCAGAAAGGGAATCCAAAATACAAGATAAGTTCTGCTACACACGTAAAACCCTTCACCTATTTCTGTTTGGACCATCTGAGTAAATTTTCGAAATACCTACTTCAGGGAAGGTCGTCTATGTTTTGACCTATTCATCATAGAGAATGACATTTAATGACAAGTTGACTGAATTCTTAGCAGCAACTGAACAATATTTGATAATGAGCTGACGTGGAAGTTTAAAATGAACGAAAAGACAGAATTGAGAGGAAAAATAATGGACCGGAAGTCAAAGGTTTTTTGTTTTGTTGAGGGTAGTTTGAAGAATTTTCAAATGAGAGAGCTCAGC
>ENA-UOUE01001341-UOUE01001341.1-compost-metagenome-genome-assembly--contig:-NODE-1341-length-15854-cov-4.261710_pt1 | contig 15854 bp, 8 predicted proteins | sample MGYA00238146_ERZ747223 | MGnify/ENA primary metagenome ERZ747223 (study PRJEB28781, sample SAMN06268865) | compost metagenome | isolation source: single cell | place: USA: California, Emeryville, Joint...
TGGAAAAGAAATTGGAAGAGTCAAGGGGCTCGAAACCCGCCGAAGCGATCGGCTCGCAGTTAAGCAGGCACAGCTCAGCAGTGATCTCCCCAAAAGCGAAGAGATCTGGCGAGTCTGCGGGTTTTTCGAACCTCCATTCTAATAGCTCTGGAAACGCTAATAAGTTAATTAAAAATACCACGACTAATCAAATTTCTGAAAAAATTAAACCAACCATTCAAAAGGACTCAAAAAATAATTTCCCAACACATAAGGAGCCAGAGCTCATTATCATCGATGACAGCGAAGAGTCTGAAGGAACCAACGAAACTGATAAAAAGCCCAACAATGGAGTCAAGGAAGTCCCAAAGGAAAGTCAAAGTTTCAAAAAATTGCCTTCCACTGAAAACTCTAAAACGGATAACCTTCAGCAGCTCAAGAACGAAAACAGCAGCGGCAAGGTCCCTCTATTGAAAAAGCCAGGCACCGCGAAGGTGAGCTATGATGATAAGATAAATCACCTCCAGAATATTGAAGTTGGTCCGAGTAAATCATTAGAGCCTTCTCACTTAGCTGGTTCCCATACCCGCCCTCACAATGACATTCCAAACAGAATGGCAGCCAACCCGCATCCTTACTATGGGTATCTTCCTTCAGAATACGCTGGACTTCCAATGACTGGGTTCCCTGATCCGCTGGCTGGGTATGGGCAACTCAATCCCACACAATTGCTTGCTCTTCAAATGCTCTCGCAGAATATGGGCAGAAACTACCTCGAGGATATGCTAATGCAGCAATACCTTCTCAAAAGAATGGCGCAATACGCGGCTTGGCCTCAGGTTAACCCTCTCGCTGGATCGATGGAGTCTGCGACGAAAGTAGAAACTCACGAGACTGAAAAAGCGAAGCAGTTCGCCTTTGTGAGAGACCAAGAAAACAAGGAAGTCATAGAAAAGAACAAAAAGAATGTTATTCAAATTATTGACGACAATGGCGAACCCACAGAGATTAACGAGGCGAGCTCCGGCCAGATGACTCTGGTAGAGAAGAGACTGTGCGGCGAAAATAAAGTCCAGAAAAAAATCTTCCAGATCAAAACAAATCGTCCCGCTGCGAAAAAACAAGAGTCCACTGATGATAGTAGAAAGCTCAGATCTCAGAATGCGGTCGCTGAAACCGTTAAGCAAGAAAAAATTTCAATGAGCGCGTTGATACCAAAAGCATTGAGAAAAACGAGATCATCATGTGCAAAGGAGGCAGAAGCGAAAGCTAAGGGAGAGGAGTCCATGGAAGGAAACTTAGAACTAAAACAGCAACAACAGAAGAAAGTGACACGAGCGTCGGCGAGGGCCCAGGGCTCTCTTGTCGCGAGCACGATCGCTGAGATCCAATTGAAGAAAGGGAGGAAAAAGAATAAGTTACAAGTCATGGCAGAAGAGAGAGATAAGCTATTCAACGATTTCAAAGAAGAAAAGCAAGAAGAAGAGGAAGAAGAAGAATATGCGCCGCTTTGCGATGCTCCAGACTACTTCAACACGAAAAAGAGACTCAAACCAGTGAAAACTGGCGATAGGTACCAAGCTGTGATCCCTCCACTTGAGGTGAACCAGGTTAATGTTGTTCAACCGAGAAAGTTCAAATCCGTTTGGAAACCAGATTCGATTGGCGATGAGAAAGTTCAGGAGTTTTTGAGCACAGCAAAGCAGATTCTGGGCTTGGATACATACCATGAGGATTTCCTCCTTAGACTTCTTTCAAAGGATAACATGGATTGCGAAAAGCTATTGAATATTCTCCAAACGAACCAGGAGTATTTCGTGAATTTATTCAAATTGAAGCGCAGTTTTAACCCGTTGAAACGAGCGCTGCAAGTGTCGCAATTGTTACAGCAGCAGTCAGGGAATTCAACACCACCAAACCGCGCATTTATTTAGAGTGTAGTGTAGTGTGCTCCCAAGAGCCAAAACGACTTTTTGTATAATACTTCTCTGATTCCATATTTGGAAAAGGGGATCTTCATTGAAGTAAAACTGTTTATAATTAGGGATTTGATCGATTGAGAATTCAATAGACTGCTTTATTTGTAAAGAATACTTTTTTTTGTTTATCTCGTCGATTTATTTCATTTCTTTAGTGTGCCAAAGGGTGCAGTGTAACAAGTTTGTGTTTTTTATTACGAGCGATGCTACCCATTAAAAAAGAGATTTTAACTCATTGGATTATTTCTTAGTTCCTATGAAGCCATCTCAACAACAGTTTTTAATTTGTTACTTCTAAAAAACTCATTTGGTTTTTTATTTCCTTGAGCTAAGATGATTAAAAATTTATATGGATGCATAAAAAGGCTGAACGGTACATCAAACCTGAAAAGCTACTGAATAAAAAGGAGAAATCTTCTCTTGACGCACAAAGACTACTCGAGGTTCTACCCGAAGTCCAGCATTCGGAAGCCGATGTCCATGAGGTCGAAAAAGAGATCGTTCCAAGCAAAACCGAAGCAGATGATGAATCACAGGATAATTCTGAGGTAGCTGAGAGCGGAAATTCCGCCAATTCAGAGAATGCTATAAGGGAGGAAGAAGGCGATTCTGCTCCGGTTAGAAGCGATACGAAAAAGCCGAAATTCACTTCGAGTATGACATTCAATGAAATGTTAAATAAAAAGCTGGATTCTGTCTCTGTGATGCCGGAAGCGGTAGCAGGATCAGCTTCTTCAATGAGTAGACCAAGGACATTGACTCTCGATGCGAATGTTTTCAAATATCTAAAAAATCTAAACCTTGCTAAACTCGTGTCGAACGTTGACCAAATTGAAGTATTTTTCAATTTAATCGGCTCTGAGAGTGATTGTTGGTAATATTTAGCTGGCGATTCTTATTCTTCAGAAAAATTTCGATGAGCGAACCAAGAAAGATCTCAATGTACTTACAAAATGCACAGAAAACGTGGCGTTTTTCAAAAAATACGATGAAGAAACTCATAGACAATGCATGGCTAAAATGTATCATGTTCACCTGAAAGAGGGCGATCCTTGCATCAAGTTTGGTAACAAAGCAGTTTTTTCTGGTCTGCTGACTTGTATGCAGGGGAATATGGAGACACGTTCTGGGTTGTGCTGAAGGGGAAGGTCGCGATCCACGTTCCCATTGAAAAAGAAGTGATAGATAGCAAAGGTGAGGTGAAAAAAGAAAAAATACTCACGAGAGTCGGCCAACAAGGACCTGGCTACGCCTTTGGAGAGTTGGCTCTTCTGGAGCGTAAGCCACGAGCAGCGACGATTATTTGTGAAGAAGATTGCGATTTTGCTATTCTGGACAAAGCGCCTTTCCAGCAGATACTCTGTAAGTCTGAATGTGGATTTAAATAAACTTTTTCACGCAGTAGAAAAGGAGGAAATGAGACTTTTCGCAGAAGTTAATTTTTTAAAGGAGATTAAGCTATTTGCTCAGTGGTCCTATAATTCAATCAGGACGCTCTATATGTATGCCAAGTTGCGAAATTTTACGAGGAATCAGCCGGTCTATCACCAGTTCGAGTCTCCGGAGCATTTTTATATTATCAAGGAAGGAGAATTTAAGGTAACTTGTGTGGGTATCAAGCGCATTAATTGTTCGACGCAGGTCTCATTTAAAGAAGTCTATGACGAAGAAGATGAAAGAGTGCCTGTTGACGTTACACTCGAAAAATTTATGAAGAAGAAATTAACTACTCGTGAAGTTGAGGTAGATCATCCTTGGAAGCCAGTCGTGACTATTTTCGATCAAGTTAGCAATAGTAGGCCCTGGAGAATTCTTCGGAATAGAGGAAATTGCGACAGGTACAGTGCGAACTAGTACAGTTACCTGTATTTCGCAAACATCGCTTGTGCTGCAGATCGATAAGAAAGTATAAAGCTATTCGTTACTGTTAATGACCTCTAAAATTATGATAGGAAGTGAAAAATTTGATTCTACGTGAAAGTTCAGCTCGAGCGTGGCTGAAAGGGTATCTTGCGTCAAAAAATGAAGTTAGTCAAGAAAGACTTTCGAAGAGCCGAGAGAAAACGGAGAAACTTAAAGGGTTTTTAATGAAGACTCACCCGAAAAATATACAAACAACAATTGGACTTTTGGCAAATGAATCTCCTGAAACCAAGCGGAAAGCGAAACCTGAAAACTCTTCGAGTATTTTGCGTTTTACTGAAAAAAGCTCTGCGAGCCCCAAACGTAACAAGGCGCAAAAGCGGAGGAATGATCATCCTCTTAAAAGGATTTTTGCGAGGACAAATAATGAAAATACCCAAAAACTCGACAAATGGATGATTGGAAGGCGGCATTTTCTGAATTCTTTTAACACAAGAGCAGCAACAGAAGCAAATGATCATACAGCTTTATTAGAATCGATTGATCAAGGAAAAAGCTCGATTAGAGAGGGCGAATCTTCTCCGTTAAGAGCAAAAAATGAAGAAGAGAAAGCGATTCCAATGAAATTAAGCATAGTGAAGTTGATTCATAAAAATCCCGGGAAACAAGACTGCACTCATCAAAGAGCAAGATCTGCTGGAAGACTCTCCAAAACGTTAGAAACGGAAGATGGACATGACCAAAGCAGGCCCTCTCACTCTCCTTTAAAGCCGATTGAGAGCTACAGCAGAAATTCGTTATTTTATCAGAGAAGCACTGAAAAAACCCCAGAAAAGGTTAACTCGCATGGTGATTCAAGCATTGGACACCGACCAGTAAGTTCTCACGCAGGTCACGAAAGTCTAGCAATTAAAACGTTGCATCACACGATTAGCAAAGCAATCGGAAAACCGATCACATCATCACCTTGTAAGACTAAAGATCTCTCTCAGCATAGCAATCTACCAAAATCGTTCCATTTTACGACACAGCAATCATTTGAAGCAGATACTGAACACATGCAAGACATTAATAATCATAAAACTAGTTCTTCTAAGGAAGCCCAACTGAAAGTTATGAGCCCCTATCCAATGTTCTTCAGTAAGAAGATACTGCGAAGCAACCACCAACCAGAAATTATGCGTCGAGACTCAAGATCTGTTTCTGCTCCAACGAAACCAAAAGGAAATCACTCTTCTACAAAGTCTCTCACTACTGTTTCTTTTGAGCACGGCTATCAGCTTGATAAAGGTTTTAAGTTTATCACGATAAATTCTAAACACAACGGAGCTCAAGGTAAACACTCAAGCGGTTCTCTTGTATCTGAGACAGCTCCAACTGATCAGTTGAGTCATGAAGGGTTAAATAACTCTCAATTGAATGGGAATTTCCCTCAACAATTACGTAGAAAAATGGCGAAAAAGCAAAAAGAGAGAAGCGTTCAAAAGCGCCATGATCACGAAAACTCCATCAAAGTGGCCGATCTCCTTATATCAAAGACTATTAGTATATCTCATCCAGAAGAAAAAGATGAGTCGATACACCAGCCACCAATTTTCCAACATCCTTATCTTTCAAGGTCTGTTCCACGGATGAAGAAGCTTGATTTATCAAAAATACCCAGAGCTTTCATTGATTAATCGAACTATCATAAAGTGCCATTTTGCAATTTTTTTTAACGATCGATTTATGTAAGAAGCTAATTTAGTCACTATTCTAATTTCTGATTTTATCGAGTGTTGCGTATTAATCTATATTTGTAGATCACCCTCTTCGATGAAATGAATCTCTGCCACAGCTTTTTTTTTGCTCATTAGACTGATTGAACTATTGTTTCCAGGGCCAACTAGCCAAAAAGGAAATCACTTGTCACAATAAAGATGATAAAGATAATGAATTAAGATCTTTTAGTTTGTTGAAAAAACTCGGTTTCTACTGAAATAGAAGAAAGCTTCACATCATAGGATACCCAGGTAGAAGTTTGTAGGAACATCTGCACGGCTAAATATGACCAAAACTCCAGATTGGCTAAAAATCCAAGGATTGATCGCTCAGTTTTTGTCCGAATTTGAAATGAGAAGGCATCCACCTTTAATGAACCAAGCGCAACGCAAGGAATAGCGACAACATGTTCGCAATTGCTAGTTTTCATCCAATGACAAAAATTACATTTTTTTAAATAATTTCGTTTGAACCTCCCTTTAATTTCAGCCCTGAGTATCCTTTCCTACACAAACGTGTCACGAGGCGCTGTCTTCTAGTTCGAATGAAGGAATCGGACCTTTTCTGCTCTAATTTCTATATTAAGACTATCATCTATTGGTCTTTGATTTCCAAAAAAAGCAACTGTTACAATCCAGCCAAAGAATTGGGCGGCTGCAGCCTACCGCGTCGCATAACCTACCTCGTTATAAACTTTCGACTGCATTCTGAATCAACTCCTGAATAATCCTCTAAAAATATCAACATGAGCTACGATTTGTGGCAAAATTTTGACGGGAATCCCGAGAGTTCCTCAGGGCAGGTACTCGCAATCTAGCATAAACTGGCAAATTCTGTCTAGGATGGCAGGAACATGAAAAAAAATCAATTTTTCTTAATTAAGAATTTGTAAGGTGATTCATAAATCAAGGTAATTTTTGGGATTCACAGCCTCTCAGTTATAAACAGAGCCTCAGAACAACAGTTAATAATTTTATCTTAGATAAATCTTAATCAGTAGTACTTACCAAGAATGGAAAAAGCTTTCACAGCTTCCCACCGCCCTCTCTCCTACTTCTGCAAGAAGAACCATGGTCTCCTCTCCATGAAACTCAAGGTCCCAGTCAAGGACAACACCGCCCTTGCTCTTGTTTACACTCCAGGCGTCGGAAAAGCCTGCAAAGAAATTGAAGCCAATGCCTCGACTTCTCTTATTTACACGAACAAGGCCAACTCAATCCTCCTCGTCACCGACTCATCTGCCTACCTTCAGAACGACCCTAAGTGGAAAAACGACTTCGCCGTCCCAATCTTAGAAGCCGATTGTATTTACTACAAGAATGTTGCGAATATCGACGCCTACCCAATGATCCTCGACCTCAACCGCATTAAGAACGATGAAGACGTCTACCAATGTATCAGCGAACTCACCCCAGCCTACTCCGGCTTCGAGTTGATCGGAATGACACCTGAGAGAGTCGATCCTCTCCTCAAGAAGATCCAAGAAAGAGGCCTCAAGACCATCATCTACACCACCCATCAACGTAGAGCCATCCGCGAGAAACTGAGCTCAAAGATCCCAGTTAACTTCGTGAGCGCCAGCATCCTCAGAGCTGCGTTGGATCTCCACGTCACAGGTCCTATCCCAGTCGACTGCATTTACTACGTCGAAAGCAAACTCCAAGGTGGCGACGCCAGCGAGTTCGAAGGTGGAAACATCTACAGACTCGCCGCAAAGATCGCTCGTCTTGCCGCTGAGTTCTTCCTTGACAAGAAGATGAACACTCTTCAATTCACCCCAGAACAAGTTGAAGACAAGCTCCTCGGCTACTACGTCGAAGGTCCTAGAGCCTGGATTGCTGATATCCCAGAAGGCTACCTGTCCCTCAAGCACAGCAACGACGAAAACTCTCTCGAACTCCACAGAAGATACGCTGGCGTCTGCGAAACTCACAGCAGAATCGCTCCAAAGGATTTCAGACAACTCAACTACCTTTTCAGCGAGGAACAGATCCAAGAAGTCGTTGATCTCTGCAAGAAAGACGAGAAGAACGTCTATGACCTCACCTGCAAGAACAACTTCTGCGGTATCATTACCAACGGCACAGCCGTCCTCGGTTTCGGTGCCATCGGCGCCGAAGCTGGTCTTCCTGTCATGGAAGGCAAATCCGCTCTTTTCAAGCAATTGGGAGGTGTCGACGTCATGCCTATCTGCTTGAACGAGAGAAACGTTGACAAATTGGTCGACGTCATCGCTAAGATTTCCCCAATGCTTAGCGCTATCAATCTGGAAGATATCAAGGCTCCAGAGTGCTTCGAAATCGAAAGTAGACTCCAGGAGATGTTGCCAATTCCAGTTTTCCACGACGATCAGCATGGTACTGCTATCGTAACAGTTGCTGGTCTCGTCAACTCCTTGAAGCTCATTAAACGCCTTCCAGGTGAGGTTAAGGTTGTCATCAACGGTGGCGGTGCTGCTGGTATCTCAATCACTGAGATGTTGCTCCACATTGGTGTCAAATCCATCATTGTTTGCGACACCAAGGGAGCTATTTATAAGGGCAGAAAGGACAACATGAACAAACAAAAAGACCACCTCGCTAATCTCACCAACAAGGAAGGTGTCCAAGGCACTCTTATGGACGTTATCAAAGGCGCTGATGTCTTCATTGGTGTCTCTGCTCCAGGCGTCCTTTCTAAAGATATGATCAAGACCATGGGACCAAAGCCAATCATTTTCGCCCTCGCTAACCCAGTTCCTGAGATCATGCCTGATGAAGCCGCTGCCGCTGGTGCATTCATCGTCGCCACCGGTCGATCTGACTTCCCTAACCAAGTCAACAACTCTCTCGCCTTCCCAGGTATTTTCCGTGGTGCTCTCGATATTCAAGCCACTAAGGTCAATATGGAAATGAAAGTCGCTGCTGCCTATGCTATTGCTAGCTTAGTCCAAGATCATCAACTTACCGTTGACAATATCATGCCAAACGCTTTGGATTTGAAGGTCCCACAAGCCGTCGCCAGAGCGGTCGCTGAAGCAGGTATTAAGACCAAGATCAACAGAAGACAGGTGGCTATTGATTTCATTGAAGAGAGAATCAAGGATTACACCATTGAAGAAATCCTCAGACCATTCGAAAAGCCATAATTATAAGACTTTTTGGTAAATTGGATTCCAAGGCGAGACATTAATAGATAGAAAGATTTAATAATATATGTTATGAATAAATGAAGTATCTATATATTTGGATCTGTTAAATTTCTTGTCTAGGCAAGCAAGTTCAATCGCCAAAAGAATTTAAACCCCCAGAAAAAAAAATTTGTTCTCTCATTCTAATTTTTACTACTAATGGAATAGATAACTGACAATGAATGAATAGCGATCTTAAGTTCAAATCGCAATAATTATATTGAAATGGTAGCATAGCTAACTCAGTACTAACATCGGCTTAGAGGAACGAAAAAAGAAGTCTTCAAAAACTGAAGTCTTCATAACATTTTGGAGGATTCCTTCCATTAATATGCAATTAGCACTTGTATGTAGTCTAAGATGCTTAGTCTGGATAGTTGCCGATATTACAAAATTCTCTCATCAAGATATGACAGAGTCGTATCTCTTTCAATAGAACATCACTTGTACTTATGGAAAGGTAGTTAGGGGTCAAATTTAGAGACATTCCGAGGTTCTATTTTATGTAGGAATTCTATTTACAATGATGTAAAGAGACCACTCGAAGAAGGATAGGATGGTATCGCTACAGAACAAAAAAAGAGAAAATTATATAAGCTTTGCATCTTTCATCGACGAAACAACCACAGGGTCAGTCATGACTTTCCTGACTGTCGTCAGGACTTGCAAACCTTTCGAGCGACAGTTCTCCAGGCACTTTTTCTCAGTTTCATTGAGATCAGTTGATTCGAAATCGCAGCAGATCTTCATGCAATTGTTGTTAAGAGATTTCGATATGTGAAGAGTTTGGAACCAGGCTTTTGCTCTAATCATCTCGTCTCTTGGCGATGTGCCTCTTTTTCTGTTCATCTTATTCAATTGCTGCTCTGGTCTTTAAAAGGCTGTTTTTTTTAATCAATACTTAAATCGATATCCTTATAATTTCCACCGCAATTTCTCATTACAGCTTCCCATGAAAATAACACATCAAAGCCCTTGCTTGCACACTAGCGGCTTAAAATTGTTTAAAAATCAATGTTTATATCACTACTAACTTGCAGCTTTAAGCAAAACTTCATTTTTCTAAAACTATTATCATAATAAACACACACATATATATGACTTTCAATCCTCACAGTTACTTAAGAAGAGAAAGTAAAAAAGAACTCTCTATATCGATCCAACTCATAAGAAAAACATATTTATTTCAATGGAACTCCATCAGATTTCTCCAAGTCACTCGAAACCTTCGGATAGACGGTCTTTAGATGCTCCTTGATAGTCTCGTGCTCTATTGGGATGCCTCGAGATTCATCAAAGAGCTCGATTGCTTCTTGACCAGACAAATTGAATTTTTCACAAAGATAACTGCAGACAACGTAACCAGTTCTGTTCCTTCCATTGAAACAATGCACGACGATCACGCCTTCTTTATCAATAAACTCATCGATTGCGTCATGAGATTCTTGGATCAGCTCAGGAGGCGGTACAACCTTGTCTTCTAGCGCAATTTTCTTGTATTTTATGTAGCTATGTTCCGGGTTCTGTGCCAGAAAATCGTCAAAATTGTAATAATCCAAACTCCTGTTTAAATCCAAGATAAGCGAGATCTTCTTGCCCTCTCTTCTCAACGCTTCGATAAGAGTGAGCAAATTCCATTCCTCTTCAGCTGAGACTGAGTCCTTCCACTTCTCGTCAGTCAAAAATACTTTGCAAACCAGCATGTTCGTCCTCGGAATAAATTTATTGTACCTTCATTGCAGTTGATTTAGCCATGAGAATCGAAATGATTGTCTTACGCAAGCTCTTTCTTCCATTTGCGGAGTTTCTCTTGCTCGCTTTTAGAAAGTCCTTTGGTAGTGGAGCCCTAGACAGAGCGGACTATGATTAGAGAGAGGAGAGAGCTTTTTATTTACCTGAGTGAGCTCTTGAGTCTTCTCTTCTGTCATCATTAGTAGTAAGGATAATCCCGATTATATTTGAGAGTAAATGAGAATTCAGAAATTTGCGCTTGCACAAAAATAAATTATTTCAATTAAACTTCCCGATCGCTGAATTAAGAAACATACCAAAAAAACTGAAAAGTACTGTAGTACTGTCTCAGAGAGCGTTCTAAAACCAGTGATAATTTGAATTGTTGCCTTGATAGCTCAGAAGCATCTCTGTTTATTACCATTAGTTCAAGGTAGAATTGGTAGAGTAAGATCATAATGAACATCAAAATTGTGAAAAATCGCGAGATTGTCCTTACAATAAGGGGAATTTGAATGGTTATTTAATATGATTAATTCACACTGTATGATATGGTATAATGGACTATGGTTACGATCTCTAACGTATGGTAAATTTTGCAAGTTTTCTGATTGTGGATCTATCAAGTTATTTGCTCATTCGCCAGAAATAACCTTGTTTGAACTAATCAACATAAAAAAACAAAAGAATAAGCATTAATTCCTGATTTATCGTCATTTGCGTACGTGGGAGCTATTCATGATACAAGTTTGTTTTTTTTTTATTTTAGGTTAAGTAAAATGACAATAATGCAATAGAATTAAACAACTAACTGCCTTTTTCTGCTCTGAGCTTGAATTATATCATCAGCAGGACATATTATAACTCATCCTTCTTCGTAGTAATTTCTTCTTTGGCGCCAGGCTGCTGAAGCGACACCATTTCCAACAACGTGCTTTGAGCATTTCGCGTTCCGCTCAAAGAATTGTCACCCATGATAGCCGTTTGCTGTTCTCTGGGGAGATTTACCCCTGTGTTCTGCTCCAGATCTGGATTCGGCGTTTGGATCTGATCCATCCTATACTCATAATGTTCCTGTGGTTCTCCTTGCTCAGCCATCTCATACTCATGCTGTCTGTCTTCTCTGTTCTTTCTCCTGAGAACTTTCCTCCTGCGAGTCATCTTTATGATCTTCGTTCGCTTTTGCTTGGTGTCTGCGACCTTGTTACTCTTTAGTTTGAGGCTCTTCCACCATTTCCAGCACTTCTTGCAGGCTTTTCTGATCTCGCGGAAAATTATCACCCAGCCCTTGAGGTGAAGAATGAATAAAATCACGATGTTCAAAACGATTCCACAGTACAAGATTATTATTATATCCCAGCCATTTCTAATGAAGAACGAGCTCCTTGTATTTTTCTCAAGGAATGGCAGTATCAAGCAAAGCGCGAGGAACATTGCGAAATCTTGAGCCAGCTCTCTTAGATTCCAGAAAGCGCCGTTGAATGGCCTGAACCAAATCAAGAGTACCATCGAGCAGATCATCACAAATATCAAAAGCACAATCTGAGCCTGGGCCGACGCCCAAATATTCGCGAGTATGATCGCGATAAGGATTTTCTTAATCACCAGCACTCGTAGATAAGCGATTGTAAAGTATGAATCCCCTTTGAATTCATCTGTTAGTGTGTTATAGTTACTGTTTCCGTCTTTTACGCCCAGGGCTTTACGTCTTTTGTAAGGAATAAGTGACATTGGCAGCCACTTCTTTATCAAGTAATGCAAGGCGATAGGAGTCGCTAACACGATGAGTACCGACACCAGTGAAAGAGCGGAGGCGACTCCGTTGATAGCGTTGTTGAATTCAATGCGGTTGAGCTGAAGGAACGTGAAAACTGCGAAAAAGAAGAAGAAAATGAGCCACATGCGAATTATCACGTTCCATTGGAAAATCCCTCGGAGGCTTGTAGTAAAGTTATTCCATTTAGGCTTTGACTGTCCGATTGAGTGTAAACATACGACGATCGCGAGGAGAATAAGTGCTACAGCCATCGCAGCGAAAATATAGCCGGTGTTGAGAAGGTAGTTCGCGGTGTAAGCGTTATCGTCGAATTTTTCAGGTGCGACTTGAGTTAAAATCCTGCGCGAAGTCTCAAGTTTTTCTTTAGGGAAGAAATCAAAGGGGTTTGGAAGGAAAAGCATGTGCATAAACGACCAGCTTTGAAGGAACGTCTGGAGGTTGAGTGGGTAGACGACATCGATAAAGGTCAGGAGGTAGATCAGCTGAAGGTAGTCGACGAAACTGTTCATCCAGTGAGCGTAGCCAGCGACCCAGAGAGGGATTACCATGAAAGCAGCCAAGGCCTGGAAAGCCCAATCGGCTCGTTCAACTCGCGTGATATCAGTTCTAACGGCGGGAGAATAATAATAAGTGTCAGGATAGTCGATTTGCACGCTCGGTATGGCCTCATTGCCATAAACGTCCTTGAATTTGCCTGGGTTTAGCAACGTCACATTCAATGACGTTCCGATGACATCGACAGAGAAATTAAATTTGATCATTATTGACTGAGAGTTGTTGTAAAAAGAAGCGGTCCAATAGTAACCCAGCGGCGGGATCGAGGCAAAATTAATAAGGAGCTCTCCGCTGAGGTCTCCGGTGACGGTTATCATCATATCCCTATCGAAAGTCAGGAACACGAGCTCATGCTGTGTTTTGTTCACTGTAAGCGTCATTTGCGCATTGTTTGTCAACGCACAAGAATCTCTTGTGGTAATACCGCCACCACTACACGTCCAGTTCGTTTCGATGGTACAATCGCTTGAACAACCATCACCGCTCACCGTGTTACCATCATCGCATTCTTTTTGTGCAGTTTTTCGATACCCGCTGCCACACTTTTCAGCAATCGTGCCATTTGCATTGAGAAACCCGTTTTGTGTCGTCGCCTCTAGACAACTATTATCTGTTAGCAGGACATAGTCTGTTGGGCAGGTTGCGCAGTTGTAGGCTGTCGGACCTGTGCAAGTAGCGCAGCTCGCGTCACATGGTTCACAGGTTGCTGTTGTAGTGTCGATGTACTGCGTACTAGTGCAGGTAATGGACAGACAGCTTCCCGTTGAAGCCTGGAAGACTCTGGTTGAATCGCAGGAAATACAGTTTGTGTCAAGCGCGCCGTTGCATTGAAGGCAGCTCGAGTCACATGGACCACACGAAGTCGTTGAGTGGTCGTAGTAGTAGCCATTAGTCAAACAGCTCGTGCATACAGAACTACTCGAGCACTCAACACAGCCAGTCGGACAGTCGTCACAAGTTCTTGTCGCTGTAGCCGGAAAAGTTCCCACGCTGCAAGCAATCACACATGCTCCGCCTTGTAAGAAATAAGGGGCGTTGCATGCAGTACACGCTGTCAATGACGTACAACTCGAACAAGCTAGTGGACATGCCTGGCATACATTCTCGCTGGTGGCATACTCATTGGAGCTGCAACTTGCCACGCAGCTCGTTCCTTGAAGGTATTTCCCTGTCGTGCAGCTTGTACATACAGTTCCACTCGTACAGGTCGCGCAGTCTGTGGGACAGGCTGTGCAAGTGTCCTTGGTGTTTGGATCCACAGTGGCTGGCACTTCGCAGTAATAACCGGTTTCTACTTTGCAGTCCCAGGAGCAGCCATCGCCGTCTACATTGTTTCCATCGTCGCATTCCTCAAGACTTGAGCGAATACCGTCACCACAGGTAGAAGTGCATGGTTTGCCTGGAGTCGTGCACACAAACCCAGTTTCGATGAGACATTTCTTAGAGCAGCCATCTCCATCGATCAGATTACCATCATCGCAATTTTCTCCCTCAACTACGATACCATCGCCGCAGACTTTCGCTCTACACACATTGGGGACGCTGTAAAACGTTGATTTCACGCAAGAAGTACAAGTCGTTGAGGACGAGGTGCAGGTGTTGCAAGGCGAACTGCAGGTAACGCAATCGTTATTGGCGAAATATTGATTTGACGAGCACTCTGTCAAGTCAGGACAGTATATAGTGCCAGAGTTGTCGAGGTTGCCAGTAGTGCATGTTGTGCATTGGGTAGGTAATCTGCCTGTACAAGTAGCACAGTTAAAGGGGCAAACACGGCATATTCGCAAGGTGTTGATGGTTACATTTGAGGTTCCGCTGCTACAGGTATCGTTGCATTTGTTGTCGTTGGTAAGATAAGCTGCGCCGGATAACTGGCATTCAAGCAAAGTCAAGCTAAAAACTTGGGATTGTGCGGGAATATCATAAATGTTGACGACACCGTAACGGATACCGGAAATGTCGTTCTTCGTGGCTTGGTAGTTTCCACCATAAAATATTTTGAAGGTGAAAATTATGCCGATAAAGTGATTGGTTGAGGGATCCGGGCCTGAGCCAATACGCATCATGTCTGAAAACCCTCCATCTTGAAATACTGCGGAGATAGAAACTAAATGAATAGAAACAGTTGACGAAACAGGAATCGCAAACATAAAAGTACCTTTATCGAAGATAGTTTCACGATAATTGGAAGCAACGGCGAGTCGGTATGAACTAACCAATGTGTAAGGCGTCGCCACGAAGGTGTCGTTTCTTGGATATCTGTAGAAAGTCGTTGAAAATAAGTTCCAATCATACGCTAACAATGGTTAAATCCTGCAAAAAGTACAACAAATCTAATTACATGTTCTAGAAATCGAAGAACCAAGGGTTTTTGTTTGAGACACACCATTGATATTAACGACGAATTGTGTGACACTGGTTGCTGTCACTCCTCCAACTGCAATGCTGATATAATTTGTTGGATATACGCTCTATTAAAGAAGATAAAAAAGGTTTCAATTAATTGCAATTACATTCTGTTTGTAGAAGATGGTTTGCGTACCCGTAGAATCCGTAGTGCCCCCCAATCTTGAAGGCTGGGTAAATTGAATCCAGAAGGAGATCGTAAACACTTCTCCCAAGTATAACGCTGGAGAAATCGTATCGTATTGATTCAGCAAATATGTATGCCCTTGATCTCCAGTCGGGTTCGCCGTCGTCTACATTATTTAACCATTAAACCCTGCATTTTGATTATATCCTGCTTACTCCTAAGAGATAATGGAGTCCCGGATTGTTTGTCGAATTGTACTGAGAAACCCCTCGATAAACTAGCTGCTTGCTAGTCGAAATATCCTCCACAGTGTTAACTGAATCGTCCGTTTCTAAGAACACCAGATTGAGCTTCAACTCTACATTGATTTATTAATTTTCCATTAGATATAGCTATGCTGTACCTATTTCCGGTTCCATTACGAGCTTTAAGTCCGCTAGAGCCGTATAACCCGTATCGTAGTAATACCTCACGTCTTGCATATAGCACTGGCAGAAGTAACTCTTG
>ENA-UOUE01001342-UOUE01001342.1-compost-metagenome-genome-assembly--contig:-NODE-1342-length-15826-cov-16.300273_pt1 | contig 15826 bp, 12 predicted proteins | sample MGYA00238146_ERZ747223 | MGnify/ENA primary metagenome ERZ747223 (study PRJEB28781, sample SAMN06268865) | compost metagenome | isolation source: single cell | place: USA: California, Emeryville, Joint...
AATTCATCAAGCAACTTTGCTATTTCTGATTGTTTCTCTTCCAATCTCTTTGTAAACTCGTCGATTTGATCGACCTTATCTTTTACTTCTGATCGTAAATCTTCTTGGACTTTAATACTGTCGGAAAGTTTAGCCTTGAGGCTTTCCTCTTCTTGTTGGATTTCAGCAATTTTGGTTTCTGAATTCTCAATTTGCTTCTTGAATTCAATTTTCTCCGTGTCGTGAATGCGCGTCAATTCTTCAATTTTCTGTTGAAGTTCCCCTACTATACTATTATTGGCATTTATTGCATCTTGCAACTCTTGCTCTCTGGCCTTGAAGAGCTTTTCTGTTTCTTCTAGGGCCTGCTGGATAGAATTATTCTGCTGCATTAATGTGTCAATTTGTTTTTCTTTGGCACCTATTTCTTCAATCTTACTGCTAATCTTCGAGTTTAGGGTTTCTAATTCAGCATTTCTCTGTGAAATTCCGTTTCGGAGTTCCAGAGTTTCTTTCTCATTATTCTGCAACTTTTGCTGCAAAACCATAATCTCTTTTGATTTTTCATTCTCACTGGCTTGAACCAATTCTTGGCACTGCTGGATCGTTTGCTGCGTTCTGCTCAATTCATCAAGCAATTTTGCTCTTTCTGCTCGCTTCTCTTCCAGTTTCTTCGAAAACTCGTCTGCTTTCTCGATTTTCTCTTTTACTTCTGATTTCAACTCCTCCTGGATTTTCATAGTCTCAATTAGCCTAGAGTTAAGAATTTCGTTCTCTTGTTGTATTTCTGCGATTTTCGCATCCGAAGTATCAATTTGCCTCTTGTATTCAATTGTCTCTTTCTCTCTAATGTGAGTCAATTCTTCAATTTTCTCTTGAAGCTCATTAACCTTGGCATTAGTGACATTAATTGCATCTTGCAGCTCTTTCTCCTGAGCCTTGAATAGCTGTTCTGATTCTTCCTGAGCCCGCTTGATAGAAACGTTTTGTTGCAAAAGGATTTCTTTTTCATGCTTTAATTCTTCAATCTGATGCGAACACTCTTCAACTCTCTTTTGCTGGATCTCACTTTCCTGAACCAATCTATCAATTTCTTTCTCCTTGGACTCAATAACCTGCTTAAGCTCTGAATTTTCCTTAGCAATTTGATCACGACTCTCGTTCAATGCTATTAGCTCTCCCAGTGTATCATTTACAAAAGAAATTTTTCTCTTAAAGTCTGGAGCTTTCTCCTGAGTATCTGCAGGATTATTCGCTTTGTCTTTCAGAAGCCATTGAAAAGTTTCAGAGAAAGTCACTGTCTGTTCATCATACTCAATCAAACTTTCCCGCATCCTTTCAATCTCAGCCTGTAATTCAAAAAGTTTTTCTTCATTAGTCAAGTTGGGCTTAACGTTATTAGAAAACACGTGATTGTACACCTTATCCAATAAAGAAATCAACTTTTGGTTGGAAATGAGCGCGTCTTCATTTTGCTCGTGTTTTTTATTGGCTTTCTCTTGCTGATCGACAATCTCTTTCAATTTGACTTGAATAGCAGTTTTTTCGTAGTCAACTTCTGTAAGTTTGATTTTTGTTTGTACAAGTTGCTCGTTAAGCTCGGAGAGTTTACTACGCCTCTCTTCTATAGTCGCATGAGCTTCTTTCAAATCTTGGATGTATTTTATTCTCTCTTCAGCAAAGCTGTTAATCCTTTCCTCGTATTGGCGAATTGAATTCGTTGCAGAATTGAAACTTTCTCTCAGCGAATGAAGATGTTTTTTAACTTTATCATAGTTCTCGCTCATTGCCTTGAGCTCATTTTCTTTTACTTTCAATAATTTTTTGAGATCTTCATTCTCATGCTCTAATTTTTTCACTACCGCAGCGTTTTTCTGGGCTTGTTTTTCGATGGTTGCATTAGAGACTGACTTTTCCAAATAAATAAGGTCGAAAAGGGAGATTGCGGTTGGAGTTGAGAGAAGATTTGTTATGCTTTCTGCATCTAAAGTCTGTAGAGAGGCTTTGCGGATCCTGCTTTGGAGGTCAGAGCTGGTACCGTTCTTTTCTAAGAACTCTTGAAGGGATTTAGAGTCGATGATTTGAATTGAAGCGAGCTTTTCAAGCAATCCAGGCACATACGCTTTGATTTTTTGAATGGTGTCTTCTGATGTACTTTCTGCCATTAATTAATGAGAGTTTGGCTGTTTCTTAATACGTTGGAAAAACAGGACGCCTTTGTTGAAATGGCGCTGTGTTAATATATTAATTGATAAAATTTTAAAAACTTTCAAATAATTTCAAATAGTGCGACTAAAAATCCAAATTTACAAAGTTTGTTGGATTGCAGGCAGCATCAAAATTGATAGCATATTAAATTGATGGGAATAGGTGAGACCGCCTCAAGCCATTTTATTTTATCTCTGCATCAAAGGAAAATGCTTGTTTAACTTTGAATTCCTCTACTAGTAACTTGCTCGGGTTTTTTAGGAGAATCGATGCTTGCCTTTATATAATAAAAACGTTCACTTTCGTAATTTATATGTAGTAGAGAGTTGCCCATTGCTGAAGAAAAAAGAAGAAGTAAAATGAAATATTTCATTTATCTAAATCCTCTCTCACTGATCAAAAAGTATCGTAAAATATTTTGCTAAAACTACTCTTGAAATTTAAGCCTCCTCTGATTTTTTTTTTTAATATCTCGGAATTCTTGAAATTTTGAACGATCATAATTTGTATTAGTTCTAATTCTAGCAGTGTTCTTTCTCCTACTCCAAAAGTAGCAATCTACTGGGGTCTCTTGTGATTAGAATGATTATTTACTAACACTAAAGAATTCGTTGTGGCTGAACCATGCATAGCAATTTTAATGGCTTGTGATGCTGGTATCTAATTACTCATAGTAGTCGTTAAAACGTTGGGAAAAATCCAGTTGAAGGTATTTTTACAGTATAATTACACGCTCGAAGAAGGAAATACATTTGTTAAGCAAATAAAAAAAAGATGAAACACGCATTTCACATCCAAAACTACAGCCACTCTGTCTAATTTTGCTTGGACTCTTCCGTATCTGTCACTAGAAATGAATCACTCACCGGTCCATTATGTACGACCTGCAAAGAAAAACCTGGCAGGCTGCGCTTCGACTTTATTTCGTGATGCTCATAATAAGCAGCTTTTATTGAGGCTATAGCAGCCAGCGCTAAGATCACTATATAAAATGTCATAATTATCCTATATTATTGCTTAAATTACCTGAAAGCACAATCACTGATGTGATTTTAGTAACAACGTACAATTGAACGATCATTCCGATGCTGCCAGATCCGATGATCATGCCGGCGATAGTAGAAGCACACTTCTTTTCACGAAATTCATTGTTTTTCGCCTTCACATGAGAAAAAATTTTTTTTGATAATTGGTATCAGTAGAAAAAAAAAAAGTTACTATGTCAGCAACAAACGCAGTTGGTATCAATCCAAATGGCACTCCAAAGCAAAAACTAAACCCAAAATATAGCACCGTAAAGATTGCAGATCCATATTGAACTGCTATCAGTGGAAGTAATAATCCAGCTCCTGCAAACAACGAAATCACAGCTATCAGTCTCCTTTACAATATATTAGTTTCTGAGGCATCGTTGGGTTACCTTCTTCCTATCTTATCAGAGAGTAGTCCAATTAAAACTGCTCCGATCGCTTGTGCGATTTTTCCTAGCGTCACAATTTCCTGATATTATGAATTTTTGAAGCAGAGCACAAGAGTAGTAATTACCTGGCTTTTAAATTCATTCGGCCATAAGGTATTCCCACTATAACTGAGAATTTCTCCCAGATTTGCAACATTTAGCAGAAAATATACAGAAGAATAAATGAGAACCCTTTGATTAGAAGTTAGAACTTTTCAGTTACAATAATTTACGTCGGATGCTTGACTACCGCCCATGGATTTATTGGAGAAGCGAGATTATATTGATTGATTGTTGGAGATCTTCGAAGGAGGAGATGAGAAGATATAACTTGCCCGTTCTCTGCAAACAATTTTAATGCAATGGAACGTAGGTTATTTACCATTAGGAATCAAGGATGCGCTTGAGGCTGCAACCTCTTTTTCTTCAGGGGCTGACTTAAAAAACAAACCGACAACCAGAGAATTGAATAACGCAAAAGATGCCGTAGAAAGCGTGGTATATGACTTTTTTTTCAAAAGACAATATTAAATTTTCGCCGATGATGAATACGACTCTTACCCATATCACAGGAATTTTGTTGGAGTAGACATTATACTGCTGAAAGAACATGAGGCCAAATAAAGTTCCAACGAGCTGAGACGCAGCAAGTAATCCCATTACAAATCCGATAGTGTCAGGTTCGAACCAGTTTATGAGCGCGCTTACAAACCCGGTTTGTGCCTTGAGAAAATGTCACTTTTAAAAAAAAAAAGAAAATACAGTTATTTTGCAGACGCCACATAATGAAATCAATATGACAAACAACCAATACTCAATTGCAGCGAAATAGCCTAATGCCCCCATCAGCAAGCCGAAGCAACCGAAGGAAACAAGCCCAGTGGAAATGAAAGCTTTTCTTGAGTATTTATCTCCCATCCATCCCCCTGCAAATAATCCGATTGCATTGAAAAGAAAAAATAAAGCGACTGTGTTGTCGAATGTTTCGTTTGATAAGTTTAGATTCTTTATGATGTTCTGTTTTGTGAGCTCCAAGGACGTGCCAAACGCGATCACTGATGAGCACGCGAGGAAACTGATTAATAAAATGATTGTCTGAGAGAACCTCTGCCATGTGATCTGAGCTTTGATCCAACTGGTAAGCTTACTGCATCTGCCTGGCTCCACAGGATTGTTCTCATCGTTATTAGCTTCCATTCTGAGGAGAGATCTTTTTAAACCTCAATTAGGATCAAAGATGCTATGAGTTTACAGATAAATTTTATCTACGTGAGGGTCGGAATTATCAGACTCGAGAATTCCAAACAAATGCAAGATTTTAATAAAATCTCACAACTAAACTCATGATGAATAGAACTGACCTCAAATTGTTTTTTGCATATCACCCGGGTACTCACTTAATATCACAGCAAAGGTTTTCGTTGGGAAGATTCGGGGTTTTGTTTCAAAGAGATCAAATGAGTCGCTTTATTGGCTGATTGGAAACTCGGTTATGATAGCAGCTCCAAACAGCACATCTTCCGATGCTTCTATTTCTTACGTTCAAAGGGATTTTAACCACTAGATCAATTTTACAAATTTCTTTGATTTAAAGCGAAGATACTCTTTAAATTTTTGTGAGTGAATGAGAAATGAAATTTTAAACAGTTTAGTCAGATTTGTTGATATCTATTAATTCGAAATCACTTGTTCAAAATTTTCTAACAACTTTTGAATTATTCGAAATTTTGCGTTTATTGTGTTCAAATGAAAAGATTTGTTTTTGTAAACAATTACCAGAACATTATTTATAACTATATATATCATTTAGCTTGTTTATCAAAAAGTTTTGATGTTTGAATTCTTATGAAACATGGTTACGAGAGATCTTCCCATTGATACATATAGCTCAATTGCAAACCTTGTTCTTGATCTCTCGCTTCAAGTGTATCAAACTTGAACGGCTCGCAAAAAAAAAAAATTGTAAGAGCCACTTTGGATTTCCAAGATGTTCTCGGAAAATTACATCGTAATGGGATTGTATTGAGTCTGGTCTCCTTTGTCTTCAGCTTCATTACCTTGACTTTTAACAATCTCTTCTTTTGAAGGACCCATTACTCGACTCTGACTTTTCCGAGTGTCAGTCCTGGAACGGCTGTCTTTCTCATCATTGTGTGTGTTTTCAGGGACATCTTTATCCAAGGCAGTTAGGGTTGCTTTTTTGTCCTCTTGAGTAGGTTCAGCGTTGGCGGTTTTTAATGTGCCCGCAATGGATTTCACGCTCTTTTTCGTTGAACCATACCTGTTTACTTGTAAATCACGCTGATCTTCCATCAAACCCTTTTGGGAAGTGTTCTGGCTTTGCTTTTTCGTGAGAACTGCTAGAGTATCAACAGACATATCCCTTAATATGGTCGTCGAGGATTCTTTAGGGTTGTAGAAACGTGAGCGTTTAGGTAAAGGAGAGCTGACAATTGGAGAAAGGTCAGAATTTTCCATCGAGTCGTTCTGTTGCTGTGCAGTATTTGGTGTGGGGAAGAATTGAGTAGCAGACATTGAGCTTCCTCCGCTAGATTGGCGCAGAATCTTGCTAGATTTGAAAGGATTCAGATTAGATTCTGATCCGTCAAAAGAAGCCAATCGAGTTGCTGAAGGCGATCCAGATTGACCTTTCGAAAAGCTTGAGGAATCTTGAGTGCTATTGGTTTTGGAGGCTATCTTGCGCAAACATTTTCCAAAATGCTTCTCGAACCAAGCACGCTGCAAGAGGAGTCTGCTTTGTTCTCTCAGAAGATAGTAGGCCCAATAGCCCAGGAAAGCGCAAAAACTGACAGCTAGAGCTGCGAACAGCACCAGTCTGGCCCACTCGCTCACATTGGCTAGAGAAAAAATTATTGTAAAGAAAGAAATAAGGAAATTTTGTTTACGTAGAAGGAAGAAAAGCGCACAGTAAGCCACCAAAGTGTTTGAGAACAGCGAAATGCTCTCAAGGCGATTCAAGACATACGAGCGATAAGGTTGTTGGAATGAATGGAAGAAGAAGCTCGCTATCATGATAGATAATGTCGCAGTCGCCTAAAATAGAAGATATTTGTTAGGATTTGACTTATGGAGAGGAATATTACCGCAATAGTGCTGCCTACATCGACCAGGAAGACTGAGAGCGCAATAAGTGCAACCTTTCTATAGGTAACAACGAATTCCCAGTAGAAATTCCTTGAATTGAGACCCTCGTATAGCCACCCATAGCGGGATTTGATTTTGTAAGAAAGTAATTTTTCTTTGTATTTGACCAGTCTCGAGAGCGCCAACACTGGGACTATCACTCCCCAGAATATCAAAGTCGGAAGAGATATTGACAAAAACCATTTCATATGTACATCTCCCCAGCATTCGACACTGAGATCTTTGTCAAGGAATCTAGCTGGTTTAGTGTCGCTTCCAAGCTCTACACATCTATAAAGTAGTGAAAATTGTTATAACTCTTAAAAATTATTATTATATGTTACTTCATCGAGGCAATTGCTACTTGCATGAGCGAAGAGTGCATGAAGAAGCAAATAACTATGACTGTGACCATAATTCGATTTCTAGTTCTCTCAAGGAGCTGCTGCTTCTTTGCCTTCTCCTTTCGTACCTTGACAAAGTATAGAATAATCCACACAAGTGCACCAAAGACTGACAGAACGATCGGAACTAAGGAGTACACCAGGACTTTAATGAAAAATGTTGGCATTCCGACACTGGTTGTGAGGGATGTATCTTTGAAAAGACAGTCAACACTGAAAACGTCGATGAATGCGAGATTGATTTTGACATTGATATCGAACAGATCTTCGAGTTCTCCTGGCCAATTGAATTGGAAAGTGTACAGAATCGAGATAAGTTGCACGTAATTGATAAGAATTTTAAAGAAAATTGAAAGAACGTTGATCTTCTTTGCATGATGATCGAGAATTTCTTCTTTTGTGTATTTTTTCTCTCCGAAACAGATGACAGTGCTATCTTTATGCTCTCCGCGTTCGGCGCCCGGCTGGCTACTAAGTGCGCTCCTAGGCGAAGCATCATGTCCGTCATCCTGGTCGTTGTGTCCATGCTCACCATTTTGTTTGGTGTCCACTTCGATCTCATCTATACTGCTGTTCAAAATTTGGTCAATTTCGACATCATCATCTCCATCGGCAGCTCCGAACTGCTCTGCTTTTCTGTAGAAAAGGCTGGATTTATTGAGAGTCATTCCTTTCTCAAAGCCATGGTTTCTACTTTCGTTACCACGGAGCTTATTTTCAGTTAAAGTAGTAAAATTGAGGTCTTTTGTGTCATTAGCGCCCAAAATCAACCCAGCTCGACTAGCCTCGAGATTATGGGGAGAAGCAATTTTTGAATAGCTTTCTTTTTCCATTCTTGGACGATCTTCAGGAGCAAAGTTGATAACTTTAGAGTCATCATTGTTCTGATCATCGGGAGATGAATCCAATTTCGCATCTTGGTAATTTCGAACGAACCCAAGGGGAGTTGGTCTCGAATCACGTTTTTCATGACCATGCTGGGCCATCGGTGACATCAAGCCCAAATTCGACTGGTCATTTTGAGCCTCCTTCGTCGGAGAACCTTGGTGCTCAGAGCTCAAACTCGCCCGACCATTGCCTTGACGAGTTGGTTCACCTTCAAAACTTGACGACATTCCTTTTGAATATCTTTTCTCCAAACCTCTTTTTGGTGAATGTGGCTGTTTACTCGGGTCATATCCCGTTACACCAACAAACGACCCCTCTCGACTTCCCAACCGTGAGCCCTCTCTACTTGGTATTCTTGAGCCTCTATACGACGACGTCTTCGCTTTTGGCTTCTTGGCTGCATGTCTTTTGGCTCTTTCTTCCAGCTCCTTTTTCTTCTTTTCAATATACGTGTCCTCGTCGAAAATTGCACTCCTCACAAGAACCATTACAACCACAACAGCGCCGATACAGACGACCACAACACTTCCGTAGAGCCACCAGCTTTTATTACATGTGCCACAAGTAGCATTATCGTCTGAGCTTCTTGCAAAGTTACCACGGCATGTACTGCAGAGGTTTCCTTTGTATTTCTCTGAGCACCATCCTGTTAAACAGAAAGTGCTGTTGTAGTTTTCTTCACAATAGGCTGTCTTGAGTATTTCTGGATCAGTAATAGAATATCCTAGGCATGCCTCGTCATTCCTGCATTCAATAAAGCCGTCATACATGGCACCTAGTCGCCAGTATCCAACAGCAGGACCTACTGCACTTCCTCCTTCACAAACAGCTTCACCGGCCGGACAGGTGTGGCAATCCTCCTCTGAATTCAGTAGTATTGTATAAAACCCGAACGGACAGGACGTGCATTCATTGTTTGAGCTAACTCTGGTACCCAAGGGACAGCTGTCTGATGTAAAGGGTAGAGAAAAAGTGTTCCCAGACGTATCTGGCTTGGAAGTACGATCTAGGTACTTTAACTTTTCGTTAATTGAGGGACTGGTAAAACTGAGCTCGAAGGTAGAGTTTGGAGTGTACGCCACCGAGAACGGATAGAGTATAAAATGACCTTTAAACGCGGTAAAGGTAGAGTTTTCCACAAGTACAGGCTCGGTCCCATTGGAATCTGCGCTAGGAACCGTACTAACAGTGAGGGTGCTGGTGTCATCACTTGTGACCAGTTGACCATGCTCATCATATATGCCGAAAACGATTGGAGGGAAAAGTCTAACCCCACTTACAATAACATTGTCGCTTAAGACACGGCCAGTGAGTGATTCGACTTGAGAAATGTAGTCCGAATATGGATCATACTTTTGTAAAAACTCCAACAGCAATTCTTTGCTGGCGTTAGTTACACCAAATGACGTGGGGTAGGACCCAATATCATCGCCGTAAGTTGCAGAGTTATTTTGGAGAGTGACGCCACTTCCTGCATGGACCTCTTGAGCATCAAAGTAAATCGCTCCTCCAGCCTCCGACGCGTAGTTGTTCTTAATTGTGACATTTGAGTTCATTTCTAATGTGGCCGAGGACGAATTGGCATCGTAGAAGATTGCACCGCCTGAGCCACCTTCGGATAAGATGGCTCTATTGTTATCAAGGAGGGCGTTCGTAAGAGAGACGTTGTATATGTCGACAATATAGAGCCCTCCACCATTGACGGCAGTGCAATCTGCAATCGTGAGGAAATCAATGGTAATATTAGGCAGCATCTCTAATGAGCTGACGAGTGACATTCCACCTCCTTGAAAATACGACATGCCTCGGATTTCAACATTAGAAATACTGGCTTGTGTGAAAGAGGAAATTTGGATTCCTGACTGGTAGGTTAATCCGCCTGTACCAGTCATGATAACGTCAGAGATAGATACTTCCTTCGTATCGGCATCAATTGCTATGCCTGCTGTGTCTTGAATGTTGAGGTTATTAACAGAGAGGGAGGTTGCGGTATCTGCTAGTATGCTACTTGCGCGCTGAGTTCCTGTATTATTCGTGAAAGTCGAAGAACTGACCGAGAGTGGAGTTAAAGTTGTTATCGCTCCGGAATACACTCCATATCCGTTGGAGAAAGTCGAATCTTTGATTTCTTGGACACCACTGCCGTCTTCGAGATAGATTGCTCCATAGGACGCCCGAGCACCTGTTGCAGTCAATCCCGTTATCGAAACACTTGAGCTTGCTGCTACAAGGAAATCAGCTTGCAGAATCCTCCATACCCCTTGAGTGCGTGTCCAGTTGGAGACACCGACAAATTGGATGTTATTCATTACAACGGATCCTTGATAAATTTGGATATTCGGTGTCGTCAAGGCTCCATAGTTTTCTAAAAATTGGGAATCGTCAAGAGTGAGGGTTGATTGATCTAGATTGAGGACTCCCTTCGTCATCTCGTTCTCCTGGAAAATCGTATTTGCAATCTTTAACTGAGTGACGCTGGCTATAGAGGTGAGTGAGCCCATTGTTGCGTAATTCTTGGTAATACTGCAATCTGTTATCGAGGCAGTTCCAAATGAAAGACTCAGCACGGTAGCCGATGTAGCCGAGTTGTTCGTGAATTCCGTGAACATAATCGTAGTATTTCCTTCTTCATTCTCAATCAAAGAGCCACCATAATTATCTTTAAAAGTGACTGAATTGATGATTAGTTGACTCCTTACAGTACCAGCAACTCCAGATGTGGTAAAATTATTGCTTTGGAACACGGTGCCGGAGTCAATGGTTGCGAATCCATTGACTAGCAAAACTCCTTGATAGGCCGTATTTGATCCGATTACACTGTCCTTGATCACAGCAGCATTCGTTATGGGTTGTATATCTTTCAGCAGCACAAGAGTCTGCTGGTTTGCATAATCATTTTGAATGTATGAGGAGCTATTGCAGGTAAAGTTGGTGAAAGTGGTATTATACGCAGTATTTGTATATGCGCATGTGCCGAGTTGCAGACCTGCGTAGAATTGGTGGCCTTCGAAGTTCGATCGCAGACAAGAAAAGTTCTCAACGGTTATATTCGTCGTTGAAACCAAAGCCAAGCAGAGCGAAAGAGCATCGCTCGCTTTGAAATTGGATTGGGAATCGCTGGCTATGTTGAGTTTCGACTGTAAATTATCGATTCCATCAATCGTGATATTTCCGATAGCTAAATTTGACATGTTTTTCATCAAAAATGTAGCGACCTTGGTTGTGATATTGCTCAAATAGAGATTATTTGTAAAGATGTTTGCCGTCGCATCGAAATAAAACAAAGGAACTTTCGAGATATGCCCTGAAACGTTCAGATTATCGAAGGAGAAGAGGGTATTTTGAGCGTCTATTTCATTCACAGTTGAATAGTTGCTCATGAAGATCGCTCCACTGTTATTCACAAAGGTCAAATCCTTCAAGCTCATGGTAATATAAGGCATGTTGTTATCATTGTTTTGACGATAGAGACTATCATTTCTTGCGACGAAAAATGCAGAGTTAGACTGCATAATTGTTGAGCTGTCGAAAGTATCAATGGTATTGTTAATAAAGGTCGAATTCAGCACCTGTAAGTCATCAAAAATCGTGTTTGCGAATAGTGGCTGTCCTGAGTGCACGGTGTTATTTATGAATTTGGAATTTTGGGCTATGAGGGTGCGCTTTTGTGTTGGCCTTCCCTCTTTGTTATAGTAAGCGTAGAAATTGCTAGCCAGCGAAGCTTCAGTACTTGCAGAATAGCCTCCGTACTCAATAGTTTCGTTGATTACGAAACCTTTCACAATGAACGATTGATTCGCAAAAAGGTGATATGGTGTCCACCAACCAGCCCAAGACGTTTCGTTAAATGCATTATTCTCGAATGTGCAAGAGTCGATTATGAGCGTAGAGTTCGTGACATAGTCCTCGGCATAGCGGTACTCAGGTGGAGAAATCGGACTGTTTGTATAGTTAAACTCGAAAGTTCCTTCGTAGAAACTCACGGTGATAAGCGGTTGGGTATTCTGAGTAATGTAGATTTCAAGATAAGTGGTGCTTTTGATGAACTCAAAATCAGTAACGCCTACACCACCGGCTTCCGCTAGAGCTAGAGAGTCATAGTTGAACAGCCCTGTATGATTTCGGAAGATACAGTTTTGAATCACAGGTGAATTCATTCCGATCAATCTTTCCAGAGTGATTGAGGCCCCCATCCAGTAATCACCTATATTCGCGCCTTTATTGTTGTCAAATAAGCAATTCGTGATTGATACAGTGTCGGCGAGCTTGATCCAAAGAGGGCTTTGCGATTTGTGCCAAGTTGCGAGTGTCTTATAGACCTTTGCAGGCAGAGCTACTTTGAGTATCGTAACGAGCGGGCTCTCTTGCCAGACTTCAGAGAGAGATTCAAGCGTAAATACTGATCCATTCACAAAGTTGTTTTGATCTATAGTTACCGTGTACGCTCCTTGCACAATGATACCTGTGCTCAGCCAGGCTTGGTTTGCGCTAAAAGTGTTATTCTTGACTGTAACTCCGTTCGTTATGATTGGGTATCCAACTCTATAAGGATGCAATGTCGCTGTTTGACCCGCTGATAAATATTAGTGAACAAAGATAAGAAAAGGTAAATTGTAATGAGTTAATACTTGAATTGGCTTTGAGGTTATTGAAGAAGGTTCGAGTAAGATTCTGTGTAAAGGGGTGATAGTCTCCTTTCTGATTGCGGAGAATATGATAATTGAATGCATCATCGAAGATTGGATTGTAGGGAGTGGTGGTAGCATTAACCGAGTACAGCACATCACTAGGATCTGTATCACAGAGCACCATGGCCGTGCCTAGTGCGTAAGGACAACCGATGTTTTTCGAAATGGTGTTATTGAAGATAAATACACCTATTAGCAATTTAAAATGCTTTTTCTTTCTTTCAATAAAGATCAGTACCATCACATCCAAGTGTAGCGTAGTCCCTTCCGGTCTTTCCGATATAAAACGCAGCAGCATATTCTTGAGCAAAGTTGTTTTTGATCACATTACTGTCGAGGATGATGGGATATTCTAGATGAAATGAGAGTAAGCAATTTATTTATAACATTGATTCATACGTAATGTGTTTTCAAATCCATACAGATGCAAGACTGGAGCCGTGTGTGAATAGATGCTTTGAAAAGTATTTTGATACATAATTAGACCTTTCTTAAGATCCCTGATGTCGAAGCAACTGCTTAATGACATATAGAGGTTTTTGGTGTTTGGTGTGTTTGCAGGAGTTTGTTTGAACAGGGAGCTCACCCGTCTGACGGCCATAGCAATATTTTCTATAGTTGGGACGTTTGAAAAAGCTGTTGGGATATTGGACTTGCTGCAAGCAATTTGCAGGGTTGTGGAAGTGGTATCAACAGATTGAGAGTCTCTTTTTATCGTAACGAAGTTTTTGAATGTGTTATTGGTAATGATAATCGGGCCTTCTAAACTTCTTGCTTTGAGGATAAAGGTTTCGACTCCCAATTTGTAATTTAAAGGTTTGGTGACGAGGGAAGATATAGTCCAGGAGAACCGGAAATTGTTGTAGCTGTTAAAAATCGAATTTGAGATATTGACCCAGTGACAATCACCGTAGTTCGCATTAAATTTAAGGCATGTGTACACTTTGCGGTTGTCATGAACATTTCTGTTAAGGACAAATGCCTTTTCGAAAATGTGGTTTGTATTTGTCAAAATCCCATCGACAAACATAAAGTTCACGAACTTTGTGCTACTGATGTTGACTCTTGATCCCCAATGGTCCATCGAGATGAACGCCTTGTTCTTCACCATGAACCAAAAGTTTCTCACCTCACAGTTCTATAATTTTTTGTCAGCTATTACTCAAGATGTTACTAAAGAAGAATTACGGTCATAATGAGCTGTGGGACCGCAGCGCTCGAGTAGTCACTGAGGAAAGTCATCATGATGAACGCCCCCCCAACAGTCTCGAGGGTGAATTCTGCTGGTAAAGGGACTGTCAATTTAGTCCCAGTGGCGCTTACCATCGAACAAATCTGATCTGTTTTAATATTTCTGATAAAAAAAGAAATAGGAAGAGAAATTTTTACTCTGAGAATAGTCAGGATTAGGTACGAGTTGTATGGTATCTTCGGTACTTTGATCGAGACAGAAGCGACCTTTTGTTGTGAGTGCGGCATCCAGGAGCTTAGCAGCTCCATTCGCGTTATACGCACCGGTGTACATCACCATATCCGCACCATCAAAAATGACGTTTTTAATGGTGAGACTCTTCGTCACGTATAATTTGAGATATGGATTTTTCCACATGACTAACGGCTTCGATGCCATGTTCCCGCTTGCGTCCATTGCGTAACAGATCGCCGGATCATTACAAGTTCCGGTCGCTGAATAAATGGCTGGTTGGATTGTTACTTGGGCGGAGACTCTATTGAACACAGTATACAAATGCGTCTGGTACGTAGATATGTATGTCCAGTAATGCGTGCTGGTAGTGACTCCATTCAGCAGAAGGAGTGTAAACTGAACTTCTTTGTAACTGTAGATATCAGCTCCTGCTGCATCAACAAGCTATTTATTTTCAAAAAAAATTATCGTTAAGTCGGGGAAAATTATATCAATTACATTGTAAAGAATGTCATTAATGTCTCCAAATGGTTGGGCAAAAGTTCCAGCACAAGTAGTCCCACAAGTAACTGGATCCGGACTGAGATAATATGTTAACGAGAGCAGATTGGTATTTCGAGTCTCTAATTTCGAAAAGAAAAGAGTAAATCAGTTTAGAATAAAGAGTCTAATGAAAGGCTTTCTTACGTGTGGCATCGCAGTTGATGTAGCCAGTACCAATATTCCCTTTTGAAAAGCTGATATCAAATCGGTTAGTGAGGCCATTGAACCGTTTAATGTTATAGGAGCAGTCTTGACAAAGAGTGGGAGTAGAACAGTTAAAGCAGTTTGCTGGGCAAGCAGAGCAAGTTGTTCCTGACGTACCGTTCGTATAGCCTGGGAACATACCGCAATCATGAGTACAATGTGTGCTTCCGTCATCTATTACAGATTAGAACAAAGAGGATTATTAGGAAAGGTTTTACAGGTAATGGTATATTGGCGGTAATTCACAGTAAGTTGATGTATTTTTTCGCAGGCAGTGCAGACTCCGCCAGAGCCACAAGTAGTGCATCCATCGTTGCACACTAGGAAATAAGCTTCAAAAACAGAACTTAAGAGTTCATGTTACTATAGATGTCAGACCCATAAACTCCTGTCTGCCAATTAGTGGGGTCCTTTGCGTAGCAAGTTCCATCAGGTTGGAGAATACCAAATAGATCGCCTTCAGTCGTATTGTAAGTACACGCACTGCAAGCGCTGGTAGAGCCTGCGCAGCTCGTGCAGTATGGATCTTGAGTGCAGTCTGCGGACAGACTGACTCTAAAGAACAAGAAAAAGAGAGGAATGCTGAAAAGAAGTGATTTCATTTTAACTTTTTTCTGATTTTATTAACCAACGTAAATTTGATTTGATAAAATTTAAGAGAGGAGAAGAGAAGAGAAAGCGACTCTGTGATAAATTTTAAATGAAAGATTTCTTTTAATAGGTCCGTAAAATGGCAACGAATCCTTAAAAGCTCGATTCTATTGCTTCTTTTACTGCTTTGAAGCGGGTTTAACTCACATTGTTGAGAAGTTGGAAATTTTATTTTTGCTTTAACAGGGTTCTTTCGATTTAAATCTTAATTAAATAAAATTGCTCATATACC
>ENA-UOUE01001343-UOUE01001343.1-compost-metagenome-genome-assembly--contig:-NODE-1343-length-15820-cov-11.941244_pt1 | contig 15820 bp, 10 predicted proteins | sample MGYA00238146_ERZ747223 | MGnify/ENA primary metagenome ERZ747223 (study PRJEB28781, sample SAMN06268865) | compost metagenome | isolation source: single cell | place: USA: California, Emeryville, Joint...
TTTATCTTGCAATTTAGTACTCAAATCGGCTATTCTCTGATCTGATTTTTCGCAAGACAAGATCAAGGAGTTGGACCTTTCTTCAATAAGTTTGAACTTATGATCTTTGCGCTTTGCGACCCATATCCAAAGCAAACTTGTGAGGAATTGCAGTTTCCAGCCGTAAAATTCAATTGATTGGTCATCTCGATTCATTTGACGCAGCAAACAGAAATATGACAGATACGCGTGTGTCAAATGAGTTGCAATTAGTTCAAGAAGTGAACCAGCAGCAGTCACACAGACAACTCCAGATATATTCAAAGTAAACCATAGCCACTGCAGGTTGCCAGAAACGGTAAGGATAACCGGGAACAGAGCAATCAAGAGAAGAGTCAGTATTTCTCTGATTCTTTGTTTCGGCTTGGCATTGAAACCACTACTGAGCAGCACAAGTGCCAAGCCAAAAAGTAGAATAGAGCAGGAGAATGAAGAAATAACCTGATGGCAGAAGATAACGGGGAGAAAAGAAAGTAGAGAAGGAAAGACGAGCTGATGGAACAAAATAGGCCGGTCCTTTGAGCCTTCACTCTTTAGGTTTACACGCTGAAGAAATTTTTCCATCAAGAAACAAAGGCACAGCCTTCTAAAGATATTTATAATTTATAAGTGCAATTTATTAGTTCTGAAATATTGTGGATCAGGATCGTTGAGATCTGGAATACTTTTATGGAGGAGAAAATATATGCTAATAGAAATGACGGAAATTAATTCTTTTTAAATTGGCTGATGAATAACTACCCAGAACAAGCCTAATTAGCTATCAGTCATTTGAGGAATGCAAAATTCTCCAGTTCGTTGAGTGTTTTGGAATTTAATTATCCAAGGTCTTTAAAATTTGTGGATGAGTATTTTGCTATTTAATATAAATAAAGGCAAGTTAAATAAAAGCAGATCAATTAAAATTTCTTAATCCTGATTCAGTCCTTTATTTCTATAGATGGAAGCTCTAAATTCACAACATATGGTAGCTATCGCCGTGGAGATTTGAGAAGGAAGGAAATATTTTGCGGCGCAAGTGAAATTAGATCCGTCCGCAGAAATTTAAAAGAGGAGGGAACTTCTCATAACAAGCCATGGGTAGTTAACTCAGAATTAATTGAAAGCTGGCTTTTTCGAATTTTATTTACGAACTTTAAAGTTTTCCGCAAGTGGTTTAATTCTTCCAACGAATTAATCGGATCTTTTTAAAATGTTCGTGAAGAATCTTGATCATGCTCAAATTGTCTCAAGCCAATCCATAGCCAAATATACTGATGATCCAACACTCCCAATCAGTTTCGTGGGCGCTTAGCACATTGTACCTCTCTAAGTTAATTCTAAATCATGCGCTTATTCGTGGCAGCTCGAAAAAAAATTTTCGATCACCACGTACCGAAATCAATCGAATCTTTATTTTAAATTCTGCGAATAGCCTGTCTATTCAGGGTATTTCATTTTATTTGCTAATTTATCGAGGAGCACCTAAGAAAACAAAGCGTCTTCGACCTCAATCCGTTGATGATTAAGAGCCATCAGAAAATTTTCGCTAGGCTGCATCGAAGGTTGCGCCAGTAAAAAGAAATTGTCTTAGAAACTTAAAACGATTTGATATCTATACTTTTTGAACAGAACACCTAATTTCTTTTATTCGAGTGAAAATCGCAATCTCCCACAAATAGCGGATCTATCTTATCAAAGAGTATTGAAATAAGTTTGAATGGCACTTTATATTCTCCTTTTGGATTGAGAAATATAGACTGATAGGTTTTGCAGCCCCATCTAAGAAAATTAAAAAGATCAAACTGTTTGGAGGGCGTTTTTTTTTTCTGGCTTATGACACGGACCAATTCAAAATAAAAAGCACAGCAGTGGACATTTTATCTTTATCATTGCAACCAAAAAACTACCCTCAAAAAGAATCGATTGAATGAAAGAATAATTGTAGTTTTCCCTACAGCGAAGACATCTAAGATTAAATTTCCGTGACAGAACATTTCGGTTGAGATTTATGTGTTGTATGGTGTTTATTTCTAATACAGGATTTAAATGTTGTCCTCCCTCGCTAATTGTAACATTTTCATAGAAAATTCAAGTTAGGTTGAGAGCTAAAAAGAATCTATGGGCCTACTTTCTCCCTTCTTTAGATCTGAATAGAGGGCAAAAAAGCCACGTAGCTATCAACTAATTAGCATTAGTTGCACAAATAAGCAAATAAGGCTTGCAGTATGGAATAGCTTGTTGATACACAAAATTAACTCCATATTTAAAATATGCAGCTATTGTAATGAAAGACCAGCCTGGCCTTGAAAACCCAAAAAATTCTCTGGTCAGTTATTTTTCATCACTGATGTTTATGCAAGTCGAATGTTTGAACCAAGTATTGAAATCGATTCATGATCAAATCTTTATTTTTGTTTAAAACAAAATCTCGTGAAGATGAAAAGCAAATCCCACAAACTCCAGTTCCGGTTCCTCATTCAATTACCTCGAGGATCAAAAATTAAGCAAATTCCCCTCAGTAATCTAAACTACTTGCTGGTCTACTCAGAAACCAGATGCATTGTAGGCTACAAGTACAACTTTCTCATTTTCAGTCTCAACAATTGCAGACCTATCAAAAAATTCGTCTTTGAAGGCAACATCTCCAATATTTTCTATCAAGAAACGCGCAGACGCATATATTTTACTCACAATAGCGAAGTGCTATATTCCATCTCAATTGGATCAAGCTGCAAAATCGAACCTGTGGTCCTTGCGCAAAAAATCGTGAGCGTAACAATCGACAGCTGCTCACAGACCCTGTACTGCATACTTGAAGAACGGAATCACAATTACATTCGAGCTATTGGCTTAGAAAGCAACACAGTTGTAGATTATAATAATGTAAATGCTGAGAGACTCTTATTCATGAGAGCTTCCAAGCAAGTTGTTGCTTTAAAAGATGATATTTTGACTCTGAAGCCTTTCTCGCTTCGAGAAAGCACAGAAATCCGTCATTCAATTGACCAAAAGTTTGTATCTCATACAGCGCTTAATGGAGCTTGCATAGCGTATACGCAACAAGATAAGGATTCAGGGAGAATCTTAGTCAGTTATTGGAAGTTATCCAACGGAAGATCATCTAGTCAGTCAGTGAAAAAATTCGAGGAATGGCAAACAACAGAGTTTCAATACCTTACAAGCTGGCAAGGTTTCGATTGGTTTATGCACTGGGACTCTCAAAAAGAAGTTTTCAACCTTCAGGAGGTGAATCCTATTGACGGAAAAATTATTTCAGAAAAAGTTCTCACACTGTCGCTGGATGCTTATCAAAGATCTCAGCTTTGTTTTCAGGTCATAAACCTCAAGAGGAAGCGAAGACCAGTGTTCAGTTTAGTAGCGATAAACAAGTTCTATGAGACATATATTGAAATTTTCCAATAAAATCATGGACAACACAATTTTTTTCATTTCAGATTGATAGTAAATTTGAGTAAGATTATTACTAATTTTGAATGACATGACCCTAGCTCATCATTTTCATTATGTTTCTTTTCGTTTTTGAACTGAGAGCTAAACCTCACTTCCTGTGAGACGTTCTCTCAAAAGGGCTGTTTCTCAGTGTTATCAAATTGATATTTGTGAAATTAATTAATTTCTGTGAGAGAGAAAAAAAAAGCAGCTGAAGGAGGACTTGGTCTGTTTTTGCAGAGCAAAAAAAATTTTATTTATTCTATGCTTAGCAACCTTAAGCAAAGTGATAAAGAATCCTGACAGAGAATCATATCTGAAATATAAATGAAACTGATCGAATTACAAATTTACTTTGTTTCAAAAAAAAAAGAAGAAGAGTGTAAGGTATCCAAAAAAATGATATTATCAAAATTTGTAGAGAAGGGAAAAAATGTTTTATTATCATCAAAAATTTGAAAAGCAGAAAGTGTACATATTTGTTCTGCTTTCAAGACTATGAGGCTCAAACATTTTGTGACGAATTCAATTATTCTACTCTTTCATTCTTTTTGGGAGCTCTACTCAGCAATGATTCGATCTCATAAAGTCGCTTTGGACTGATCATCAGTTTATGTTTGTTCTTGATATGTACTCTCAGCGAAGTCTCAGACCTACAAAGAATTCTCTCTAATCTCTGATAAAGTTCGCAATAATTACCCATATGATTTTTCACAGTGCTCAGAGGGACACTTAAAAACCCTTTCGATCTCACACGCCAATCTTCTATTTTTTCGTTTTCTTCCGAACCATGCTTTCTCTTCTTTTGTCATAGATTTTTCAAGCTCATCGGTCTCATTTGACCTCAAACTACACTTCTTGCTGAAGTTAATCTCAGGCTTTTTGCTATTTTCCTAAATTAAGACATGAAGTTATGTCAATTGATTAGAAAAATTTCTTTACGAGCTCAGAGGGCTTAAATGATGATATATCACTCTTTTCAGAAGAAGCTTGCGATAAATTACTCCCGTCAGGAAAGTTTCGAGCTTGTTGATGACACTTCATTTGATTGGAGTGCTGAGGGAAAGATTGTAAGGAGGGTGTTGAGTTTGGAATTTCTTGAAAGAGTGTGTTATTCGAAAGTCCAGACACGAGAGCCTGGAGAATTGCAGGCTCAAAAACATTAACTCCTGGTGACATTGGGGCACCCACTACAAAGTGCTGGAGTTTCGGGGTGTTCTGGGAAAGCATTAAATGTTGTGTGAGTATGTGTAGTTTTTCCATTAGTTGGTTTAGTTTAGAGTTTTTCTCAGAGCAATTTATATATTCTCAGAAATTATTATAACAATTTAGATCCGGTTTCTCTTAAATATTGCTACTATCCTCAGCTCTTAAAGTTAATGAGCAATTTTAGTGGATAAAATTAGCTCAATAATTTGTACTGGTTTTGGGATTTTTGAAGCTAGTGTCAATATCAAAAAAAACTCAAAGATTAATTGATTCGATTGAAATTTTTATTTCTAGAAGAATCGCGACTATTCGGGAGGCGACAAATAATTAAGGAGAGATTTATTGGAATAATTATGAAAGATTCAAGTTTTTATATTTCGAATTAAAATCGATTAATCGATAGACGGAAGCAACAAGAATCCGACTGAACAAACCAACTTTAAATCCTTATGAACCCACGATGTTTTCACACTTGTTACTAAACAGAGCAATTAGTTTGGGTGATGCGCAAGTAAAGGACACGGAATAATTGATGAATGGGACAGCGAAATTTTCTCCTACAACAAGCCATAAAACTGGTGTCCTAAAGCTCAACAAGGCTAGGTGGCGGAAAATCATAGGTGTTAAAGAGAATTCTCTGCATCTGCATGACATTCCAAACCATTCTTGATACATATACTTGAAAAATAAATTTATGATTAAAATTTTTCGAGTTTATCTTAAGAGCAAGTAGGTGAAGATAACTTACAGAAACTTTAGAAAGTGATGCTTATTGGTTTTCGAAGAACATAGCTTCTGTTTGCATCATATTTTTTTGTGAATATTCGGCTTGATTTTGCTTATTTAGATGAGAGACCTCAGCCTTTTTCCCCTGAAATTAAAAGTGAATGGTTTCTCATCATTTTCTCGCATGATTGTAAGTACCTTGTTCGCAAGGCGTTCATTTTCTTATGCTAAATTCAACGTGTTGCATAGAGATATATATATTAACTGATGTATTCATGTCAAAAGCATAAAGCTTCATGTACTTCCTCATTTCAATACTTTCGAAATGGTTTGGCATGTTCTTCTGTAAAAAGAAATTTGGAGGGTTCTGTAGAATGAGATGAGTTTTCAGACTCATTAAAAAGTCAGTGAACTCGTTATAAGATGTTTAATTAATATACCTAACTTACTGAAAAATTACCAAAAAAATAGAATTTAATAACCATTTCTCTTATAGCTCTCAAAATTAATTTCTTTAAATTCTCAAAAAATATCTGATCCTTTAGATACTTGATATTTGAGTATTTCAAGGCAATCTCAAGAAAATTTCTATGGTGTTGATAAACTTCAAGCGTGCAATTCCAATGCTTAGCCTCCATAAGTGCATCATGAAATCACCTTACGACAGCTGCTAACTATCATTCCCTTACTGATTCCATTTGACTCAAAGATGATCGAACAGCTGTGGGGACTGATGTAATTCTTCACGCAAAAGATGTAGATCTTCATTCAATCTATCTTTGTTTCAGAACTAAATTTCAGATGGACGCCTATTATTAAAGAGAAATTCGTGTCGCATTAGAAAAATGAAGAGCTGTCATTTTTGAAGAGTGTATCTTTGATTTATTTTCAGACCAAAGATACTCATCTCTGCTCATTGTTAGTTCAAAGACAGTCCATAAACTTCAGAAATTTAAAGATGAGATATAATATTTGTACATGTGTATAGAATTTGGTAAGAAAGTGAACCATCGAGATAAAATATATTTATTGTTTCACATGAATCACATGGCGGTAATGGGTCCAAAAGTCAAACAAAAAGACAATCCTATCCCGTTAAACTCGGATGAACCCATAAACGAGAGAGAAAGCGAGATTATGAAAATGACTGAAGCTGAAAAAAGAGAAAGAGAGCGGCAAATTGAGATCCAAAAACAAAGAGAAGAAGAACAAAAAGCTCGAGAGCTCAAAGAAAAATTGGAGAAAGAAAGGCTAGCTGAGAAGGAAAGGCTAGAGCAAGAAAGACGGATACGTGAAGCTGAGGAAATAAAGAAAAGAAACGAAAAACAGAAAGAAAAAGTCAATTACTACACACTCGAAGAAGTAAAGAAGCATAATACGAAATTGGATGCGTGGCTGATACATAATGATGTTGTTTACGATGTTACAGCCTACATTGGCAGACATCCTGGAGGGCAAGTAATTATGAAAGGGGTTGGAGGTGATGCGACAAGTCTCATTAACCGGTATCACCCCAGAGTAAATGTTGCAATACTGCTTGCGAGTTACAAAGTGGGTATATTGGTAGCAAAACTCCCTCCTAAAAAATGAGAGAATCTTTGAAAAAGATAAAGCTAATCCGCTGTAATCATATCTGTGAAAACTTTGTGTGTATCTTTTCTATATCAAAGAGTTTATTTTCGTGACATTTTTGGTAATAATACTTTATATTGTATTCGGAGTTTTCTCAACGAGCCATTTGTTTTTGAGTTTTTGCCAATTATACAGATATAAAATTCCATTAACACTGCTTTCTTGGGAAAATTCTCTCATCTTATGGGAAAGTAAGGGAGCTAAATTGTGCTGTCTACTTTGGAGAGTGTTAATAATAGAAGCTAAAAGAAATCCTTCATATTTGTGAGCCAAAATATTTTTGCGATGTGGTCTACAATAATTAGTTGAGCTGGTTTACAAATCCTATTATTGAGTAGTTTTTTACTTAATGCACCCTCCAGCTACTAATATTTTTGCAAATACTGCTCGGCAGTGATACTAAAATAGCAATTATAGTCTTGGATCACTTGAGGTATTACCTTTCTATCAAAAAGAGATCGTAATTTGGTTTTCATCAAACCTCCCTTGAAATAGGTTGTCAAAGGAAAATGCTTGTGTTTGCTCTTTAAATTATTTATTCGTATTTTCTTTTGTGAAATTCTTTGCTGTATCGTTTTTCATTTCATTTCTTAGTTTTTCGGTTGTCACTGTTTTGTTATCCTCTTAACGACAAGCTATCTTTATTATTTCTTGTCCATTATATTTATTGAGGAGTGCCGGTTGACCTTATTACCTCACTCTTGACAACATGATTTGGAAGTACAACTCGTTCATTACAAATTCATCATTACCTCTATCTCCCATAAAAGATCCTCTTGCCAATATATTACCATTACTCTAAAAAATAAAATATCAATAATTTCAAATTTGAATTAATCTTAAAACCAAGTCACGCGATCCATTTCTTATCAGAAACAGAGGTACAATTACCAAAACATACATGGTGTTCTTTAGTTATGAATGCGGACCTAAATCTCTCTTTCATGTATTCTAAAATTACCATAACCAATTTTTGTTTTCTCCCAGTTTTTAAATAAATAATTATAAAATTTTTTCAAAATGAATTACTTTAAGGAGCGGGTAATTATGTAAAAGAATTTTTAGTTTCCTGAGCAGAAAACAGGTTAAATTAGCAATTCCAGTATTGAATTCCAATTAGGAAGCTTATTGATACGATTATTCCACATATATTGAGCTAATAAAGGGTAATGAATTTGTTTGTATTCAATGTAGCAGCAAAACAATTCCTCTCTCTCTCTAATAGGTTTGTTTTTAGGGCTGTATTTGTTAGATATATATAGCCATCATAGGTCGATTTACATTATTTGTTTCATTAAATGAAATTTAGTTTTTGTGGAACCATACTCTTTTTGTCTGTGAAAGAACACAAAATTAGTGCTAAAGGGGACGCAGGTAAAATGATTTTTGTCTGAATCCAATCCAATGTCAAATATAACTTGATTTTACTTTTTTACTTTTTGTAATCGCAAATTCACCGAAGCATTCTATCTAATATTTTATTAATAGATGAAAGTTTTCTATCGATTGTCTTATCACAAACAAATTCTTAAAATTCAGAAAACTTATGAATGAGAGTATCAGAGGTTCTGATTATTTAATCCTTTTCAACAGCATCCTTGACTCCAAGCTTTTCAACGAGAGTTTCAACGATCTTTCCATGATCAAAAGCCAAAGTGCTTCTCTTCTTCCAGATTTCGTTTAATGGATAAAACTTTGCGGTAGCTGCGTCGTCTCCAGCCTTTGGCTCAGCATCTGCAGGAACATCAACCAAGTAGATGATACTGACAGTATGACGACGAGGGTCACGATCTGGTGCTCCACGAACATCAAGCAATCTGACATTTGAGCCTTTCAATGAGCACTCTTCTTCGAGTTCTCTAAGCACTCCCACTTGAGGATCTTCATTGTAATCAATATGGCCTCCTGGGAATGCCATGCTTCCAGTGAATGGCTCATCGGCTCTTGTAATCATAAGAACGTCAGGATATGGCTTGTCACTCTTGCGGAGCACAATAGCGTCTGCAGTCAAGAATGGTACTCTGTATTTCCCAATGACTGGAGGGTATGGTCTTCCGTATGGATCGAGTTCAACGTTAGATTCTGCCATGAGACTATTTATCAATTGTAAAACTAAATTTTTATAAAAGACGTAGTTATCTGCACTATTTAAAGCAATTATGCGAAAAGTTATTGAAGATAATCTCGCAGTTGGTGGCAGAAATTTGTATCTTTAGCACTTGATACGCGAACAGAGTCCGGAACTAGGCGATTTCAATATCATACGCCATAAGGTTATGCTCTCGTTCAAAAAGAGACCATGCCACACCTTGAGAACCGATCAGAAAAAACCCGCCCGAAATTCATTTCATTGATCAGGATAAATTGATAATGATCATTTTGGGTGGGGGCCCTCGGAATCTTAAAACTCCTGACCAAATTTAATCGGTACCGCTACCTTTAGTCAAAATTTTATAAATACAAAAAATAAGATGCTCTAAGAAAGCTGAATTTGCTTGCCAAATTTCAATGAATTTATTGAAGAAATTATAAGTTATCGTTTTGTTTGATAAGTTCAAATGATTTTAGCAGTGTTTATCGATGAACATATACCAAATGATTTAGCAGTGTTTACAGATAAGTATATGTAAAATTTACTAATTTGTACAAGGTCAATGTCTTAGCAACAAAGTATTACATGTTCCAAAATTAAAGAATAAATGTTTATCAATTCAACTGACTAATTTGTTTCCAACAAAAAATTTTCAAATTTAAAAGATATAGAAAATGATGAGGAAATCCAGCAAATCAAGAGAAGAGAAAGGTGGTAAAGTTACAAAGTACGAGCCACGAAGTGACCCGGACCTGAAAAGAACTCTCAGAGGTCATAAAGATCTCATTTATGCAACGTCTTTCAACCCAAATATGTAATGAATTCTTCCATAATTCAGGCTTCAACCATTACTTTCACTTTCTAGGAGACAACTAGCAACTGCTTCAAAAGACTGCTCTGTTTTCGTTTGGAATCTTTCTTTTAAGGAGCAACCCTATAGATTTGCAGGCCATAAAGGCCCTGTGTATGATGTTGCATTCTCACCAAGCGGAAGGTATTTGACCTCTGCATCCCTTGATGAAACTGTCAGAATTTGGGCCAATTCAGTGTAATTCCATTGCCCTAAACATGTATACTATCCTTACTTGTTTCGAAAATATAGAGAGGGGCATTCAAATTCGATAAAAGCTCATGATGAGGCAGTAACTTCGGTGAGCTTTTCAAGTGATGAACGAATGCTCTTGACATCTTCAGAAGATACAACAGTTAGAGTTTGGACGGTCGCAGAAAGAGAACTGCTCTGCACTCTAACAGCACATTCTTCTTGGACACTAGACGCGAGATTTTCTGGTGATGACAGATTGATAGCTTCCGCTAGCACAGACAGGACAGTAAAAGTCTGGGACGTAGAGCTTCATCAAGGAATTCACACCTTCTACGACCATGTGGGTCCAGTCACCTCTGTCAAATTTCATCCTGATGGAACGTGCCTCGCATCTTGCTCAGACGATAAAAAGATAAAAATATGGGACATGCGATCGAAACGACTGCTTCAAAATTTCGATGCGCATTCAGCCAGAATAAATCAAATTGCTTTCCATCCATCAGGCAACTATTTGCTTTCAGCCTCAGCTGATTCAAAGCTCAAAATTTGGGATTTGAGAAATGCCAAGCTTGCTTACACACTCTATGGGCACGAAGGCAATGCCCAGGCTTGCTCATTTTCAGCAGCAGGAGACTATTTTGCAACTGGAGGTTCTGACAATTTAGTTATGATTTGGAAATCAAATCTCGGCGAACCAGCTGGAGAATATCTCGAAGAAATCCCAATGCCTTCGCACAGCAATGCTTACCTAAAGTCTATGAGTAACAAAGAGAATATTAGGCGTAGCACCGGCAAATCTACTTCTCCTCAAAAAAGAGAACTGATAACCAAAAAAGGAGCACCTTCAAGCGGTTTCAAGACTAGAACCGAGCACCCAGAAAAATTCAGAGGCTCTGTTGAAAATGTAATCAAACTCTTATTTCCTGAGAATAAAAAATCAACTTTTAGAACTATTATGCTAAGCTTCCTGAGCAGCTTTCTGAAGTGATGAGCAAAATTGTGAGTCAGATGGATATAGTTACTAAGTAAGCTATTAAAAAATTACTTGGCGCTGACTCTCGTATTTAAATTAAGAACCATGGTGTCAATTGAAAAGAAGCTGACATCGAACGAGGAGCAAGTTGACAAATTGATTCGAGTTGCAATGGGCGATAAATCTGCCTGGGGAGCAAGCTTTTCTGAAGAGAGTAGACTTGATATGTCACAACATGGAGGCTCTCAATACCTTGGACCTATTGGTGGAGGAAGCATTCATGGAGGAAGTCAGGTGTTTCCAGACAAGGAGCCTGGTGTTTCATTCAAAGGCATTAGAAAATAAACAGAATTGTTTGGACCTGAAATATCTGTGAACTCTTTTTTATTGACTCTAAGTTAGAGAATCTAAAGATTTTCAAATATCTATCATTATTAGCTTTAGGCTTTTCCTCTGTAATAATGTTCATATGATGTTGATATTCTCTCAGTTTATCTTTCAACAAAAAAAATTAAAAATGAGTTTTCTGTAGGATTTATAGTCAATGGAGGTGATACGAACAGTTTTAGATCACTTCTTTGCACTCAATTCAGCAGAAGAAACACTTTCATTGTCTCGTATCCGAGAGTGAATCTTTCGTGTAAAGATTTAGAACTATATTTTAGATAGACTATTCAATAATTCAGTTGAATATTTCCTGATTTTATCAAAAGCTTCAATAAATGGATCAATCACAGAGAGAAGAAGAAAAGGGGTAAATAAACACCTACCCGTTCGCATCAATTGAGTTTCTTATTTTTAGGGGAGAAGGCATTATCGAGGATGCCACTGAGATCGGTAAAACTCCTTTATTCGCCAAGACAAATAGAACATACATTATCTTTTATTTACAGTGAACGATCAGCAAGAATCTCTATTTCGAGAACAAGAAGTCAATGGTAACACATTAGCATGGTTCTTTATCTTATTTCAACACAGACAAAGTCAATAAAGATGTGAGCCGAACTACATTTGATATTACCATAATATTTTAAACTCGAGATTGAGCTGAGAATTGTCGAAGTGCAAATAAGAGATGGAACAATAGGATCCAAATACGTTGTTTACAAAATTAAAGTATGCTGAACACGATTATTGGATAATTCATCTCTCTCGAGGGAAAAGATAGAGATGGAGAGTTTGAGATCTTCCGCAGATATAGTGATTTTGATGCAGTAAGGTCTATGCTACTACAAAGATGGCCAGGCATTGTCATTCCCTCTATTCCGAGCAAAAAGAAAGTTGTAAGTTAAACCTTCTTTTTCGGTTTTTTGGTTGCAAATCTCCCATCACAAATTAGGGCAACATGACCGCTCAGTTCGTTAAAGATCGCATGAAATTCTTGGAGATCTTCCTGGTCAGGTTATCGGAGCTGACTCCTCTATATTATAGCGGTAATGGCGTACAATAGACTTTTCATAATTTTGAATTGGATTCAGAGGAATTTCAGACCTTCCTGAGAAGCAAAACCTCTGATTTAGAAAAGGTATAGATATTCCCTTGGTTCATTTTTTCAACAGATTTAAGACTCTACATCAGCAGAGGAAACACACTAACGAAGACATCCTACAGAGATACAACCAAGAGTACAGCTCTTTGACAACAGTAAGTGTAGTTTTGGATCTCCTTGCTTACCTTCCAATATTCAGAAAGAAGTCACGTCTGAACTCTCTGCTTCAATCATCAATTTTCAAATGGTCTTGATAAAAAGTTTGGCGTTCTTCAAGGTATCCATTAGCATATGGAACTGAGACCTCAGTGATTTTAGAATTATAAAAAAATAGCTGAATCTGTAGTCGCTGCAAAAAAGAAATATTATGAAAGCCTCAGTGAGATTTCTTCTTTTTGCCTCTAAATAAGTGTTTGCTCGCTCCAAAGACGGCTTTCGGGACAAAGTTCTCGTAGACTACGAAAAATATTGCGTAGCTGAGTACGTTGCTCCATCAGAAGGACCAAAGTTTTTCCACAAAATTTGCGAAGCAGGAACCAGCAGCAAGCCCAAAAAGGTAGTTTCTTAAAATTTTCTCAGCTCTAACTCATCCTTCTAGATTCTTTCTTCCTTCGAATACATCTATGATTTTATTCGTGTCACCGAGAAAGATATCAAGGTAAAGCAGACGCCCTATCGGAGATCAACTTGGATTTTTAGAGTTTTTTAGAAGCTATTGCTCAACGGGATAAATACCAAGCTAACAAAGAGAAGCTGATAGAGAAACAGAGATCCTTGGGTGCCGAATTGCAAGGCATTTTGTCAGGAAAGACATCGATGAAGAACTTGATAAAGAGAAAGACCAAGGAGGAGGAGGTCGCAGACTGTCAGAAACATATTGAGGAGGTTTAATAGATTTTTGAAAATTTAATGAAGGTAAAACAACACAATTAGACAAAAAGAGAATTGGAAGCCACCACTCAACTTTATGACATGATCACGAAAATCATTGGATTCCAGGAGATGAAGCTGTTTAAAGTGATTGGAATTTAGATATTGCTAATTTAACCACTTTAACTTGTAATTCCTTAGGAAAAGAAATTACTTAGATATCAGAAAGTTGTTCAGAAAGCGTCTTCGAATGAAATTCTGCAACTTGAACAGGTCAGCCAATTGCTCTATGATTACTAAACTTTCGCTGTCCTAGGTCAAGAAGTTTTGGATAGAAGTCCAAGAGGAACCTTCAGTACACAAGAAATGTGAAGAATTGGGTCTGAATAATTCAAATCAAAGCAACCAAGTGACCCAAAATACTACACTTTATGATTAAGACAGGATAAACTCAACGAATTGAATATTTCGATTTCAAATCAGTTTTTCTCGCGAGAGATTGTTCAATTTAAGCAGATTTCTGAAACCAAAAATCCTAAAATTGAAGCATAGGAACGAGCTAGCCTACATAACGAGAACATCTCATAAAAAAATGGGATATTGAACATGCTATAGGTTATTCAGAAGTGTGTTTAGTGGAATGCATTTTTTTGTAAGCTCTCTTATATAAGACAAGACATTGCCTGCCAGGAAAAGAATAATACATGATGTAGGATGATTCCTTTCAAACGAACACAGGGGAGGGGATAAGTGGACTTTGATAACATTTTCGATCATAGCGTTTCAAAACTAAATGATGTAAATCAGCCACCCAAAACTGTTAATTCTTGGAGGTTTTAGATCAATCAGAAAACATACGATATTAATTGGATTTTTTATCCCGTAAATCATAATTAAGCGTCAATTACGATTCATTTAATGCAACCAAGCAACACTGCACCAACAGTCGACTTTACCTACAAAAGTAGACCTCAGTCTCAGTCCCCTATTCTTACTGCATTGTAGTTCTATTGATTGGCGATGTGAATGTGGGAAAAACGAGCTTCTTGACAAGGTAAACAATTGAATTGAAGCATTTGCTTGACAGCTTGCATTCCCTGATTAGGTATATGGATAATAGGCTCACGAGCGTTCCGCAACCCAGCATAGGTGTAGAATTTCGTACAAAATCCATTGTTTTGCAGGGAGGCCAGATAGTAAAAGCTCAAGTTTGGGACACTTGTAATTAATTTCTTACTTATTGTGCCTGAATTCTTGTACCAGCCGGATCTGAAAGATATAAATCAATCACTTCGTCGTAATATTTAACATCTTTGACAAGAACGAGAATTATTGTTTTCGAATGTATAGTCAATACAGAAACTCAGTTGGAGCTCTTCTATTCTTCGATTTGACTGACAGAATTTCTTATGAGAATACCCTCAACTGGTTAAAGGAACTTCAATCACGGGTAGAATCAAAAGTGGTTATTGTTCTTGTCGGAAACAAAAAAGATCTCGTAAAAGAGGACCCATCAAGCAGAAAAGTAACGGAGGCTGAAGCCGAAGAACTTGCCTTAAGAAATAAATTATTCTATCGTGAGACTTCTGCAAAAACTGGGGAGAATGTCAAAGAAACATTCGAGTTTCTTGCTGAGAGTAAATAATTTCTTTCGATATCAATAGTGAAAAAAATAACATTTCAATTTTTGACAGCGATCTATAAATATCAAGCCGATAATCTTTCAGAAAAAGAAGCCTTTGAGAAGTTGGTCGCAGATGAGCTCGATAAGCGCGTAAAGAATCTGCCTACAAAACACGAAGATGAACAGCGGAAGGCATCGAAATGGTGCTGCAATTAAGGAGCTGTTTGATCAGCAAGTTTTTCAAGTTTTTTTTTGTACTATTGTTGGAAGTCTCTTATATGGAGAGTGGCAATCATTCAAATAAATTTTCAACAGATCTTTTTTCTTCAGGGCATTTAACAAATTGGTTCTCCTCAATTTCGCTAGATATCAATTTGTACATTGTTAATAGAGAGAAACAACCAATATTTTCAAATCATACTAATTGGAGTATCAATAATGGGGCAGTTTTTTGAGGTTGTAAAAAAACCCATAATGATGGTAAAATTACCCATAGTGAGTATGGGTGAAAATTTAATTTCAGCCTCATCATAGTTTAATGCCATCCTCAAAAAAGTACCTTAATATGACACACTTTTTACCCTTATTATAGTTTCGTCATCTCAATATGGGTAATTATACTATCATTATGGATTTGTTTATGTATAGATTTCCGTCTAATGATAAATTGCAGCATATTCTAATGTATT
>ENA-UOUE01001344-UOUE01001344.1-compost-metagenome-genome-assembly--contig:-NODE-1344-length-15814-cov-12.696321_pt1 | contig 15814 bp, 10 predicted proteins | sample MGYA00238146_ERZ747223 | MGnify/ENA primary metagenome ERZ747223 (study PRJEB28781, sample SAMN06268865) | compost metagenome | isolation source: single cell | place: USA: California, Emeryville, Joint...
CGTTGATAGTCTTGATTCGCGCTGGTCCTATGGATGGAATCGTAAGTTACAGAGTAGCACGACAAGTAATTGAGTACAATTCCTCAATTTGTTTCTGTAGAGTCTCAATTCGATGCTTCTCCGAGCGGAGAGGGTCTTCGCCCTGGCTGCTTCTTACCTGGCTCTGCTTCATTAACTCTTTCTTTAAATTTTCATGCTAAACATTCGATTTCCCGGTTTATTAGCACCCCAATACGACAATTAACTATTACCTCTTTCATAAGGTGCTCATATGCGACTTTCCTCTCATTAATCAACTCGTATACCTTCTCGAGCTCTTCTCTGTAATTATTATTCATTTGTTTGAGCTGCTTGATCTGACTCTGATCAATTGCTCTCTCCGCGCCGTATCTGATCGCAATTTGTTTAATATCCTATCGTAGAGATGATAATCAGCAAACGTTGATGCATAGACATAAAGCTTACAAAATTATTTGATTTGAACAGCTCTAGCTGCGCTTTCAACTCCGCATTCTCAGCTACCAGAGGATTTTCGCCGCCAACAGCCACATGTCGATTCAATTCATCGACTCTGCTTTGGAGGTCCTTCTTTTCTTGAACAAGCAGATTCAAATTCGCCTTAAGCTCGTTGATTTCTTCCTCTTTGGCTGTGATAGTCTGTTGTAACTGGGTTAACTGTGTCTCATATGAGGTTCTCTCGGCCGCGAATCTGATTTGATAATCATTGACATCTTGCTAAAAAATCAAAAATTCTTAGAGCCGTACAGAGAAAAAAGACGTACCAAGTTTGATTTCTTGTAAGTCTCAAATTGAACTCGTAAATCTTCAATCTCTTGAGCACGTGTGACTTCTAACGTTTGGAATTTCTTTCTCCATTCTTCTACTTCTTTCGTTTTTCCTTGCAAAACATCGGTCAATCTTTCGATTTCGGCATTCAATTTCTGTAATTTCTCTTCTGAGTCTATTGCCCTCTGGCGAAGATTATTCATTTCATCTTCGATCATCTTCGCGTTTCCACTCTATATAGAAAATGCGTTGATATTATTAATTAACTGAAAGGGAGGTTATTTATTACGACAGTGTTTTGATATTTGAGATTATTTTGTGTCATTGTTTGCACTTGAGCTCTGAGTTCTTTCACTTCTTCTGTTTTCTGATTTAACGCAGCTGAAAGAGCCTCATTGTCTCTAACCAACGTCGGAATCCTAGCCTCGAGCTGTTGGTTGTACTCTTTCAGTACCTGAAACTCTCGATCAATCATTTTGAGATCATTTGTGAACCGTGCATTAGCCTCTTTCGCCAGCTCCTCCTAAAATTGATAATTTTCATTGATTTCTAAAAAACCCCAAAAACTATATATTTTACGATCTCCTTTTGGTGAAACTCTTGCTGCTTGGTGATTTGAAGGTCTTTGGACTCTAATTGCGTTTGGAAGTTTTTCAATTCGCTGAAAAGATAGTGGTTATCATCTGTTAACTTCTTATTCATCGCCTCCAACTCGGTAATTTTCGGAATCAACCGCTCGAATTCTGCCTGGTTTTTCTTCAACGCTGCCAGTTCGCTGTCCTTCTCTTGGAGCAGAGAAGCTAGCTTCTGGACCTCAGCACTCTGTCCCTCTGCATCCATAGGAGAATCGTCAAATCCTGAGCTTTTCTCCCTCAAACCGCTCTCCTTCGCTTTTTTTCTCATCAGTCCGTTTAATCGATCAATTTCAGATTCAAGAAGCTTGATCGTGCCTTTTAATTCTTCCAAATTAGCTCGAGTAGCTTCATTTGGACTCGAAGCCTCTTCTCTTAGTCCTGTCTGCGGTTTTCCTCGCTTTGCTTGCTCAAGTTCTCGCTGCAGTTTCTCCACTTCAGCGTTCTTGAGAGCCAGCTGTTGATGTATTTCTTCATTTTCTCTCATCATGCTATGAACTTTCCCTTTGACATCTAACGCCTCTCGCAGCTCTTTCTCCCAATGAGAGAGTGTATCCTTTAGCGATACGTTTTCATCAGTTAGCTGTCTAACCTGCCCTTTCAGATCCTTATTCTCTTGGTCCAGCTTCCCGAAATTCTCTCCGAGATCAGTTGTGGACTTTGAAAGGTTGCTTAGATGCTTGAGTTGGGCTTTCAAGTCTGTGTTTTCTTTTTCAGTATTGATAAGATTTTCATTGACACGTTCCAACTCCGTAGCCAGCACGCCCAATTTGTTTTCGAGCTCAGGGACGTGAGAAGCCGAGCTGTGTGTTTTGATCACTAATTGTTTCAAGTTTTGGTTTTCTTGGTCAGCTTCCTGCAGCAATTTTTGAAGTTTTTGGGTTTCTTCGGCGAGTTTCGGGATCTGCTCAGCGATTTTGTTCAAGCCTTCATTTTCTTTCTGCAACGTTTCAATGACCTTGTTCAGTCTGTCATTTTCGTTCGCAAGCTCAAGGGATTTGTTCTGGATGTCCTCAATTCTGCTAACAACGTTGCGCGTCTCAGCAATCTTATTTTTTAATACCTCGTTCTCTTGTGCTTTTTCCTTCAGTTTTTGGTTTAAGCTATCGATCTCGGCCTGAGCATTTCCATTTTCTCGAGAAGACAGTGAGCCCTTATCATTCACAGCTTTTTTGGAATCTGCTTGTTTATTATCTGCTTCTGAGCCCGGTCTCCCTGTTTTCCCGTTTTTATCCGCTGTCATTGATTTTAATCGATTAACTTCCCGATCAGCTTCAGCAAGAGACTGCTTAAGAGCCTCATTTTCTTTTTTCAATTGCGCTAATGCATGACTATCACCAGCCATTTTCGAATTTCCATGAGGCTTTCCCTGCTGCTTTAGCAACTCATTTAAATTCTCATTTTCTTGTATTAACGCGTGGCATTTGTCCTCGAGCAAATTCACTTTTTCAGCGACCGATTGAATTTGATTAATGTTGTTTTTAAGTCCTTCGTTCTCTTGAGCTAGAACCACAAACGCGGACTTCAGCTCCTCAACGTACCTTTGTAAATCTAAATTCTCGTTGTTTCTTTCAACCAACGTTTTCGTGAGTTTTTCACACTGGTTCGTTAAGTCATTTAGCTTTTGGATCGTCTCAGGACGCGGCTTTTCTTTACGTGATGAAGCTTCGCCATTGAGTTTTTCGTTTCTGTGTCCATCCTCAGAGCGGCCATCTGGCATATCCTTTTGCATCTTGCGAAGGGCTTCATTTTGATTGTTAGCTTCATTTAACGCTATGCTCAATCTTTCAACTTCGCTCAGTAGCAATTTGATACGCTCCTTGTCCTCATTCTTTGGCAGTTGCTGCTGCTGACTGCTCGCATGTTTCTTCAAAGTCTCGCACTCATCGGATTTCTCCTTGATCAGGGCGTGAAGACGTTCAATTTCTTTCTTCGCAGCCTCAAGATCTGATTGTAGAGCTCCCTGACGCGAGGTTTCTTTGGATTGTAGAGCGATCGTTTTAAGATCCTCAATTTCTAAATTCTTCTCGGCTAAATCACCGGCGAGCTTCCGAATCTGATGTGATAACTGCAACACCCTGTCAGGATAACCTATTCCAGCGGCCTTTTCGAGATGACCACGGAGTTGGCTATTCTCGATGTTAACTTCTCTGAGAACTTGATTCAAACGCTCGTTTTCCACACCAAGCAACTGCAGCTTGTTATATAAATCCTGATATTGAGTCTGGGTGATCGGGGTAGCTAATGACATTAATTTTGACTATGAACTGCGGGTGTTCAAGCTTATTAGAAACGAATTGTATCAAATTTTTAATCAATATATATCTCCCTTTTATCGGTTAGATTTATCTTTTGAAGATAGTCCTAAAAGCCCCAAGAATAATAACTAAGACTTGAAAATCCTGTTGGTGTAGACTTCTAACATATTAATAAGAGCAGAACTGAAACGCTATTTTTCGCAATTCATGTTTAGTCAGAAAGGTGAATTAGCTTATGATTGACTATTCTTAAGCTAATCGGTCTAAGATGACATACAGAGTGTTTTTTCGTATGGTATTACATGGAGATTTAGACAATGAAGAGCCTTGAGCGGAGGCTTAGAAGCGTGACCTTCTAAAAATGCCCGATTTTTCGGATCAGCTGAATGAAACAAAATCGTTAAGAGGCGCGTTAAGTTATTGAAAAAGTTACCCCAGTGAACATAGGAATGTATGGAACGAGCGAAGGGGTCGGTCTGAATGGTCCGATTCCATTGAGCGTGCTGAATCTGGCTTTTTGAGCGGTTTTTCTTCCCTTGTTCATTTTCATTTTGATTTTGAAAAGTTTCGGTATTTTTTCAGGTTGATCAACAGGTTGTGGATGGTTTTCATAGTCTATGCAAGACGTTTATTGAAATCTGGAAAAAATCAAAGGTTTTTTTTACATTTATTTGGGTTGGCGAGATCAGAGTAACCCAAGCCGAGGTCATAATCTTCCATTGGATCGATGACGTTCAGTTTTGGGAATGGATTAATTGGTTTCAAGCTAGGAATGAGCACCTGTTGAGGACTATACATAACCAGCTGTGTAACTAAAAGTCCATGGTTGCTAAACTTACTTTTCTCTGACACGCTGAATCAACTCATCCATAGTTCTGGGGGCTTTATCTTCAACGTCATCATCGACTTTGATGCCTCTTGATGCAATGTCAATGGCGTCTAACTTGGTGAGAACGCGACCCTGTTCTCCAGCAAACGCGAAAGCGTCTTCAGTTTCTCTTCTGATTTTGTCTCGAGAAAGATTAGTGTTTTTCTCTAAGAGCTCTTTGAACTCTTGTGGGTTAGTGGGCTTCATCACTAAAATCATGAATATTGAGAGACAAGGTGCGTGAGATCAACATACAATCCATCCATTCATCGAGTTTTTTCTGACGTTTCTCTATCACCTCTTGGAACTCAGCTGACTGAAGTTTCCTTTTGAGAGCTGTTAGCATGATTTAATTGGAATTGCATTTACTGATTGATAATCTCCTCATCATCGAGAAGAGTCTTATCATTCTTGAGGGTTTCCTTCGACACAATACCTTGTTGAGCAAGGCGATTGAGCTTCCTGAAGACGATTTCTCTCTTAGTTGTAGGAAGTCTTTTGACGTCTGCAGTCTTTGGGGTAACAACACAGCAAATAAATTAAAAACCCATGAATAACAATGATATTTCTTACGACTTCATCCAAATGCTTTTGTAATCTGTAGAATTCGCGAGACCTTTCTTTAATGTTTGAGGGCTAGATTGTTGAACATTATGCTCTATAGCTGGAGAAGCGAGGATTACTATCTCGTCGCTTATCAATTTTTCTTCATCAGTTTGCTTTAATGCAATTTGCTTTTGGATCTCATTCTGGGCCTTCAAGGCTCTGATGGCCATATTTTCCTCTTCTTCAGCCTTGATTCTTGCATATCTGCAAGAAAGTCAGCGTTAATCTCCATTAAATAGAGCCAAATTACTCGCTTTTCAAGGGGCCAAGTCTTTTTAATGGTCCATATTCAGTTTTTCTAAGACCAAAGCCTCTCTCCTTCTTCTGATAGTGATTTTTCATACCTAACAGCGACAATAAGGACTCTTTCAATAAACCACGGCTGAATACCATAAGGAGTGTAAGGACGTGGCATGATGTCAGCATAACTTAATAATCGTTGCACTGCTTTACTTAGGACCGCACCGTGCTGTTTTTGCTTTTAGAGACCTTCAATTGAGCTGAAAACTTACTGCGAGCCAATATTTAATCCTCTGCTTGTTGAGAACGACTGACCTTTGTACTGTTTTGGCAGGTCTCTGAATCCACATTCCCACTTTTTCAATAAATCTTCCTTTAGGGTTCGTATATGACCCCATCACCACGATCCACCTATGCGCATTGTTATGAGGAGCTTGCTGAAGCGGTATACCAGTATCTGTGGTTTTTCCAGCCATGATCTTGGAGTCTGATGATCGTTCTCATACTTACAAAAATCTTTTCAAGAAATTTTAATTTGAGGTAGAATGAAAACCCCAAAAGAGCTCTGCGCTCTGCGTTCTCAAAAAAGACACTAATTTTTTTGTTCAAATCGGCTGGTTTATTGCTTATTTTTAAGTTGAATCTATGCAAACGCTACACGAATGAATATGAGAGCATGCGAATAGGTAATACAATCAATCTCATAGACTTTTTTCTTGCGATAAAAATAAGGCTGTTTAACACTCCTCGGGCGAAACAATCGCCTAAGGCGACACAGATCGATGCTTTCTTAAGAGACGAGGGCGGAGGCGGTGGCAGAGTCGCTATTATTTTTTTTAAAAAAAAATGAGTTAGCATTATTAGCAAGGAAATATGCGGGTTTTACTATCTCCAGTTTGGTGGGAGCTTCTTGGAGGTTCTGTAGTATCTAGCGAGTCTGTGGATTCTGGATTCGATCAAAATGAGTCTGAATTTGGAATCTTTGTCCTTTCTGAATTTTTCCAAATGCTTTCTGACGGAAACAGCCTTCTTGATGAGGTTGTAGAGATCTTCTGGGATTTCAGGAGCAGCACCTAGATTCCGAGGATAGGTTGTGAGAAACAGAGGTGAGTTGAGATGATGTACCATTTTTCTTCAAGATTCTCAAAATTTTTCTTCCGGTCAAGAATCTAACTTGAGGAATGGCGTGTTGGTCTCTGAGGATGACACCAATTTGACTTGGGCTCAAACCTGGAAGAGGATTACTGTGGAGTGGTGTCATAAGCGGAACGTTTACCCTTTTTGGCGAGCTTAATAATAAGTTCAACGACTGCGGCAGGGGTGATGGTGGTCCATTTTGGTGGCTTTCTTCTGAAAGGGAGGGCTGACCCTGAAATACCCTTACCTTGAGAATGCATACGTCCCATGTTGCTATTTCGGAGATATTACTTAGATATTTTCACTCTTTTATTGTTTAACCAGAGGTTTATAAATAGATTGAGCACTCTATTCAATTAATCAACAGAGCAAAGATCCTTTTTGGAGTTTAATCACGAGGAAAACTAAATTTTTTAGCTAATGTGTAGATAAGCTGGAAAAAATATCATTCACTTATTTTCACTGTTTTTACAAATTTAGAGGACTGTAAGTGAAACAAATTTAATATTTCACCTGATATTCTCATTATAATCACATTACACTATGAGTGAATTTTCTGTTTGTAGAGAGGAGGCCTTTCAGATCGATTTCATCTGGAAATATTAACTGACACGCAGATATCAGAAGTGTCATTTTGTGAGTTGAAAATCTCCTCACAAATTATGGAGTTATCGGTCATTGTTAAAGGTTTGAAGCGATCAATTTGTAATAACGAACAATCAGTTTGTCCCCTGATGGCCTTCTATAATTTTACCTTCAGAATCTTTCTTCAGTCAGTCTATTGAGTATTCATCAATTCCAAGAAAATGTTGAATTATGAAAAGAAATCAGTCTCTTATAATTTCCCTTGAGTGATGATCGGAAACCCCAGCCAATTCCCACAAAAGTGTTGCGTTCAGGATTTAGGATTTCAATGCGAATCGCTCTCAAATATTTAAGCTACTACTTGTTCGTTAGATATAAAGCAATTTGAAATCAAATTTAATAATCAAATATCTCGTTCTGATTAATTCAAAAATTTACGACAGAATGGAACCTTACGAACAAACAGAATATTCAGACTCTGCTATCAGCGTGCTCCCTCCAGGTTTTGAAAGGCTCGAGAACATGGTATATGGCTATGTGTATGTGAAAATCGGAAAACTGCTGTGGCTTAAAACTGGAGGAAGCTACAGCATGGCGAATTCGAAAATTAAAATGAAATTCTGGGGCGAAAAAGGCAACGGAAAGTTCTTACGCTGCTCCAACGCCGGAAACGAAGTTTCTAGATTTCCCACGGAAGTGAAGTACGAAGTCCGCTGCTCTTTAGGACACTTTCAAAAATATCTGCAAGACATGGCAAAATTGAAATTACATGTTTTGGATTCAAGAAACGATAAAGCCCTTGGTACCGTGACAATCAACTTGTTGTTCTTCCTCAAGAAAAGGTAGTTTGTAATTCAATGGATTGGTAGGCTCATAAAATATATATGTGTATAGTAAATTGGCCGATGATGAAGTGTCTCCAATCGAAAATCTGAGTGGATCATTCCCGATTATGAAATTAAGCAAAGCATCTGATGCTGGAAACGAGCAAGGAGAAAAGATCGGCGATCTTGAAGTTGAGGTCCAAGCGCTGTTTGCTAAACCGAAGAAGGTGCAACAACCAACAATGCCAGCTAATACGAATGCTACGAGAGGTATGCATAAATTTATTTTTTTCCCATGTGCTGATTTCGAAAATCACAAGCTCGCTCTGCTGACTCTCCCTCCAAGCACCTCAACTCATCGTTTATGATGAATGAGATCAAGGCGCAGCAAGCTAATGTCAGCCCAAATCAGAAAGGAGGACTTATACCCAGCGATCTCTATGCCGACGCGCAACCCAAGCCGCAGCCTTATTATGAAAGAGACAACAGAATCCCTCGGTCGCTCGTGCCTCAGCCAGAGGACCAAGCTTACAGACCTGAAGCTTTTTCTGGTGCCAAGTCCCAATACCCAAGCCAATACAACACCAATGCTAATCTCCAAACGACAGCCTCTTTCTCCGGAGCTGCTGGAGCGGATAATCGTGGAACGGCATATATGAGGCCGAGCCACAGTGAAGACAAGCCGTCTCCTGTGAAATTAGAGAGCTACAAAATCGACGATATATTGCAGAGAACTAAGGAGCTCGAGAAGAGAATGCTTAACTCTGAGCGCGAGAGGATTGAGCCTCCACCTCGAACTAACCCATCAGCGTTATTTTCTGTAACTAATCCTGTGCGATCACGTCCTTACATGGATTCTATCTTTCCGAGAGGCCCTATTCTCGAAGATTTTCCAAACGTTGATTTCGACGGCACTGAAACCGGAAAGCTCGATCAAAGCGTTGAACTTGAGCGCGCGAAGCTCATGATCGATGAGGCGGCTCTTATGGATAACCGAGCGGAGCGAGGCCGAAGCGGCTCGCCTGAAAGAGGCAAGAAGGAAGCTCGCAATGCCGAAGGAAAGAGCGAAATAACCTTCAACGACATTGATGGCTTAAAGCTGAATATCATAGAATTCGAATGCGATAATGAAACTCTCAAGACTAGACTCAAAAGCGAGAAGGTCGCGCTTGAAGTTTCTTTGCCTGTTGCAGCAGGCGCATCTCAAGAAGGAGAAGAAGCGCTGTTTGATACCTCTCGTTTCTTCGCAAAGAAGAACATCGACAACGTTTGGTATTTTAACAATGAACTCGCTCAGGCTCTCAATCTCCAAGAAGGAGATTTCAAAGCGCTGATAAACGCAGGAGTTAAGTTCAAACTGCAGCTCAACACAATCAACCCACGCACAAATGATACGATCACAATGATTTTGGCAGAAGGGGAGTTTTCCTTGGAAAAAGTCGTGCTCAGTCCAGGGTATTTCGGAAGCTTCATGGTCCCGTTGAAGACGAGAATCCCTCTCAACGCTGGAAAAAGCGCTGAAAAGAAGGCACCTAAAAAAGCCACAAAGCAGCCAATTGTCAAGACAACGAAGTCATCGTCTGAATTGAACCTCCTTGAAACGGAATCAATCGCCGGAAATCTAACAATTAATTGCCGATTGACGAGCTCAAAGCACGAAGATACTCGCGTTATTGGCGGTAGAAAAGAAGAAACAGCAAAAACCGTTGCGCCTCAACAACACTCTTACCTGCCATTACAAATGATGCTTTATATCGAGCGAATCCCAAAGATCATTGAGCGAACCCAACTGGACTTCCCATTCAGAAATATCTACGTGAGCTATAAGATCTACGGAACTAATGAGACCATCCGCAGTGATATCCGTTGGAAGACTAATGCGCCATATCTCGATCACCAGATGGTGTTCCCTCTGTCTCCAGAAGCAATAATGAAAATGGTAATTTAAATTTTTCTTATCATACGATCTAACCCTATTCCATAGGATACTGTGCCCTTTGTCATCGAAGTCTGGGATAAATTTGAAGGCGGAAGAGACCAGTTACTGGGTCTTGTCAAATTGAACCTCGCAAGAGTTAAGCAAGCGCTCTATGACGCGCAGAGTGGCGAGGTGAACATGTCGTATCTCAGCACCAGCGCCTACCCTCTGATGGTCTACGATGAAGGCCTCCCCATCAGAGACGTGAAAAACACCGTTGAAAACGGTATTATGCAGACGATACTCGCTGTTGGAACTCCAGCTCAGCTGAATAAATTTGAAACCCGACTCAAAGAGAAGAGGAGCTCCTACGCTGAAGTCAAGGAAAGGAGACCTTACGAGCCATCGCCCATAAAATCCCCGATCAAGTCACCAGCATCCAAGAAGGACCTCGTGCTCGAGCAAGAGTTGCCAAAGGAGGAAGAAGAGAAAGAAGAGGAGAGCAGTGAAATCATCAGCGAAAAACCAAAGCCTTCGCCTAAAGCAACCAAGAAGAGGAACGTATTGGAAGAATTAGAAACCGAAGACGACTTCTCTAGTCCTGCAGTTACGAACTTCGAAGCTGTTGTATCGATCCTTGAGCGATTTAGAGTGCGTAAAGGATTCAATGACCCAACGTTTAAGCAATTCATAAGTCAATCGGAGGCCGTATATTCGAATGAGGATATCGCGACTCTCCTTCTGGACTTGAAGTATGGATTCAGGCCGAGATACATAAAGAAATTCATCGAAACTCTTGACTATCCGAACTCCGGGTTCATCAGCCGAGAGTATTTACTTGGAAGCTTGAAGGCATACTTCCAGGTAGAAGAGCATCTCCGCGACCAAGTAAACAAAAACGCAAAAGTATTGGACACTGCAATCAAGCAGAATGACATCAGCATCGCCTCTTTAGAAGCTGTACTCAGAAGCAAGAGCAAGGGGTATCTTTCTACGACTCAACAGACCGTCCAAGACGTGTTCGAACAGCGCGGCATCCGCATTCCCGAAGGAACGCTTGATTTTATTTTCCATATGCTTGATCATAACCAAACCGGCACAGTGTTCATCCCGGATTTCATCGACTTGCTTAAGGCTCTCGATCTTAATGGAAACTTGGAATTCCTCAGTGCAAGGCCGTGGTTCTTCGCTCAGAATGTAGCTGACACAATAAAACGCATGTTAAAGAATAAGAAGGAGCTCACTCGCAGCGAATTAGAGCATGCGATCCAGGAGACGCTGCATGATGAGACCGACGTTACACTCGACGGCGCTATCGAATTGTTCATTCGATTGGGCGTCCAACTGTCTTTCTTTGAAGTCTTGTGCGTATTCGAAGCCATTAAGCGCGAGTATCAAATCGTCGATAGGAACGAGAGACTTGCTTCAGTGCTTTCGTTAAAGGCACTTAACAGTTGGTTGAAAGACGCTGTGGAGCATAAGGAAGGTGGACGCCAGAACGTGCTTGATGATCTGAGAGCCTCTGTTGACAGTGATGGTATTACAGAGCTGGCTAGAGCGCTCAACTCTCCGAAACGTGAGGAAGAAAGGCAGAGACATGACGATATCCCCGAACGCCCTGAAGAGCACAGCGAGAGAAGCGGCTATCGCCCAAGAAGCCCTCAAGGAGGCAAACAAGATCAAAGGATCATCCAAGAACTGAGAGAACAACTCGAGAGAAACCGTAGAGAGGAACTCGAAGCCCGTAAAAAACAAGAGGAGCTTCTCGCTTCGCTCACCCAGCAACTACACGGGACTCGACCTGAATCGCCTGCTCGCAATATCCAGCCTCAGCAGAAACAAGAAGAGAAGAAGATAGAAGAGAGGAAAGTCGAGGAGAAGAAGATCGAGGAACCTATCTCTGAGTCAAAATTCGGCGACAGGAAACTATTCAATAGAAGACTCTACAAACATTCGATCAAAATTGATGTGCACCAGGTAGGCAACCTGAACCTGCCTTCGTCGCTGAACACAAGCAAACTGCTTCTCCGCTATTTAGTGCCAAATACCGATGAGCAAGTGGAATCCAACGAATTCAGATACTTTAGCAACGAGAGAAATTACACTGTAGCAATGAGTTCAAGTCATTCATGGGTCCTTCCCGTTGGAGAAAATCTGGTCGATCAGCTTCAGAGCAGCGTAAACGGACTGCTTATTGAGCTCTGCTATGTTGATGGCATTACTAAGGAAGTAGTTGGGTACACCGTGGTCCCGCTCGAAGAAATCCATGAGCTGATTAACAAAGTCAATGACTCTCCCAAAGGCGCTGAGAACTTCAGTGAGATGAGCAAGATTTATTTATTATATCGCCATGGTAGCTACTCTACCAAGCGAACAATCGAAGACCAGAGTCCTGTAGTCGGCAAGATATACTTCGACCTTCGCTACGAGAGAGAGCATCCGCTTAATGACCAATACATCACCGAAGATATATATCATAAACGAGGATTGAGAGAGGAAGAAGGCAATAGACAAGTCCTCCTTGAGAGAGAGTACAGCATCCAGCGAATGCTACCAAAGAATGGGTTCCTCCACGTCTCATTCGACTCTCTTCAGAGCATACGCAAAGGAATAGACTATCTGAAACGCGAGAGCAATGATGTTGCTAGAGCGCTTGAAGGGTTCGATGCGAGCAGCTCGAGGATCAAGGTTAAACTGGAAATCTTCAAGCAGGACGAAGAGCTCTCAAATACTATCAAGCCGATTGAATTATCTCTTGAGTACTATAAGCTCAGCCAAACTGAGATCGCCCTAGACCATCAAGTTTCAGTGCCATTGCAAATGAGCAACGAAATTCTCGAGTACATCCAAAACAAGTTCGCTTACTTGAGCATCGAGCTGGAAATCCCGAGAGACACTGCAGCTTATCTCGTTGGAGAAGCCCAGATATCGCTCTTGCCGCTGCTAACTTCTCAAACAGGCGTTGCAGGAGAATTCGCCCTGAATAACAGTCAAGGCTATTACAGCGGAAGCGTGGAATTGAATATTAATTTCAACAAAGAACAAAGAATGGCTCGAAAGACAGACGCGATAAGGAAAGAATTGAAAGACAACAGCGTCTATAAACTCTTTATCGCTTTCAATGAGATCGTTAACTTCGGAGAGCTGAACGAAGCTGACCCGGGTGAAGGAATTCTCTTCTTGAATATGTCCTACGGAAGCGAATCGTTAAGAAGTCTCTTCTACAATGTGAATAAACGAAGCCATTTGATCGATATGGAAGACAACTACTTCTTCATAGACGTTGACCGCACGTCCGAGCTCCTTAACCGACAACTAGAAATTCAGCTCGTTGAGAAAACCAAGCCGAAGTATATCGATAAAGTGCTTGGAGTAACCACCATTGACCTCACGGAATTATTCAAGGGAGCTTTACAAAACAAGTCATATCACACAGATTCATTCTATGTAAGCTTCTGTGATCCTGATAATGCGAAAGTCCTTCGCAAAAGACTTGGCGTCAAGCTGATTGTCTTGAAGAGCGATGATAAGACTAAATTGGACAGAATCTCCAAGCATTTGAAGGAAATTGTGCAGTCTGAAAAGGCAACAGGACTCGCGGCGACATTGTTGAGAAAAGCCGACAAGACGAGATCTGTGAAGCTTCAGGAGGCTCAGTCAACGCTGCAATCAACTGCGAAACTCAGACTTCATGAAATCGACGAACTCACTTCCTTCTTTTCGCAAGACCGAGGAGAAGTTCCGATTGATGTCTTCCTCAGAGGAGACTATCATCCAGAGTTAATCTCAGGGAGAATTGATGAGGCGCAGACTAGACAGCTTTTTATGGTAATAATAATCACTTTGGTTGATCATGCTAACTAGAATACTTAATTAGGAATTTGCTTACTATGACTCGGAATCTGATGGCTTTATTGAAGAGAGCGCTGCGAAGCTGATCCAAGGAGTGATTAGAGATCAAATCCCAATCACAGAAGATGAAATCAAGCATTTCATCATCCAAGAACACAAAGGAGTGAACTATTTGGACACTAGGAAAAAGATTGGCAAGGTAATATCATAACGTCTTAGGGCACAGTTTTAATTGATTTATCTAATAGTTTGACTATTTGATCTTCCTCAGACGACTCTGCGACCATACTATCCGGTCCTTGAAACTGGATTCCTCTCGAATCCCAAGTGACACTAGACGCTTGCAAGATCATTTCGCTACAAAAATGTCATTTGGTGCACACACTCAAAACTACCGCAGCTCTCCTTTGAGATCGCTTGCATATACAAGACAACCCGCCGTGCTCAAGGTACCATTTTAATCTTTGATTACCAGTTGTCTTACAGCTCCTAATTGACAAAGTTAAGTGTATTGTCCGGCACCAATTTCAAAGCGCTTAACGGCGGAGTACCACCAACTAGCATTGTTCGATGCGAACGAGCTGAAAGCAGAGGCGATGATGCAAAACGCGTGATTTTTGAAACTCAAACTGCATACAGAAGCGATAACCCAGATTTCTCTGAGGTCACTAAGGAGATCAAGCTTGAAAACCTCATGCAAGAGATCAGAGACAATTACCCATATCTCGAATTCAACGTCTACCATAAGTCCTACAACCAAAATTACCTCGAAGAGATGCAACGCTACGAGCTCATTGCATCAGCAACGCTCCCTCTAGAACGCTACGTACAATCAGACGGCTCCATCAACATCGAAGAGAATCTCATTCTCCAGCCTAGGAAAACTCAGGCATCGATGACTCAGTCCAACACGTACCTCAAAGTTCGAATCACCAGCACTGTTGCAGAGGAAAGTTACCCTCAACCTCAACCACAGCACCATCAAGCGTCATTCGGTAGTTATCCTCGCAGAGAGATAAGAGAGCCAGTTATTGAGGAACTCCAGGACGTGCCAGACTACGAACACGATGGTGACTTCAAAAAAGAAACCATTGAAAATTTCCTCAAGACACTTGAAGAGGTGCGAAATTCACCAATTTTCCAAAGAGCCAGAGAATCTGTTCATGAAGATGAGCTTATGGACATGGGAATACAAGGACGGCTTAACTTTGAAGCAGAAGGCCTCGGCAGAAGCGGAGAGAAGTTCGATATCAAGACGATCAGTCAGAATATTGAAAATATTTCAAAGGCTATCAACACCTGGAACAGAGTCCCACTTGACGGAGGAAGCACGCTTCAACAGACAGGTGACAATCCGTTTTTGAAGAATCTCCATCATACTGAAAATCGATTCAAAGACAGAGGATTTGATCCTAATGTCAGACCTGTTCCTGATTTCGTGCCAACGGAAACCCTTAAAGACACTTCAAGATTTGCAAATGGGCTAAGAGAAGAAATTAAGCAGAGTGAGAAAGAAAATACTGCGGTTAATCCCCAGCAAAATGAATCTCCGAGCTCCAAAGATGTGACAGAGAAAACTAGCAGTAACCAAACTGGAGGATCAAAGCCGCCTCTAGGCACGAATTCCTCTACCAGCAGCGTGAGAAGGATCGAGAAAAAGTACGCTGGGTTTAAAGATAAAGAAGAGCTGTCTCGGATTGAAAGGATTATGAAAGCTGACTATTCTTCTTCCAAGAAATTATACGAAGACTCCAGCGATGACGATTAAGTTTTATTTAGTAACAGTGTTTTTTCGTTAGGAGCGGTTCATTTGAATGTATTTATTTATTGATGTCCCCTTCTCTTTTTTTTGTCTTATAGTTCTCAATATCTCACAGGAAATGATATTGGCTGAATACTGAATATTGATAAAGTGTCACAAATTCATCATCATCATTTATTTTTGAAATTGGTTTCCCTAATAAAAAAGAATTCAAGAAAAAACCTCACAGAAATTTTGGAATAGAACACCATAATTTTTCAAACAGAATAGAATATGCAAGAAACAATAGTAGAAGTAATTGATTATTAACAGAGATTGTGTTAATTGTGGAAAAACTAATAAAGAT
>ENA-UOUE01001345-UOUE01001345.1-compost-metagenome-genome-assembly--contig:-NODE-1345-length-15792-cov-8.314222_pt1 | contig 15792 bp, 8 predicted proteins | sample MGYA00238146_ERZ747223 | MGnify/ENA primary metagenome ERZ747223 (study PRJEB28781, sample SAMN06268865) | compost metagenome | isolation source: single cell | place: USA: California, Emeryville, Joint...
TTTAGAATCGGTAGCGTGCTGATATGAAGTTGGTGATCAAGCGTCCAGGCTAAGGAGTGGGTTTTTTGCGTTTTTTTGCTTGGTTTCAGAGAAGATTTCTTCTTTTGGGTCTTTAGGTCATTCTGCAAAGCCAAATTCTCCATGGATTAAATGAAATAAAAATCCAAACAGTAATTTTGATAGTGGACCAATTTTGTGAAAACACAGTAAATGATTGTGCTGTGAAATCCAAATTCCCATGAATTTCGTTCTTAAAGGCATTGAATAATGAAGAAATCTTGCAAAAATAGAGTCACTCAAACAAAATAATAGTGTTTTGCAAAACTTAAAAAAGCTATAAATTTTTTGTTTTTTGCAATTTGAATACAAAATGACTCAGAACGCTTTTTGACTTTCAAGAATTGACTTTGGACTGAGTGAACTTCTTTATGGAATTTCAACTTTTTGATATTCGCTTTTTACATCTGAAGCTAATGACTTTCAAAGAAAATGAATGCCTTGATCAATCATTTGTCAACTCATTCGTTCAATCATTCCTGTTTGAGAAAAGATAGATATAAATAGAAGTAATAATAATAATCCTCTTTCAATTATTTTGAGTCGCTAATGCTTCTATTTTCTCTGCGTTGTGACTCGTCAAACTGCCAAATGTTTGGAAACTAACTTTTTGAATTATTTGAATTAATAAGGGTTTAAGCAAAATAATTTTGATTAGCACGCAAATAAATTCTCAAAGCGGAAACTAAAAAAATGGGTTCAAAAGTCAATCAGGATCCACGAGCAAGGGCCGAAAAAATCAAGAAAATCGTGACTTTGTTCTTTATTCTGGCAGTGATCTCGTTTATTTCTGGATATGGACTCTTCTCAATGGGGAAAAAAGCTTACATATTCAAATTTACAGGTGTAATTTTGCTTTTTACGTCAACAGTGTTCTTCTTGGTTGCAAGCTTCATGGTATTGCATGAGAAAGAGAAACACGCTGGAGCCTATCACAAGCCAAAAGAAGAACTGAAACAAGAGGAATGCTTTCATTTGAAGATTGTTTCTTTTGATATGGCTGAGACTATTGAGCTGCGATTTGAAAAGTGGATGTTATAGAGCTTTCATGGATGGATGAATCGTTCTTCTGAGATAAAATTCCCTTTTTGCCTCGTTATATAGATTTTTGAGAGATTCTTGTCTCATTATAAAAATTTTGAAGATCCAATAAAACTTCACAGAATGAAAATAGTCTTCTTCTATTTTTCAGGATGTGATTTCCTTTCGAAATCATACTTTTGGAAGACCATGCCCTAGGTATCATCACAGATTGAATTCTGCAGATTATTGGGTTGCTAGACTGATTTTTGAGCCTGCTACGATATAATCAGAAAATTCGCTTGGAATTGCAAAATCTCGAAATTCCGTTCCAGAGAAAATTCTAACAACGCTTCCGTGAGCTCATACCTGATGTCAAAAAGTCTTTTCATCTTGTAAAATATTTTTCGTATCTGAATTTGCTGACTTTCTTCTATATTTGACCACTTTTTCAAATGTCGTCGAATTTTCTTGAGAAACTCATATAAGACTTCTGTCTACTTATTAGATGTCTTGAGAGGAGGGATTTCCATCTCCAACGAGAAATTTTCGGAGTGATTGATTTCATCTTCAAATAAATCGATAATCGAGTGAAATCTGCTCTTCCTATCCAGCCTTTAAGCTTGTGGCAGAAACTTCTACTTATAAGCTATTTGAAGCTGAGGCTTGCGATTCAAAGAAAGCATAGAATCAGAGTCCTTCATCACTTTCAAAAGAGTTCGCAGTGTAGCAGCAACAGGAGTGAGAATAATTCTGAACAACTCTTTAAATTGGGTTTTAATTAAAGAATATTCACCAATTCTGGTATCAGGGTTCCTCTCGAACGAAATTGCCAGTGCGATAAACGAATTTTTTCCTCTGGCTTACGATCACCCGTAGAGGTATTTGCGAGCTCTGGAGGTCATTAGCTCTAGCAAAAAGAGCTTCTATGGGTATTTTCTTTATTTTGATTATGTTAGAGTATGTTACATTACTGGATTCTATTTAAAAATGTAACAGTCGAGGGATATTATCATCTAAAACTTATTTCCTATATTTGAAATGCTTGCAAGCAACGAAACCCAATCAAAACTTGATTCAAGTCTGAACAAGTACCTGTTAATCAACTCAGAGCTGCTGGATCCCATCATCACATCTCGAGTTAGCGTGAAAGATGATTTAGTTCTTCGACAAATTGAGCAAGAAAATTCCTCCATTTTGCAAGACGGAAAACAAATCACTGAATCGCTTGGTAAGTTCGCCACCGAACATGGTTATTTCATTGTTCTCTATTCGAACCGTAAAGAGTGGCAAACTCCCGTGTTTTAGAAGAACTTGATAAAGCTTGCAAAGGAAAAGGTCTGAAAGGATTCCCAACAATGTCTGCTATGGTATTAAAAGACCGTGGATCTTACCCGCAAGTTAAAGCGAGCGAATTAAAAGTTTCTGAAAATAATTCAAATGAAATACGGGTAGCAGGTTACGGTTTGCAATCTCAGCAAGAAACTGAAATCCTCAAAGGAAACTCGAGCACTTGAAATCGACAAAAGTTTTATGGCAAAGATCATCCTGACACTGCCACCACACTTACTGCTCTTGGAACTGCATTGAGATCATTAGATAATTATGAGAAAAGCAAAGACTTTTTAACTCGTGAACTTGAAATGTTCCAAAAGCTTTATGGCAAAAATCATCCTTATACACAAAGTGTAATTAACACTTTAAACTAGTCGTTGGGATATTGATTTGATGGGTAAAACTAGAAAGATACATTTCTAAAGTTAACCGGTATTCAAGTTTTTGCCGATTTGAGGGTTGTGCCACCAAGCGTGAAGAGCATCACAAATAAAACTTCTAATTTCACACAGATGGTTTACATTATGAAATCAAAATGCGTGAAAAAGGATTTAAGCTCGCATGATTACTCTTGCATAGAGAAAATCCTTAAAGGTTCCTTGTTGTCCAATTGGTTTTGAGGCTGCAGTCTTCTCTATGTTGTATTTGTTTAGCTCTTCTCAACCACGAAACACTCAAGATAATTTTTGTCTTATAAAACTAGCTTCAGATGGTATCAATGTGGTTGTCTTTGCGTTCTTAAAACTTTTATCCTTGAAGAGTCAATTAGGAATGTGTACGGCTCTGGCAAATATGCGCAGAATGAATTGGCTCCCTGTTATATAGATTACTACATGTCTCATTCACAGTATTTTGCTTTTTCACGTGCTCAAGTATTAATATTAAATGCAAGAAAACACTCGGGGGTAATGATTTTTATTTTTTCTCCTTGCTTTTGCCCGACTCAGATCGGTATGATACCCACTACTCAGTAAAAAAAGCACAAAAAAGGTAAAGCCAGATAAATTACTGTATATAAAAAAATCTTTAAAAAACCTCATGAAATTTGAAACAGAAACTAGAACAGATCGAGAATCATTAATATAGATAGAATAATGTGAAGAATTTCATAAGCACAACAAAATTCCTTCGATGGATATATACATCTATTATCAGTTTAATCGTTTTATGAGTTTGGAATTGCTATTGTCACAGCGATTTCTATATAAAAAAACTCGAAATTCTTCTGATCGAAAATGAAATATGTTAGTCAAATAATTGTTTAATAGATTTCGAAGACTCATAAAGGTTCTGCAGCCTACAAGAAGTTCCTGAATCCAAAACAGAGACCAAGCATGCGTTCAGATTGTAGAATGCTGCTAACAAATGGCCCAAATTTGCAATTTACTAACTTCTTAGGTGCATGATTGAAACATTATGACCATCGGAAGATAAGCTACTCGATTGTTTGTTCTCTCGCGAGTAAGACCTCTCCCAATTACTCTAACCTCTCTGAAAAATTCGATTTCTTTTTTATTGCCGAATATTCGTTTTCAGTGCTGAAATATCCCATAAGAATGAAGTTAGGCTTATCCCTCTTAATGGAAGAGCCATCTCTAAACCATGGTTGATTCAATAACAAAAATTTAGCATTTGATTACACTCATTTTGGTTTTTTATGAGCTTATTTGATTTTCGGTATATTGATCATTTTGCGAACTTCGTATATGAAGGCTCCGACCCGAAGATCAAGATGATAATGATGGAAAATTCCGCACGCTTTTCGTTATTTTACTCGCATAGAAGTACATGTTACTCGAAAAGTCGTTCCCTCTGTCATGTTCTAATTTTTGCAATGAAGCCTCCAGTTAAATTTCAGTCTGTTATGAATTCAACGTCCAATTTTTGAATCTTGCTGGACTTGGCGAGAAACAAATCACAAAAATTTGACTTCTTACGTTACTTCCATAATTATATTCAATCAGTTTATTAACGCTTCTCCAGCACAGCTCACAGCAATGTCCGAGCATTTTAGACCCCCTCGCGGGTGTGGCACAATTATTTCAAAAAGAAGACCTGACTTAATGACTTCAAGCGTGAAAGAATCCTTTTGCAAGTACATTTCGAGAGAAATTTCTTTGAAGCTGAAAGCGAGCTTCTATATATCCGATCCTTTTGGTGGTCTTCTCAACCTAAGGAAAGGTTTTCTTGGACAAAATATCAAGGACTCAGCCTGAGAGCGAAGAAGTTGATAAAATTTCGGCGCTATGAATTAAGTGAGATTAATTATCAGTACTAAATCGAACCTTATTCCAAACCGATCTATAACTTCAGTAATCTTTCCATAAATTTATTAAATCTCATCCTACCTGTTTAAATCCTCAGTTATTTAATCAAGACCGATTTTGAGAATCAATTGAATCTAATTTTCGCTTTGTTCTTAAAGAATTGGAGAAATCATGCTACCAAATAACGAGACTGTCAACCAAAAAGCTAACTTGGATTCTCAGAGCTTACCAAAGCTGGAAAATCTTCCAATCAAAGATGCTGAAATTCAAACTCCGGCTAACTTTGTGGTTGAAGATTCAACCCAAACCAAAGAAGAGTTTGAAAAGCAAATTTCATCTCAACTAGGTCCTGAAGAAGTGAAACAAGTTCAAATCGAAGGACAATTGTCTATTTCACCCCAGAAGAAGAGCGGCATTTACGGTAAACTTATTTTCAAGGATTCACCTTCTCATTGCTGAAATGATTCAACATTTGGTAAAAGAGACAATTAATAACTTTCCGTCTTTACTGGCTTGGAGTTTCAGAGATACCAATACTATCGAGGTGATTGACCTAGACACTAAGCAAAGTTATGCAAGCTTCAAAGGGGTTTATATCAGTTACAGAGGTAGAATTCAGAACCTTAAATTATTTGAGCCTGAAATTGTGATAATATTTTTAGATGTGAGTTGGACACATGTGAAGGAGATACCAAATACAAAATTACTTGTGTCCCTCCATCATAACGCCGGTACATTGGCCAATATAGCAGTATATGACATTTCAAAGAAAGGTCAAATCCATGAAATCTATTCTCTGGGTGAAGTTAAAGGAGGTATACTTAAATTGTTTTCTTTTCTCCGTTTTAATTATTATATCTTTCCCTAGAGAATGGCTTTGGAGATGTGACTTATAACTCACGCAGAGGAATCTTAGGCGCGATTCCTCTCTACGAGAAAATAGCTTACCACCTGTTTCACATTGATGTCAATGCTTCCAAGTCTGAAAGTATTGTCAAACTGAGCCGAAAGTCGAAGTGGTCTTCGAGGCATACGCGTGATTGCGATGATAACGGTGGCATTATTACCGGAATTGACTTTAATCCGACTGGAGAGTATGTAGCTACCATTGACGAATCAGGAATATGCTTAATATCGTCTGTGGACACTAACAGTTACATTTGCCATGAGGGAAATATGTTCCTCACGAACACTAGTGATAGTAATTTTGATAAAGCACTCTCTTTCAGTTTCAGCAAGAATAAATGATTAAATTTTTATCGATATCAAATTTCCCTCATATTTTCATTTTTAATTTATAAGGAGACAATGTTCGTTGCAGATGGACTACTAATCCTGAGGAACCATTGCTCTTCGTGGAGTACGCTAGAAGGCTACTCAATATACTAGATGTTGAGAAGAAAACAGTCAGTTTGAAGAGTGCGGTCGAATTAGAAATTGATTGGGGTAATAGCAATTAACTTTTGAAATTTACTTTCTTCTGGAACTTCTTAGCATCCCCTATGATCAATTTTTAATAAATGAGGAGAAGAACCGTGATTCTCTTTTCTTCCGAGAAAATTAAGACATTCCCTCCTCCCTTTTTGAAAGAGTTTTTATGAGGTTAATCTTAGAAGATGATTTCGAATAATTATTCCATGATATAAATTTCCACAGTCTCGTCAAAATTATGAGAGGAAATAGCACAAATATTTTTCGATCACTCTTATAAGTAACATTTTTTGCATAAATTCATGAGAATCTTAGATTCAAGTCTAACCTGCAGTATTTGAGAAGGAAGCTATTTGTTAATGATCCAAAACTTTTTTCTGAAGAGTGACTATCAGTCGCCTCAATCAATTGATTTTGTGACTTAAATTCTTGGATGTATAGACGATTTGACTAAACTCAATCATCTTATCCCGTGGATGCAAGATATAGGTTTTGGTAAGGAAATAATCTAAACCCTATTGGCAAACGTGAGCCTTGGTTCCCAAGAACCATTTTCTTATTTACTCATGTACTATATCTCTGTAGCAAAATAATAAAAAGAGGTATTATAAAAGATTAATATTTTTCCATTCTGTGCTTTATTTTTCATCGTACTTTCTTTTAAATTTATCCTATGCTAACCTTTCAAGGCTTAATACCCTGGATTGATGTTTGTCAGAGCGACGGAAATCTACTGGTTTCTTGTGGTCACGATAAGAAGATAAAGATATTTGATAAACGAGAATCGAAAGTTATTAAAACATTTGATGTGGGACACACAGGTAATATTTTTTTTCATTCGTTTAATTAATTTATTTCTGAAAACAAATGATTATTTTTAGATTATATCGACTGCGTCAGATGGAGTCCAAGCGGAGATAACCTTGCGAGTGCTGCCCACGATTCAACGACAAAACTTGTTGACTTCAAGACCGGAAAAGTGCTCTATTCGGGAGGAATCCCAGATGGAAGTAATTGCTAAATTTTAATATTTATGATCCTCAATCGATTACCATGATGGGTAAACTCCGTCTGCTTCATCTAAGAAACCTGAATTGTGAAGGGCAAGGAGAAAGTGAGAAAAATTATTACAAAATATCACGGTTAAGATATGAGGCAATGAAACTGCAATTGTCATCCTGACTTTACGTTTTCTTGTCATACATAATTCTGAGTATTTTTCTCGTGCTCTTATATGAAAACAAATTAGACAACAATTTGATTTGCTATATAGTGGAAGAGTGGGAATCTTTACTATCTTGGTCATCAGCAATTTTTAAGATTACACATAGAACAGGCAAAATTTGGCAAACTGCCAATCAAATTTGTTAAATTTGTAGGCTCCTTTTTCCATTTTCAAAAGCCAAATCTCAAATAATTAGACGCTAGAATCGTATAATATTGGAGGATCAATATCTTTTGAGGTGTAATGCGAGATTTGCATTCATATTTTCTAATTTGAATTTCGAATTTTAATGTATGGAAGTAATAGTACTCTAGACGTGTTAAAGCATCTGCGCTATGCTTGATCATGCTTTGCATTACCAAATTGAATCAAGCCATAGAATTTTCCAAGCCCTCTGAAAGCCTTATCTGTGATACAGAGATCTCCTTAGCCCTTTTTCCACTTATCAAGAAGAACTAGAGCTATTCTTTCTCTGGTTTGAAATAAATCATAAGAATCACTTTTTTCAGAGCCACCTTGACTTCTATCGCCAAGATTGCTCGCTAATAGCAAGGGTTTACTAAGATTCTTAAATTAGAGGAGATTTACAGGCTCTTGCTGTAAAATAAAGAAAAGCTTTCAAATATACATACATTCATATGCATTAATCATTGAAAAATTTGCTCGCCCTCAACGAGAATTATCAACCAATTTCAATTCAAAGAGCTCCAAACAAGTATTTTTCAAGGATTCAAGGAGGAAGGCCTCAGGTTAAAAAATTGATTTCAATGCCTGCTAATAGCCATAAGTTTTGCCAGATTTGTCACTCTCTTTTCTGAACGGTGAAATACTAAAATTTTTCAATCGCAAAGGAATTGTTCGTATACCGAAGAAGTGATTCGCTCTATTAAAATGCGAAGTTGCGATTTCGTATAAAATCGATTTATTCGAGGTAATTACTTTTACTTACAGTGCAGCAAAATTTCTCTGTTAAAAATTGCAGCTGCTGAATTTAGAGTCCTATTTGAATATTCGAGCTCATTTTCACCTTCACAATTTCAGAATGGCTTACTCCACATGAGAGAATGCCCATCACGAGAACGTCGATGAAACATCATTTTGGTCGTACCAGATTCCGATCGGTTATAGCTTGCACAGCACATATTTAGTAACTCTCACCAACAATCCGCGCCTCTCACAAAAGAATATATCGCTTTGATCTTTTAAGTTGGCAAATTGCTTTACAACGAATCACAAATGAACCTGGATATAGATATAGGTACCGAAGGAATGAAATTTGCCTGGATATCCACATATTTTAGATCAACTCACTTTGAGCTCAATATATCATATCAAGTTTCTTCATGCAGAGAAAAACCTGTTTTCATTTGGTAACGTCTTGAAAGTGGGTGCAACATTTGATAAATTAAATAAATTAAATTAAATTGGGTGTTTAATACTAATTCTTTAATTCCGAAAGAGGTGAGCTAATGGGAATCAATGGAATCAATCTTCAAAATAGAAATCACCGACCTGTACAAAACTTGAAACTAGATTTTGAGACCACTCAGGAAGTAAACCGGCAAAGCTGAGTGTTCCTGGTCGCTTCTGCTTCAACAAATCATTATTTTGTTTGAATTTCTCCATTTTTATCTCCAGATACATAAAAAGCGTTTTAAGGATTGATAAATCATAATAAATTCCTCCCTGTCGTAATAAATTGCTCTTTGCCGTAATAAATTGATCCCTGCCTATAAAATTTTATTCAAGTAAAAAGTTCTAATGACCAATAGCAATCGACTTCCAGTTTTCAGAACTCTTAAAGAGACAACTCACGACCAGTTTAAAAAACGCTATAAACTACTGCTATTGTGGGCATGCTTTCAATGGGGAGCTCTTATCCTCCAAAGTCTCACTGAACTTATCCCTGCTATCAAGGAAAACCGATATGTAGAAGCTGAGGCAATTATTTTAGCATTGATCGTTCTAACATGGGTGCTGTTTATCGTATTGATAAGAAAGAGCTTCCAGAGCTATATTTTTCGACTACACTTCAATCATTGGCACGTTAGTAGTCAGTGCTTGCAGTCTCTGGAGAACGGCTGTGCGAGTTTCAACAGAGGACACTCATCAAGAGACAATAGAGAATTCCAGGCATTTTGTAGAGATTTCCTTTAGTGTCTGCTGTTTCTTGTTCCTTACGCAAAATAAAAAGATCCGCTCGGCATGCTTTGTGGTCTATTTTCTCTACAACCTCGCATTTACTATCATGTTCGAAACTCCTATCGATATTTTAACAGGAGTACTGTTTTTTGTACTCACCTGTACCGCTTTCGGCATTCTGAGCACTGTGATTCACGAAAGTCACGAAAATATGCTGGAAGAGCAAAAAGACTTTTGGAAACACTCCTTTGAAATGATTCCGCATGGAATTGCGATATTTGATCGGACCTCGGCACTTGCTTACCATAATACTTCTCTTCGAGAAATTCTCAAAGAGGAGAATGGCGGCAGTGGGAACCCGGTAACTCTGGACACTCTAGATTTCGCGGAGAGAGTAATGCAACTTCCTGTCACTCAGAGGCGAAGACTCCCAACAAATGACGAACATTCTAGTGAAAGTATCCTCACTCTGCGTCAAACAGATTTCTCATCGTTCATAACCCAACACGTGAAAAGCATGCAGTCCCTCGTCCCTCTCTTTGCTGAATGCACTGTAGGCAACAAGAAAATCGAAATCAAAGCTCAAAAATCCACGCTGAAAGGATATGGAGACTACTTTACTGTGGTTTTTGTTGACGTGACGTATAGAGACAGACTTGCACAGCTCGAAGATCAAAACGGATTTAAGGACCTTCTCTTCAAATCCGTCGCCCACGAACTAAGAGGCCCGCTCAATGGCAGCATGATGAGTATTTTACCTCTTCTCGACACGGATCTACCCAAAAAATACAAGGAATCTATCAAAATTTCATTGATATGTCAAGAGAGGTTGCTCAAATCGATCGATGGGATCTTAGAGCTCGCAAAGCTTAACTCGAAGAAATTCTCGATCATTTTGCAAGAGTTTGATTTGAAAGAAGCGCTCGATAACCTAATGAGACTCTTTGAGGACGCCATTCAAAAGAAAAAACTAAAAGTCTTCATCGAACTCTTTGAAAAGCTCGATCCAGCCGCTCCAACGACGATAACTTCTGATCAAGAGAGAGTGGAGTTCATTTTATACCACATAATAGACAACGCGATTAAATTTACTGCGCCTCATGGAAGTGTAACAATAAGAGCTGAGATGCTGTCATCTCAAACAGACAGCTCGATTAGATTTATTGTAACAGACACTGGATGCGGGATGACAAAGGAAGAAATCGCAAAGATTCATGAGTTATCGATTACAAGTTTCACGAAAACTAAGATCAACGACAACTCAACAGGCGCTTGTCTTGGATTAACGATGGTTAAAGCGCTGCTACAACACCTCGGGAGCGAATTTGAGGTGCGGTCTGCGATTGGAAAAGGCTCAGAGTTCACATTTCTATTGAAAAACTTTAAAAAGGCTAATAGTACGGACCACTATTATGAGCCAACGAGAAGAACAGAAGGAGGCTTAGATAGTGAATCTCAATCGCCTTGTAGGTTACTAAAAATGCCTGAAGTAAAATTGGACGAGACCAGCCAGTTCTCCTTCAGACAGGAACTTGAAGCGGATGAAATTATCGATGTAGGTAATAAATTCTCCGAAATTTGTGAATCGGCGTCCAGGGCGGTGCTCAAAACCAAACACCTAACGACTGTTGGGGTGGAAGATTTCCCAAGGTTTCTCTCACTGCGGAGCTCCGCTTTTCCGAAAATTCGCTCTTCCTTTAAAGGACCTCAGATATTAATCGTTGATGATGACGCGTTTAATATCTTTGCGCTCCAAACGACCCTTGTTCAAATGGGTTATGAGGTCCTTGTGGCGTATAATGGCAAAGAAGCTGTCGATTTGATCAAAATTGATCATTCAGCAGTGATGTTAATATTTATGGACCTGAATATGCCGGTCATGAATGGGTACGCAGCGACCAAGGAGCTGAAACGGCTCATGACGGCGGGAATGATATCAGCAATTCCGATAATAGCTTGCACGGCTTATTCTCAAGAGAAGGAACGAGAGCTGTGTTTGCAATCTGGATTTGATGATTTCTTAACAAAGCCTCTTAATGGAAGAAAACTTGCCCAGCTTATTAAAAAGTTTTTAGAAGAGAAATAAATTTTTTTGCAAATTTGCATTTTTAAATCGTCGAATCTAGGCTATTTCGATGATTTTGTCCAACTATGTATGATGTTGACCCATATCTGTTATGGATAATTACTTATACAATCCGTCAGCCTTCCTTTAATTATTTTTTTGCGTGGGCATTGTGTAACAAATTAATCAAAGTCCTTTCTTGTTATATTAATCGGCTATTCGATCCGACGATCTAAGAAGTCTGCTTCTGACCTATTGAGTTCGTATCGGAAGATTATCTCTCGTTCCTATTCACTGGAAATTCTAACTTCTGATGATTTGTGTGCTTTATACAAAGTGAGGACGATTATTGTGGGATACTATGATTTTTGGGCTTGATGATGGAGAAAAGTTCACATATGCAATTTTTAATAATGAATTTTGCTAAAAATTATACTACTACTCTTTTCATATTCAATTAGCAAGTCTCAGGAAGCACTTTGCGCTTCTTATTCTCTCGAATGCGTACTCGTTGTCGTCCTCGTTTGGATTTTCCATTGTAACGAATCCAACTTCGCTGGTGCCTAAAACCAAGCTCCATTTGTCAACGGGTGCAATTCCGAAGTTCGCGATACAGAAGTACCCATCGTTAATGGAATTGATCGCGTCAGTGGCGTTTTGGAATGGTCCTTGCGATTTGAATCCCATTCGGTTAATGGCTTCCCAGACAATGTAACCGCTTCCGCTGTAGCCATTGGTTTGATTGAGGTATTGGTTCAGGGTATGTGGGTCGGCTTCAGATCCGTTGACTGTGATGTTGTATCCTCCAAGGAGCATGGCCAGCGAGGTCAACATGCTTCCATTTTCTCCGATAGTCTTGTTGGTTCTTCCGATGGTTTCGTTGACCCATTGAGGATCAGTTTGGTTGATGTAATAGAAGGCAGGGTCCCTGGTGACGTTGGTTGTCGAGTTGCTTGTATTTGGTGAAGGAGGGTTTGGCTTAGTTGAGTTGCTTGGATCGTCTGGGTTGATTGGAGTAGGTGGGACGTATGGATCTGGAGTAGGTGTTGGAGGAATATAAGGATCTGGGGTAGGATCTGGGGAAGGAGTAGGGTCTGGAGTTGGGTTATAAGGATCAGGGTTATATGGGTTGTATGGATCTGGATTGAATCCACCGCCTCCGGATGGATCTGGCAGAGGATCGAATCCACCGCCTCCGGATGGGTCGAATCCACCACCTCCAGATGGATCTAAAGGACTGAATCCACCGCTAGATGGGTCAAATCCACCGCCTCCAGATGGATCTAAAGGACTGAATCCACCAGATGGGTCGAATCCACCAGATGGGTCGAATCCACCAGATGGGTCGAATCCACCAGATGGATCGAATCCACCAGATGGATCGAATCCACCAGATGGGTCGAATCCGCCGGATGGGTCTGGAAGTGAGCTGTTGGAACCATTCTTGGAGTGATTTTTCTTAGAATGGTTTTTAGAGTGGTTCTTGGAGTGATTCTTTGAATGATTCTTGGAGTGGTTCTTGGAGTGGTTCTTAGAGTGGTTCTTGGAATGGTTTTTAGAGTGGTTCTTTGAGTGATTCTTTGAATGATTCTTGGAGTGGTTCTTGGAGTGGTTCCTAGAGTGGTTCTTGGAATGGTTTTTGGAGTGGTTATGCTTCGAGCCATTCTTTGAGTGGTTCTTGGAATGGTTATGCTTTGTTCCATTCTTTGAAAGATTTCCAGTGTGGTTCTTTCCGGAGTGTGTCTGGTTCTTTCCAGTGTGATGAGTGTGGTTCTTTCCGGAGTGAGTCTGGTTCTTTCCAGTGTGATGGGTGTGATTCTTTGTCGAGTGGTTTCTTATAGAGTAGTTTGCTCCAGAGTGATTCTTCTTAGGTCCAGTGCTATTTTTGTGTGAGTGGTTTTTCCAAGGGCCAGAGTGGCTGGTATTCTTCTGATCAGGCTTAGTTTGGTTTTTGTGAGGGTGAACAGTATGATTTTTGATAGGTTTTGGTCCAGTGTGGTTATTAGTAGGCTTTGAGTGAGAATGATTGGAGACCGTTGGCTTTGTGTGAGAATGGTTGGTGGTCGTTGGTTTTGTGTGAGTGTGGTTCGTTACAACTGGTTTAGTTGGAAAAACTGTTGGCTTTGGATGAACGGTTGTTGGGTGAGTGTGATTCGTTCCAGTTGGGTTAATAATTGTAGGCTTAGGGTGCACGGTTGGCTTTGGTCCAATGGTTGGGTGAATCACTGGTTTCGGAATGGAAGTAGAAATAGAAATTGTTGGCTTCAGTGTCGCAGTTGGGTTTGTGTGGATTGTAGGATGGATGACTGGTTTGAGTGGAGTGCTAGTATGAATTGTTGGCTTAATCGAATAGGAAGGATGAGGTTGAACGGAAGGATGAGGTTGGTAAGTTGGATGAGGCTGGACGGTAGGCTTAATAGCTGTAGGATGAGGTTGCATGGTTGGTTTAAACGTGGCTGTAGGATGTGGCTGCATGGTTGGTTTAAACGTAGATGTAGGATGAGGTTGCATGGTTGGCTTAAACGTGGCTGTAGGATGAGGCTGCATGGTTGGCTTGAATGTGGCTGTAGGTCTAAGCTGCGTCGGTCTGATATATGTCCTCGTAGAGTAGCTAGGAGTTGTTGGCTTTGGAGTCTTTGTGTATCCAGGTGGTTTTGAGGTCTTAGTGTAGCCAGGAGGCTTTGGAGCCTTGTTCTTTGTTGGAAGGGTGGCGTTTGGAAGTTTGGTCTGGTTGATTGGAGGCTTGGTTTGATTAATTGCAGGCTTGTTCTGCTTAATACTCCACAAAGAGAAGAATTCGAAGAGTTTCTCAGAGAAAGGCGATCTTTCCACTGGAAGAGTCTCCGACTTGTCGATCATCTCGACGTCAACGACATCAGTAGCAGATGCGACTGAAATCGCAAGGAATAATAGCAAGACGAGTTTGATTTTCATGTCAGAATGAAAACAGCTCTATCTTAAATCAAAAGAATTTATTTATCGAAACATAAGGAACTTATTTATATACGGCAAATGAGACTGCTCCTGAGCCATTTGAGAATAAATTCAAGTGGCAAATTAATACGCAGTTTTAATACCTTATTCAAAGCAGACAGCTGACTAAACCCCCAAGCTTAGTTTCGCCGAAAATTCTCAATCTCTGATGATAACCGTGTCTTTTTGGTGGAAAAGTAATGAATACATAGGCAAGGTACATTTGTCATTCTTTGGAGGTTCAGGCTTTATTCGCGATTAGCGTCTCGAATCAAGAGCAAACTGGAGTATTTTTCCATAAAAATCAATGTACTGAGGTTGGGAGGGTATAGAGAGGAAGCAGCCACGAGTTCTACGAGTTTTCTTTCGTATTAAGTTTAGGAGTATCCGTCTAATCAATAATAAGTCTCGAAAACTGAAAACCCACTTATTTTGGAGAGGAAAAGTGGCTAGATAGATAGAGTTCGAAAAGTAGCTAATGCATCATATTTTCTTTTGTTGGGAACTTAATTGTGAACTTACGTCTATATTAATATGACTGATCATCGTAGCATTTATACATTAGTCTTCTAAGGGCTTGCTTTTATGAAATCTGGGCAGAAAATGAATCCCTTTAACGAAAGTTGTACTGCTATTCTAATGAAAGTGATGACGATTCCAAAGGAATATATTTTTGGGAGATTAAATGACCTGTAAGAGTATGAAACATATTTTTGAATAATTTCCAGTTTAGCTTCAATGTAATGCAACTTTGGGAAGCTTGATTAACTTCTCGAATGAGATGAAAACGTTGACGCTAGGAGAATGCTTTATGAAGAAAAAACAACAACCCAAAAACAAAGTATCATTGTACTTCAGAGAAGTATCGAGCATTTAATAGCTAAATTTAATTGATTGGTCAGCATATCCCTGAAATCCTGAGCCATTTTTTCTTTGCGTTTTCTGAAATGAAGTTATCTTAACTGTCTTACTTCTTATTAGCTCTTCTCATAGGATCTCTTAAAGTATAGTGGGAAAAACTCTGGCCTTTTACCTAGTTTCTTATGAGAATTTTGAAAGAATTTCTCATGATCATCTCTTACTTTAGAAAAATTCATATTTTGAAAGCATTACTTCAACTCTGCTGGCAATTCACATTATAAAAATAGCAGAACTAGATGGTGGACATTAATCGCTTTACGTTATTTCAATATTTCAAGGACTTTCATTACTAACATGTTTTACAATCGATGTATGGAGATTCAACATGTATTTTTTCATTAATAAATTTGAAGAAA
>ENA-UOUE01001347-UOUE01001347.1-compost-metagenome-genome-assembly--contig:-NODE-1347-length-15761-cov-8.609793_pt1 | contig 15761 bp, 8 predicted proteins | sample MGYA00238146_ERZ747223 | MGnify/ENA primary metagenome ERZ747223 (study PRJEB28781, sample SAMN06268865) | compost metagenome | isolation source: single cell | place: USA: California, Emeryville, Joint...
GGAGCATTATTCTCTTTTTGTATGTTCGGACATGCGAGCAAGTTGGTCTTCCAGATGATCAGTTGAATGTCAGCTGCGCCAGAAGAAGAAGTGGCAGCAGACTTTTGTTGAAATACAATCCTAGGGTAGCCGGGAGGTTCAATGGTATATCCATTGAGGTTGCTGAGACTCACCCGCTCAGACAAAACGAGTACATTTGTTGAATCAAGAGTATATCTACCGGAATCGCTGGCTTTCTGCCACAGTTGTAAGGCTGAGAGCTTTGTCAAAAGATCAATTGAGCTGTTGTAGACTTCTTGAGACGAAATCGAAGATAAAAGACAGTCCGTTTTGTAGACACAGATCAAGCAAGAATCGATAATTTGGGCTGCAACCTCCATTTTATTCTTGTCAAAAATATCATTGGTGGTTTTTGAGGTATAATCGGTGTTAATGATATTTGCGGCAATCTTCATAGACGCTTGTACATCAGAAAGAGAGCAATAGGATGGATTTATAAGTGACAAGAGTGTATCAAGATAGGGTTGAGTCCAGTTTGAAGCGACTGTGAGACTGAGAGGAGTTTGTGCTATCTGATTGATGATTTGGGTTTTGAGATTCTGAATGGAGGTGGAATCCGTGTTCGAAATGGAGCAGCACTCGCCAGTCCATCCACCGCTGCATTGGCATTTCTCTGTAAGATAGACAGAGTCGTATCGGGATTCTCCATTTCCACTGCATGTGGCGCACTCAGCAGAAGAGGAAGTGCCATTATTCATTCCATAGTTATCAGAGTAGAAGTTTTCGATTGTTGACGAAAGCGTGTTGAGATAATCACCCTTCCTTTCAGTAGTGAGATTGGAAGAAATAGCATCATTCAACATCGATTGAAGTGTCGTGTCAAGGGCTTGAGCACTAGTGATTTGGAGCTCACAGGTTTTAGTTTGGGTATTCGCGGCATATGGAGAGTAGCAACTCGTGGTGCATGTTCCATTAAGCGCTGTGAAGTATGAGGAGGAGGGACAAGACATACAACTCGTATTTGATCCAGCTGAGCAATTTGCACAAGAGCTGTGGCAGTCTATTTAGGATATTCGATAAACTCATGTATTTAGTTAGATTTCTAATTTACTTGTACACTTGGAGACTGAAGTATTCCAGAATGTACCTGAGGGACAGGAGGCATAGCAAGCAAAGTTATAGAAATAAGGGAGTTGACTGGAGACATCGCAACTCAGGCAATTCGTACTCAATGATCCAGAACAAGTCTTACATGATGCATAGCAACCTATTAGCAATTTAATCAATATAGTATTAACTTCTATAATAAGCTGGACTTGATTCTTACTTTTACAATTAAACGTCTGGGTATCTGCATACGTTCCTTGAGGACAGATCCCAGCACACGTAGATCCAGACAAATAGAGTCCATTAGTACAACTTGTACAAATGTTGGGATCTGAAGTACTGCAAGTGGCACAAATAGGCGCACAATCTTTTTTATAATAGTTAAGACATCGAATTTTCTGACATTGTATTATTAATTACTAATGCAAATCCAATTTGTGGAATCAGGAGTATACCCGTTTGGGCATGAGCCAACACAAGTATTCGAAAGTAGATATGTGCCACTATTGCAACTAGCACAACTGCTTGAGCCTGATGTAGAACATGTAGCACAGCTGGCATCGCAGGCTTAGAAATGAAAATGAATTTCAGGAATTTAGCAATTGCTAATTTCTTACAATGACATTCCCAATCTGAAGAATCGCCATAGAATCCATCTGGACATGGATCGATACAGGTATTCGTTGAAGAGAGATATGCTCCACTACAACTGGTGCAGCTATTAGAACCAGGCCCGGAACAAGTCGCGCAACTAGTATCGCAGCCTAAGTTTAGTATTGTAAATTTAGAAGTTTGCTTATTGTATTGGATTATGAATTACTATCGCAGTTCCAATTTGTGTCATTGGATGTATACCCATCTGGACATGGGTTTACACAAGTGTTTGAATAAAAATATAATCCATTACAGCTGGTACAGTTGCTAGGACCTGATGCTGTGCAAGTTTCACAGCTTTCATCACATGCTTTGATTGAATATATATAATGTTAGAATTTTGCAAGTTTGCAATTTCTTACAATGACATTCCCAATCTGAAGAATCACCATAGAATCCATCTGGACATGGATCGATACAGGTATTCGTTGAAGAGAGATATGCTCCACTACAACTGGTGCAGCTATTAGAACCAGGCCCGGAACAAGTCGCGCAACTAGTATCGCAGCCTAAGTTTAGTATTGTAAATTTAGAAGTTTGCTTATTGTATTGGATTATGAATTACTATCGCAGTTCCAATTTGTGTCATTGGATGTATACCCATCTGGACATGGGTTTACACAAGTGTTTGAATAAAAATATAATCCATTACAGCTGGTACAGTTGCTAGGACCTGATGCTGTGCAAGTTTCACAGCTTTCATCACATGCTTTGATTGAATATATATAATGTTAGAATTTTGCAAGTTTGCAATTTCTTACAATGACATTCCCAATCTGAAGAATCACCATAGAATCCATCTGGACATGGATCGATACAGGTATTCGTTGAAGAGAGATATGCTCCACTACAACTAGTGCAGCTGCTGGAACCTGCTGCTGTGCAAGTGGCACAGGTTGCATCGCATGCTTTGATTCATAAATAATATAAAATATTAGAGTGTTGAAATTTCTAAATTTGTTACCATAGCACTTCCAATCAGAGTCGCTTGGATAATATCCATTCGGACATGTATCGATACATGTATTCATTGGAGAAAGATATTTTCCACTGTAGCATGCAGTGCATTCATTGTCTGCTGTTCCAGTGCACTTTCGACAGCTTGTATGGCAGTCAATGCACTGTGGAGATACAACAAATTGTCCGTCATCAGTACATTGCGAGCAGACACCAGAACTTATGTTCTATTGAAATCTTAATGACAGGATTAAAAAGCGAGACCTCTTACATAGTATTGACCGTAAAAGCACTCTATATATATCATCATTATAAGAAAACGACAAAGAATTTTGATATACTTTGATAAGAGGAGGTCGGGTTATGGAAGAAATAGTTATCATCCGAGTTCGAAAGGACGCATTCCGAATTGCCTCTCAAGGAATAACCAGGCATGCAGATTAAGCAAATCGATTGAGTGTGATTGATGAATGCTTTCCATTTGCAACTTGCATCTTCAGAAAAGCGAATTATTCACTACTAAATTGAAAAAAGCCTTAAATATTACCTGAGGAATCCTGAAAGACACCTTGAGCTCCTTGAATCCAAACAAAATCTAGAATATCAAAAGTTCCTGTACTCTGAGGAGTTCCACCATCATAATAACCACATAAATCAAAGGCAGCATGGCTTCCATCATTAATAGGAGTGTCTCCAGCCGTGAAATTTCCGAAATAGACTCTTTCAGTTACTTCCGAATTCACCCAGATTCTTGCTGAAGAAAACCCAGCATCAATTTCAAGTGGCTGTGCTTGAATAAACTCGACTACAACTCGGTTCCATTCCCCTTGTTAGATATTGAGTAGAATAAATGAGAATTATGATTCAGTTTACCGAAATTTAGAGGTGACAGCCCAGCGTATCCAGTTTCATCTCCGCTAAAGACAAAATATGAGCCAGATAGCGGATACATCAACATATTAAAGAGCCCATCACTTGTGAAAAAAAATTCCAGCGAAACTTCATTCGTGACGATATTTCTTATAGTGAAGATAGTTTGAAGAGCTGGTCCACCCGAATAGGGATATAGATCTATCGCTACCACAAAACCTTTTTTTGAAATTGTTGCATTCAAGGGAAATGAAGCGATTTTGTTTGAACGACACTGTAAAATATTATAAGCAGCGAAACTCACGTCCTCAGCCGACACAGATGAGTCCAATCCTAATTTACGAGTATTATATTTTTTAAATTAAATATTAAGAAGAGCACTCATACCTTTAAATCCAACTGTGTTGGTCTGAGATGTGCTGTCGATGCCTAAGACAACAAATGATTGGTTGTTTGTTGTTTCAGGATCGGATGTGAAATGAAATACGTATAGTATGCCTAATTGAACCATTAATCATGATTTAAATCCAAGAATTAACTCACTTGAAGGTTCCATTGTTGCAATATTGAGGAATTCATCCTCGGTAGTTGGCGTATAATCCAAAAACACGCGGACATATTGCAGAATTGCATAAGCAGACGGAGAAAAATACCCGAGGTGATCTGTTCGATAGTCTGGATCTGCAATGCCACTGACACTCAACAATGCATTTGGATCACTTAAGTTATAGAAATCAGAGGTTCTGCACTATAGATGTGAGTATGTTGTATGCTCGGCGCTAAGATAATATCGAAATCCGCAATTTTGCTGCGCAACTGAATCAATACCAGCCGCCAAAAAAACCCACTCTCCTATAGGTGCCAGATCAAAGGCATTTACCTATTTATAGTTAACAAAAACCAAGATAAAAAGTCTACTCCTTCCCAAGGCAAGATATCACCAGCCCAATCAGATAGTGAGGCGGCTGCAAAAATTTTTGGTTGATCCGCCTTCAGCTGAATTATTAGAGTCCTATGACTGTCTCCACTAGACATGCCATTTTATGTCTGAATTTAAATTTAGTATGTATCGTGATACCCGTTATGCTGAGAAATTGTCATCATTAAATCAAATTGGGTGGACCAACTTAGCTTCTTCAGCCACAAGCTCATCGCATACTTTGTAGAGCCTGTCCACGTAGGACTAAGGTCTGCTATTCTGTATGGAACTGGCGTTCCGGGATCATATGTCGTAAGCTCGTCTTGGACATACAATACGGATTGAGCTAGTACATACAAATCAGCTGTGTGAAGGAAGATTCAATGATACCAACGCCAGGACTAAGGACCATGAGGAAGAGTAGAATCAACCCCCAAAGGATATGATTTAATGCAGGACAGAGTGCCTTTTGGATCATACTACAGCGCAAAGATAGAAATTAAATAATAGGAAGTTGGTAAATCGCAGATAGCAGCAGTTTGGAATTATTAAAATGCATCAAGATCATTCAGAATATTAACCAACGCATTGAAATTGGTTTAAATTGCTTTGAGTATTAATTCTTTTCTTAACTTAACTAACTGCTCTACCGATATACTAAGTTAACTTATATTCTCGATTTATTTTGATCTCTCTTGAGAATCTCCACTACTTTAGGATCAGCTTCTTTTTAAGAAGGGGAGATGTTGCCTCGTCTCTACATAAGTTGCTGACATATTTATTACAAGTTCTTCTGGATCTCCTCAAGTTAGGAAACTCCAGCAGGAATTTATTGCTCTTTAATGATAATGCTTTAATTAATTCATTGAGGATCCAAATTCCGCCTCCAAGCACATACTGCAGAAATACAAAATGAAAACACATCGTGTTTTGATTTGGAGCAGCTCGCACTTATTAAGCAACGCTTTTTTCTGGTAACTCAATGACAAGCTTTGATCTACAGGGAGCAGGCTCTTATTTCAAAGTTGAATCACTCATCCGCTTGACACTTTTGCTTAAACCAAAAAAGCGAGGAGGGCTTGGAAGTTATGCGAATCGACTCTAATTTGAAATAAACTTATTTGATGAATCGTTCTATTCTGAAAATATCTGAATTATATAAAACTTTTTGCTTTTTACAAGTTAGTACGCACTATTTACAATAATTCCTTTTAAAGAATTTGAGAATCAATTGTGCAAACTTCTTTAACAACTTTGGGCATTTTGTCTCTCGAGCTGTCAATTCTAAGTCAATCTAAGTGTTCTAAATCGGCAGAATGGCGTTGTTGGGGATGCATTCATTTGAAGGGGCCTGTCATATGCAAATAAGTTTGTAAATAAGTGATTTTTGACTTGTCACATGTTATCTTTGAAATCCTCCTAAGGAAAGCTTGTATGACGATCTTATTTTGCATAGATATCTGAATCCGTAGCAGGGTATTGATGTGATTCTTATTCTCTTGGCTTCACAATTCTTCTTCTGTAGAGTCAAATAATTTATTCCGTGATGGTTTACCTCGAATCTAAAGTTAGAGATGGTGATGGGCCCTTCAGACCCAAAGATTTAAACTAATCCATATTGATTCCGATGCAACTCATTTAACAATTGTGCATTCTATTTTATGTGTCGTTGCCTTAACGATAGCTGCTCTCCGCCTATTCTACACCCACTTCAAAAAAGAGAATCAGGATATTGAGCTTAATGACGCCAATCTGGGGTTTTGTGTGACTTTTACCGAGCCCTTCGACATTTATTATCAATCAGTTTTGCTCAACAAATCAGATTGCTAATTAGGATTTTGAACTTATCAATATCAAAAGGTATTAATCTAATAGCAGAATAAATCTCAAGAACAACAAATAATACAATTTCTTCAACTTTTACAAGCAGCAATCATGCAATATTGAATTATCATAATTCCTGAATCTACTCCTTTATCAGACAGAGCCTGAGTGCAGGCCTTCCTTGGAAGAAAGTATACTTCTCTATTGTAGCAAATAGTTTTATAGAAGACAAGACTAAATAATACCAAGAATCTCCACAAAAAGGGACCTATGAGAAGAATGTATTCCCTGACTCCTTGTCGAATACTGCTTCGCTTGACTGATATGAATAAGAGTTTTGCCTAAGAATTATCGAGTGCTTAAGAGGCTCAAATGCTTGTGGGAAAATCCATTATTAGATAGTTTTCCATGGAATCTTCTGGTCCATTTAGAGTGAGTAGAGTCCTTTTTGTTAAGTAGGTTTACTATTTATCAACAAAGAATAATAAATTGAAGGAGTTAAACTTCATGAGGATAAAGAATTCCGAATTCTGATACATTTGAGTTAATCCTTGAAAATAGGTATATCGAATTAAAAATTTTCTGATATAACCAACTCAAAACAGTTATGAGATCAAATAACGAAACAAATGATGGCCAAAAGCTCCTCGCCTGGGCTTCACGTAAGCAAAACAGAATCAGCGTCACCGAACTTGAGACAAAGCAAGTCTATGCTAGCTTTGAAGGAGTTCAAATAGCAGATAGTATTAAAGCCCTTCAAATATGATTTAACTGGTCTGTGATTGCAGGTGATTCGACACTTATAAAGGAAATCCCAAACACAAAATTACTGGTCTAATCATTCGCCCTATCAATCAGCCAATATGGAAATATTTGACATTTCCCAGAAAAGGACAAAGAAAATTTACACTTTCGAGGAAGTTTTGGGAGGTAATATTAATTGAAATTATGAACTCAATTGTAATAATCATCACATTCATATCTAGTGACTGGATACGGAGATGTGTCTTATAACTCGAGAAGAAATATCCTCGGTGCAATCTCTCTTGATAAGAAAGTAGCTTATCACTTATGGGTTATTGAGTATTCTCAACAGAAGAATAACTACAATATAAAACTATTACAAAAAGCCAAATGGCATCAGTTCTATAGCACTGAAATAGGTATTCTACTAATATTTCTCATATTGTCAGCTTATTTACCAAATTCTTATCGAGAAAACTATGTCACGGGGTTAGAATTCAATCCGACTGGAGAAATTGTAGCCACTATCGACCATTATGGTGTATGCTTGATATCAGATACGAATACGAATAACCACAATTTCCATTTAGACCTCAAAGAAGATGGTAATCGAGATTTCAAATATATGCTCTCTGTTTTAGTTTTCTTCAATAATTAATCATAGAAAAATTTCTCTTGCTCATATACCTAATTCTTCATTTTTAGATCCTTGGGGTCGTTGCAAATGGAGCATTCATCCTGACGAACCTTCATTGTTCATCAAGTACAAGTTCGACACACTCAATATTTTAGACATCGAGAAGAAAGTTATGACTTTGAAAAACTCGGTTCAACTCCAAGATGAAATGAATTGTAACTGAAAATCATTCAAATATATTCCTTCCTTTCTTTCTTTATAGCAGCTATGGTAAACGAGTTTTTATAGTTTTTGTTTTGTATCCTTCGTTTCTTCTTTGATTTGACACTTGTTTCGGATAGCCATCACACTCTGGATTGATGTTTGTCCGAGCAATGGCAATCTACTAGCATCATGCGGTGATGCTGGGAAAATCAAAATGTTTGATAAGCGAGAGGAGAAGATTGTCAAAACTTTTGATGACATTCACTCAGGTATTTTGATCGTCTTAATCATCGATTTACAATTTTTTTAGAAACTATCAGCTGTGTAAGATGGAATTTGAGCGGAGAGTTACTTGCGAGTGCCTCGGATGATTGCACAGCGAGCTTATTGGACTTCAGAGCTGGGAAGGTGCTTTACACAGGAGCCACTGCAGATGGAAGTAAGATATCTCTTTTTCATGTTCTAATGCGCTATTTAATGACTAGATCGGGCAACATCAGTCTGTTTCTTGTAAAAAAATTCCATTTTGATTTGAATACGTAAGATAAATAAATAATACCAAGAAAATCCTTGAATCGAGGAATTGCTAGTGAAAGAAGGTGATAAATTAGGTTGAATTTATCCGCAGGCATTAGTATAACTCGCATTCTTCAAGCAAATTGTTGAATTTCAAAATGTGTAGCTATCAAACAGCAACAAATCAACAGAAAATTTATTCATTATTACACATAGAAAAGATAATTTATAAAAAATAAAATAAGGTCTGCACTCAGAACTAATTATTACCTGTTAGATTGTTGTCTAGATTTACTTGTATACCATGAAATGCTTGCGCTTTTTGATTATGAAATGGAGAAGCCTTTACCTTTAGATTACTGTCAACAGTTATGCTTTAAGTTGTAGTTCTTTATTTAGACAGGTTTTCCATATCTCTATATGCTATTCTCACCTAATCTTGACTCTAAATGTTAACGCGATTAGCAAAACCATAAAAATGCTGTCACATTGAGCAGAATTAACCATTCATTTCTTTTTCAAAACGAGCCTGAAAAACTTGGAGTCGAGAGAAAATACTGAAGAGCCAAACGTACTCATTAAGAAAAATAACCATTCGGGTTCTCAAGCTGCAACTATACTAGTTCTTTTCAACTCGAGAGTTTGAGCGTCTTAATTTGATACTTTTGCCTTGCTTGCCTTTCAGTTTTTCCTGATTCAATGTCGAATTTTTCGCCATGAGGATTGGTGAAAGCACTATAAATTCTCCCACTACAAAATATTTTTTTGTTTACATTCTAGCTGGAATTATGCTACCATATTTAGAGACCCATTCGCCCAGAGTCTCGGGAGGTTTTCTCTTTTTAGCACTATGTATTGTTGGCATATGAAATCTTGTAATTTGAGAAATTTGATTTTGATAATTGATCAAGAATTTAATTTCAGATAATTATTTTTTGATGTATTTCTTTTAATTTGTAATAATCTGTTCTCTATTTAAAGATCTGAGAGAATTGTAAATTAATGCTTTGGGATAACTACGAAGATCTCATTGATACTCTAAATCTCTTTTAGAGGAAGTTTCATTAAATTTCAACTTCTTTTTTGTGGTTGATAAACTTGAGAAAAATTTTGAGATCAATTTCTAAGCTTGCTTAGAGTTCTCAATTTTACATTTGTTTTCAAATAAGAGGTATGCATGAAGAGAATAGGGAAGAATATATGATAATCGCTGTGATAAATAGTTCTAAAACACTCCTATTCTTCATTGTTGTCGATGATTATTTCTCCCAAATTTCTTCTTCTTGTGGGTACTTTCCCTTCGTGTGATTATTGACTTTGATTTTTTCTCAAATGAAACAGACTGACATAGCAGGCACTAAGAAGAAATCAAAATAGCTTTATTAATCAAACAGTGGACATTTACTCTCGTCTGAGGTATTCCCAGTATATAGCTTTTTTCCAGTCTTGACGTCCAATAGTTGTACACTCGGGCCATATGAAGCACTCGCAATCATATCACCGCTCGGACTCCATCTCACACAAAAGATAGAATCTATATAATAGCAATTAGTTATCAGGAATGATTTATTAAACAAAAAATATTACCGGTGTGAATACCATCAAAAGTTTGGACAATCTTGGATTTTCGTTTGTCAAATATCTTCACATTTTTATCTGAACCACCTGCAGCCAAGTTATTTCCATCGCTCTGGCATACATCAATCCAGGAAGTCGTCTGATCTATAAGGAATGAATATCAAATTAAACAGGAATCCTCAAAAACATCAGTTCAAAAAATAAAATTATAATGTTAATCCTTATCTTTCAATTGAAAGAAGAACCAGAAAATAAAAATAAAATCTGCTTGCTTACGAAATGATTCAATTTTAACCGGACTCTTCAAAACGAGAGCCTTCTTTTCAACATCGAGGATATTGAGGAGTCTCTGCTCATACTTCAAAAATAATAGTGGCTCATCAGGATTAGTGCTCCATCTGCAGCGGCCGTTAGCATCTAAGAGTAATTATAAGAATCAGAGAATTATAGTGCTGTCAAGGAATTATAACTAAAAGTTGAAGAACATGCCTGGTTTTAGTAGGAGGACAGAAGGACGCTGGAAAATTATATATATACACAAAATTTGTTTACCCCAATAGTTTTCCGTCTCCATGTTCAGGTGGAAGAGATAACTGTCAGCGTTCACATCTGATATTAACAAGTCTCCATAACAGTCAAATGCTGCAGCAATTTCTCCATTAGGATTGAAATCAAGGCCAGTTATGAAGTTTTCTAGATAAAAATATATTAAAATGAGTCGACAGTGGGAATTAAATTTATTAATTACTTTGTTTTCTATGTTGGGAGTGCCATCTCGATTTTCGAACGAGTTTTACAATGCCTTCGGACTTTGATGTGTCAAAATTATACATATGGTAAGCTATCTTCCCTCTAACACATATGGCTCCAAGAAAGTTCCTTCTTGGGTTAAATGTCACATCTCCATAACCAGTCACTAGAAGAAGAGGAGAAAGATGAGATAGATTTTAATTAATGAAGATTCTACTGCCAGAAACTTCCTCAAAAGAATATACTTTCTTAGGTTGCCCTTTTTGTGAGACATCGAACACTTCAAGATTACCAGACATGCCATAGTTATGGTGAACAGAAACAAGAAGTCCTGTATTGGCAATCTCTTTTACGTGAGTAAGGCCGGACTCTTAATGTGTTGTGACCGAATTAAATCAGAAATGAAAGGCTAAAATACTACCTGCATTGTTGAGTTTCACTCCATCGAAATTAGCAAATTCTTGCTGCGTTTCGAGTTCAACAATACTAATCTTATTACTTTCGTGTGAGGACCAGGCAAGTAGCTTCGGTTTTGAATGGACGTTTTCTATTTCAATAAAGGATTCATGTAATGATTACGACAAAAATATAATACCGATGATTGTTAATGATTTCTTTAGAGAGTCTCCAGACGTTTCTCCTTGCAATTGCTTTGGTTTCTCGTAGACGAGATTGGATGAATCCTCTTTTTCATTGTTTGTTGGAAGCATTTTTCTTGTTTTCTGTTGACTTCTTGTTTTGGGATTTGAGATTTGAGAGTGAATAAATTTTTAATTAACTGTTCGAGTCTTAATTTGGTAACTCTCTGAAGGCTTAATTAATCATGTGAACTGACTAGAAGCCAGATATCACTAACTGTTAGTCAATTTTTTATTCAGGGAGGAAATCATAATTTTTGAAACCTAATATACCTCTTTTTACTCGAAATCGATAGCAGGCAGAGTAAAAGTGGTGTAACATCATTTCAAACGAATTTTTTGATTTGTCGGTGTATCTATTGAGAATCTTAGGGAAATTATTGACATATATGAGAATCTCTCAAGGATTGCTTAAAATAACTTTTTTCTTCAAGCTTGTTTAGGTTACTTTCATCAAAAAACCTACTAAAAAAGGTCGAAAGAAAATGCAAAAGCAACTCCGCTTCGGAAGTCCACAGTGACTTAGTTAACTACTGAAGCTTGAATAAACAGCGCAGAATCCGAATCTGAGGAGTTGCGAGTAATTTCAGAGTGTTTATTTACTCAATTCATAAATAAAGCTCCTTGTCGCTTTTGATAATTAATTTGCTGAGAACATGCTTTATTAAATGAGAATAACTAGTCTTTACTCCGAAAGAATAAAATCAAAATAAATGTCTCTCATCTTCAAGAATCAGTTCTAATTCAATAACTCCTATCAGCCGGTCTTCTGATGAACAATCGTTGTAAGAAAATGAGAATGTTTCGTTGTGAGACAGGCGAAAGAATGAAGTATAGCATATTCAAGGCGTTTTTGAAATTCAGAAGCAACCAATGGAGCACAAAAATTAGAGAGAGAATATATCACCCAGAGAATGCTTAAGACTGAAGAAACTATTTGTTCTTTAATACGACCTGATTTATTTTCCGAGTTGATGTTTGTCGATGAATGAGAATAAGTGATTAAGAGTGATTAATTAAATATATAAGTCTGAAATTACAATTTGAAAAAGAAGCAATGCAGTTTATAGAGAAAATAACGACGCAAATCCTTGAATTCCGGAGAGAAAAAGTAGAAAAGTCTCTGATAACTTGAGGATAGCTGAGTACTTGTGAAAGAGTTTGAAGCAGTGACCTTCAATTTTGCGATGCAGTATTGATTCTAGAAGACATTAGCTGCTTTCACCCGTAAGGAACCTGAGTTTGTTTATACGTTTCCAGTTTTTTCTCAAATCCATGAAATAAAATGAAGATCTCTCGCAAATTCCGCATTTTGAGCACACAATATCCATTAATCAAAGCTATCTTCAAGCCAAGTCAGCTTTATAGGGAATATAGTGTCGGGACAAAAGACAGTTAATCTCTGAGTTGTGTGTTTTCTCTTCTCTGAAGATAATTAAATTCTCAAAACAACATGCTGTATTTAAGTAGATGAATTAAATCTTTACTCTCTCAACGTAATATTTTGAAGCAAAAGTCTTGAAAATTTACCCACTCGCCAGCAGTCTGCTCTCGTAGTCGATGGCTCCTCTAAGTTGTCTTATTGATGAGGAAATTTTTTCTGGGTTTAACTCTTACAATATTCCAGGCTTTCATATTCCGCGATTACTCTTGATTCAGTTTCTATTCCGGCTTCCGAGGTGGTTTTATGATGCCCCACTTCATTTGGCGACTCAGCCTTTCAAAAAGTGTTTAATCAGCAGCCTTTTTTGAATTCTTGTTGATAAATGCCTCTGATAAGTGTAAATTCCATCAGAATTGTGAAAAGTACTCAAAACAGAGCAGGAAAATGGAGCAAAACTAGTGAAAATTTCGGAATTCATCATCTAAGAATCATGAGCAGGACGAGAAAATAACGCCATAAGGAGAAAAAAGATGTATTATTTTATGTTTGGGAAATTTTTATCATTAGTGTATGCGCTGTCCTAATTATCGAGATATAGGTATAAGTTAGCGAATGTCAAAACCAATTTGGAAAGTAATTTTTGCTCATTCAATAGTTCTCAAGTATCTTCTCATCATCTGTTCCTTTTCAAAAACAAGCCAAAATAGAAGATCATTTATCAGCAAAAATGAGACTACTGCAGCAACAGTATTGGGATACAGTAATATTTCCAGTGTTGGAGTGGCAAAGCATCATTGATAGTCGATTGTCTTACATGAGGCCAATATTTTTATTGTATTTCGAGCAAATCAAATTCCTAAGACCAAGTATTAGCTCCGTTTGTTTAATATGCATTGCATTAATAAATTTTATTCTGTTACTTAAATTTATTTAACCAAATGGGAAGTGCTCGCTCTTGTTTGCTAACAAATAAAGACGATCCTGACCAACCCATCATAACTAGTAAAACGAATGCTCGTACATCTCAGGTTTCTTCTCCAGAAGCTGTGGCACCAAAGCTACTTGCCTGGGCTTCAAAACAGAATAATAAAATTAGAATGGTTGAACTCGAAACGAAGAATGAATTGGTCGATTTTGGTGGTTCTGACCAACCCATCATAACTAGTAAAACGAATGTTTGTACATCTCAGGTTTCTCCTACGGAGGCTGTGGTTCCAAAGCTACTTGCCTGGTCTTCGAAATCCAATAATAAAATTAGTACCGTTGAACTCGAAACGAAGAATGAATTAGTAAATTTTGATGGAGTGCAACTCGAAAATCCGATACGTATTTTTCAACTTTCATATATATCATAAACCTGATAACTATTTGCTTAGAATTCTACCTAACCACTTGGCCACATGTGAAGGAAATTGCAAACACAGGACTCTTAGTTTCTGTGAACCACAGTTAAATGAAATCTGCTAACTGAGAGGTATTTGATGTTTCGAGGAAAGGCCAAGTGAAGAAAATATATTCATTTGGGGTTGTTTCTGGCTGTAAATATCGCTGGAACATTGTTTCTAATTAAAGCCACTCGCAAATTATCCTTTTTGTCCCCCTCCCTTCCCAAAAAAAAACCAAACAAATCATATTGAGTCAGAATTATTATTCTACTCGCAGAAATTTTGTTTCTCTTAGTTTTAAACCTCACAATTTTCATTACGAGTTGGAAGGTTGAGGTTTTCTCAGTTAGAGAATAATTTGTTACCATGAGTAAACACCTGTAGGAAAAAGTGTTTGTCTTTGAATATCAATTATCATTGAAGGATTGAATTGGTCAAGTGATATCACAAAGACTCCAGGTGGGAGGAATTGGCTATTCAGAGAAACTAAGTCTCAGGAATTGAGAGATTTGTAATATTCAACAAAGATTTGCATATTTGATTGGTTTTAGAGTGTGAGCAACAAATCCACAGTACGAACAATACCAGTTTGAAGGTTTCTATCTTTTAATTTTGATCTTGACCATTTCTAACGGAAAATTTTATTCCAACGTTTTTTCAATTGACTAATACGATTTTATTAGAGAATATAAGCTAACCTTGAGAGGACAATAAAGCCAGGAATTTGGAGGGTTTACTATGCTGGGTCTGCCAGGAAAGGACAAATTAAAAAGCATAGAGAGCTGACTACTCTTTTTTCTCAAAACAACGTCATGAGTGAATTATCTTATCTCATAAACTTCCTGATTGATTTCTGATGTCTAGTTTTTTCAGGCATCTGTATATAAGTAGCTCAGGTTTCAAGGATGTAGTGCTTTTCATTTTTCCAACTGAGATTTGTTGTAACAAGCTGAATAAATTCTTTTTTGATGTGCTGATTTTGAGTAGTGGAACTTAAATTTTTGGAAGAAATTACTTTCACGGTTTGTTGGTTTTCATGAATTATATTATTTTGAAGTAATAATTCGCCTGTTGTTTCACTAAAGCAATTAAAGCAATCGAACTTGTGAATATCATGAGCAAGGAAGAAATGGATCTTTTTGCATTAATGGATGAAAAGTGATTAACTTTTCAGTGGGTACCTGGAAACTATGACAATTTACCGCTACCCATGGGAGAAGTCCTAGAACCTTTGTGGTTATTAATGTAATGTGTCAAATCCAAGTGTCAGCTTCGAAGCTGTTTCGAATAATTATTGTTGTTATTACTGATAACTCTGATCTATTGACAAGCTAACAATATATCAAATGCTTGAGTGAATAACAATAATGTAACAATCCTATTGTCTCATTTTGCCAATCCAGAACTCATCATGATCTGGAGATGTAATTTGTGTTGCATTGCCCTCTGCTAATGATTCAACTTTGCTGTCTAATTGTTTGCAGTTCGATAACTCTTAGGCAAAGTGAGATTTCTTTCTTACGATAAGCACGAATGAGAACAAAAATATTCAGACGTAAGGATGCTTAAAAGCCCTAAGGTTAGGATTAATTAC
>ENA-UOUE01001348-UOUE01001348.1-compost-metagenome-genome-assembly--contig:-NODE-1348-length-15757-cov-6.135587_pt1 | contig 15757 bp, 6 predicted proteins | sample MGYA00238146_ERZ747223 | MGnify/ENA primary metagenome ERZ747223 (study PRJEB28781, sample SAMN06268865) | compost metagenome | isolation source: single cell | place: USA: California, Emeryville, Joint...
CGCTTTCGATGATTACAAAACTTGTCTAAAGATTGTGATGGCTTACTTGTACCCAATGAGACAGCTCTTCACAACGAAAAAAGTTGAAGACCCAACACGCTTCAAAGAGTGGGGTTTCAACAACGAGTATCGATTCTTCACTCTCTACATTCAAAATAAAACACAGCATAAAAACGCCGCTAGACGAGCGGCAATCCATGCCAATGAATATTGGAACCCTTTAACTCAATCTCAAAAGTACATAAGAAACTTATACAACTCATTGGTTGAGGCTGAGAAATCGAAACGCATCAATGCGTTTCTTTTGTCGGTCAGAGGCATTACTGGTGAATTCGTTGCTTCGGATGAGAGTTTTATGACAGCAACATCAGTTATGGCGATGACTTCTCGAGCAGTAGAAGATAAATTGTCTTCTGGCTATGCAGTATCGAAAGGCTTAGATAAGATAGGAAAGCCTCAACTAACTATCGCTGTACTCGGACACGTAGACTCAGGGAAGAGCACATCATGTGGCCATTTGCTATACAAGATGGGAAAGATTGACAAAAAAACAATGGAAAAACTCGAAAATGAAGCAGCGGAAATGTGTCGAGGGAGCTTTAAATATGCTTGGATAGTAGATAGGCTTCGCGCTGAAAGAGGACGCGGTATTTCCATTGAGGTCTCTACGTTGAACTTCGAATCACTGAAGTATAGCTACAGTTTTCTTAACACTCCAGGGCACAAAGATTTTATGAAAAACCTGATTACGGGAACATCTCAGGCCGACTGTGCGATACTGGTTGTTGCTGCCGCTGCTAATGAGTTTGAAACAGGCATTTCTTCGACTGGCCAGACTCGTGATCATGCGCTCATTGCGTTCACGTTCGGGATAAAGCAGTTGATGGTTTGCGTAAACAAAATGGATGATGCGTCAGTAAACTGGTCTCAGAGCAGATTTGAAGAGATCAAAGGGAAAATGTCCACTTCCTTGAAGAAAATCGGCTATAGCCCTGAAGAAGTCCAATTTATCCCGATTTCTGGGTACCTCGGCGATAATCTAACCGAGAAATCGACAAATCTTTCTTGGTATACCGGTCCTACTCTAATCGAAGCGCTTGACAGTCTCCAACTTCCAAAAAAACTAGTGGAAAAACCACTGAGAATCCCTTTGATTTCCTCTTTCAAAATCGGAGGCGTTGGAACCGTCCCTATAGGTGTTGTTCAATCCGGTATCATCAAAAAGAATATGCGCGTTTCATTCGCTCCAGCAAACGTTTCTGGAAACGTCAAAGGCATTGAAACTTATCACCAACAAATGGAGCAAGCTGGGACGGGTGAAAGTATCGGATTCTGGGTCAGCGATATTAACCATTCAAAACTTAGAAGAGGGTACGTTTGTGGCGATCTCACAAATGATCCACCAAGAGAGGCGGTTACGTTTAAGGCGCAAATAATCATCCTTAGCCATCCTGGCGAGATCAAGAACGGGTATACTCCAGTTGTAGATATTCATACAGCTCATATTGCCTGCATATTTGAAGATATTCACAGCAAACTCGACAAGAGAAGTGGAGAAGTGATTGAGGAGTCTCCAAAGTTTGTGCGATCTGGCGATGTGTGTATCGTCACTCTGAGACCAATGCAGCCGCTTTGCGTTGAAGCTTTCAGTGATTACCCGGCACTTGGGAGATTTGTCATTCGTGATTTGAGACAAATTGTTGGAGTCGGTGTTATCAAGAGCGTCGAAAAAAGCGTCAAACCTCTAAAATAGAAATTGAGGATTTATTGAAGAAATGAGCATGAGAAAAGCGCTGTTGATTGCGATAAGCTATTTCTTTTTCTATAATTCGTTGGGAAGTTTAATGGATAATTCAAAATTAAGACTCGAGAATTATTATATTAAGAGATATATGTATCGAAATTCTATTGAAGAAACAGACTTAAAGTCAATTCTGAATGTCTCGCTGCGGTGAATCAAAATTCAACTAATATATTTTTCGAAAATAATAAGATTAGGGTGAGAGATTTATAGATCATGGTTATATCTGATTAAATTGCTGATTGTTGTTATTTAATCGAAATGACAATAATCTTTTATCTTCTCATTAAATAAATACTTGAGTCCAAGAGAGCGGTGATTGTGACTGTTCTTAACTAAATTTACTAATCGAGAGATCCCTGTGTTGCTTGCTGTATTTCTTGAGACGTGGTTTGCGTGGTTGACTGGTTTCCAGTTCTCATATGCTGCTGTTCAGCCATTGATCCGGTCTGGGTTGGGTCATAGACTACGTTATAGTGGCTTTGTTGGGTCATCGTCGGTGATCCATTGTGCTATTGTTTGTGTATCATCGTAGTATAGCATGAGTCATTGCCACAGCGGTATGATATCCTGGGTTTGCACTATAGAAATACCATGGGATAGCGATGTTGTATGTTGCTGCTATGGCATTTAATTTGTTAATCTCAGATGAATCCTGTATTTCTTCAAAGTTCTCGAACCCATGGCCTCACAAACTTTGTATCGACTTTGCATAGAAATCAAACGCGAAATTGACAATAGGATTCTACAATATACAATAGGATCATGATAATCAGGTATATCCGACTGTGGTGCTCTCACTCATGCTGTAGTACCATGATACAGTTACTATTGTTGATGCAATGCATCACTGGTTGTCAATGTCTCTTTCAATTCAAAAACCTCATTTTTCGATATTGAGGATTATTTAGGTAGAAATTTCGTTCTACACGGAGGTAAATTAGAAGAGAATACTCCTTCATAGCAGCAAGTATTTTTTAGCGCCGATAAATTCAAGAAATAGACTTGTTCATTCTGACGATGCGAAGAATAACTCCCAAATAATCATCATTATTTCGCCGAGAAAAAAGTTATTTCTACATTAGAGTTAACCTCTTGAAACTGAGTAAGCAACTTTCTACTGAAGCCATTCATTAGTATTAATAGAGAAGTAATTCGACTGGAGAACTGAGAGAGTAAATTAATTGACGAAGGTTATCTTAAATAGTTTTGAGAGTTTAACAAGACAGGTATATAGATTGAGGAAAGATATTTATTCTTTTTTTTAAGTTAAAGAGGTCTTGCGACCGTACAAAAATTGGGTTAGGCGGAGCCTAACCACTTATTGGAGTAGTTTTCAATTAGCAATCATCGCGCATCAGCTAGGCGTCACTTGCTGCGATATTGCCCCTTGAGCAAAGATACTATTAACGCTTTGAATTGACTATTTAAAGACAATTAAAACTATTTTGTTATGGGAAGCCACTTTTTAATTAGTTCCAACTGACGGTTTCTGAAATGAATATTTTCCTCCTATAATTCAGCTTGCAAAGCGTTTCCTGAACGCTTCCCAATAAGTAACTCAAGAGATTTCAAGAGAGCTGGCTCTTGAGACTAACAAGCTTGAAGATGACAGGCTAAAGAAAGGGAAGAATTGTCTTGTAAATTCTCATTATGGAGAAGTTTCAAATCCAAGAAGTTTAGGCTTAAATTTACGTGATGGTTGGGGGTTCGACTTGACATTGGGACGCCCTTTGATGGAAAGGAGGACAAGAATCCAAGAATTCATCCAATAAATTGAAATATTCGGCAAATTTTCAGATAGATGATAAATCATGTAGAAATGATACTTTTCGTTGAATTACTTGCAGTCGTTGATGCCAGTGCAACCTTTGAGAGTCGAAATGCAAATCGATCTAAACTATTCTTTCTTTGCTTGATTTTGTGGCAAAATGCATATTAGTTGAATCAATTTTGTTGCTTGATTCCTTAATTTCGACGAATATTGAAGTTCAATTTTCAGCCTATTACTCCAGTTTATGTCCATTTTCGTAAAACTTGCTTTTCAATATTCCATTACCGTTTTAGAGGTGTCTAATCTTGGACAACCTTTATGGGAGTTATTTCGTTTAGCAAGCGATTGTGATAGGATGAAATATAAGCAAAATATGAGAAATCGACACTATCCTAAGAGATTTCATTTTTTTTTATTTGGTATTTAGATGTTCTCTGTGAATCAGTTGAATTAAAGTCAACGATTAACTGAAAATTGCACCGTACTTACCTGTAACGAGCTATAATTTCCGAATAATGTGCTAGAATTCAAAGAATCTTTTCTCAATTGCAAATCGCTCCAAGACTAGAGGAGAGAGAACTCTATGAACTCTTGGTTTTAATTAATTCCAAAATTTTCTGATCTCAACAATAAATTTATGGCTTTGTTCATACCTGAGCTATTATCAAGTGTTGCTTGCCTGGCGAATATTTTAATAACTATCTTTTGGAAAAAACGGCACACCGTCCTGGGGAGATTGGTCCTCATGCTCAATTTATCAGAGCTCATCTGGCCGCTTACCTTCACAGACTATCTTCAAAACCGCGCATGGGCACCTAACGAAATAAACATATTTTTTATCATGTTTTGCGTTGGAAATGCTCTTGCCTGGTCAAGCTGCTTCGGAGATGCTATATATCGTATTCATAAATACGGAGAAAATAGCATTCATTCGATATTTTGGAAATATACTGTCATTTGTGCCTTCATCGGCATTATTCTAGCAGGTGGCTTCACAGCCCTGATCGCATCAACTAGCAATGGTATTGTGGAATATCAATATTATGCTGCGATTATAATGAGCTGCTTTGCCTTTTCTCTTTGGCGATACATATTAATCTCACGTATGGGATCTCAAGGAACAAAAAGATGGAAATTTTTTATTTATCCTGCCATCACTCTTGTCTGCAATTTGCCTTATTGTGTAATGAGATGTTTTGATTGGGATGTTCCCATCTCAGAGTGGAAATTCTATGACCATCTGCTCAAACCATTATGGTTGCTTCAAGGATTCTTCAACTCGTCATTAGGAATTTACCATGCGATTCATTACGTATACAAGAGATGGCGCGTCAGAAGAAATGCGGCAGGCAAGAGTAAATTAGTAGATTCCACAGATGTCCAATTAATTACCAACGAATCTGAAAATCCGGAGAAAGAATATCTTTCGCGCAGATACAAGGCGGTTTCATCGACTCTTTAATGAAAATTTTAAGGAAAATCAGAGTCTCGTGACTCTTTGACTCGAGGAAAAAACCATTACCAGTTAATTATGTATTATCCTCCATATTTCTACTTAATGAACCAAATTGATCGCTATTATGAAAGATAGCTAATAACCATTTGCTCAGGATATTCTATTTTTGGCTAGCTTATCTTGTAAGTTTCGGTATGAAGCAATCCCTTGAGATTCTAAATATTTATTTCTCTTGTTTGTTGCTTTTTATACTTATTCTAATTAAATCTAAGGACTTCAGAAATAGATTAACACATTAATTCAGAGTTCCTTCTGGTCTTGCTCAAATCCTGCTTTTTTAAAAATTCTCGGTTGGCAAAATATCAATAGGCTTCATTTAACGAACACACTACATAAAGGAACCAACAAATCCTTAGATTTATTATTATAAAAGAAACGATGTCAGCAAATGCTCATCATTTTGATACAGAAAAAATTATAAATCTCTAAATCTTAATCCACACTGATAAAATGTGGTCACCAGCACGATCTGTGCTGGCTTCGGATACGTCAAAACAATTTACTTAGCATCTCTTTCCCTTCTAATAAAAGACTTAGAGGAGAATAAAAGTGAAAATTTACCTTCTTGTATTTTTCGGCATAGCATCTTTGGCACAGCTCTCGTGCATACAAATTGTCATGAGGACAATTCTTTGGCTTTTGCATTCTGCTCTTCTTATGATAGCACTCACTGCAATAGCCCTGAAATCGGTTGTTAATAATAGAAAATATTATTAGATGTTACCTTCGCGTAATGTTTTCGGTCAGGGTGTCCACAGATCATCTCTTTCTTTTTTCTATTAATTTTCATCAGCAAACTGTAAAGATATTTTATCAGTTACATTTTCTTTCCAAGAGAAACTTTGTCAACATCTTGAGCCTCAGTTTCTTTTGAATCAGTTTCTTCGAGGTCCCCTCCGACACTCGCCTCATCGGTTGTTGAGGTCTTAACCTTCTCTTCCTTAGATAGCTTCTTGATCGTTTCTACTTGGTCCTTCTGCGGAGTTAGCGCAATAGGTTTTTCGATAACGGTGGTCAGGCTATCCAGAGGTCGAGTCAGCTGCTGGACCTTTTCGAGGATAGAATGTATCTCTGGCTGTGGCTGAAGAGCGTTGATCGTAGGAGTGAAAGACTGAACGTTGCCTAGAAGCGCTATGTTTAAAAGCGGATTCTGGGTTGGAGCAAGGAGATTCGCAAGTCCTCCAGGGATTTGTTGTGCTCGGAGAAGCAATTGTCCCTGGAGACTGTTCGAGGCAGCCAAGCCGAGGAAAGGCTGAGTCCAAAAGGACGGAGAGGTCAGACTTTGAGGGTAGAGAGACTGAGCAGAGTTCAAATTGAACGAGGCGCTCTGAGCGCTGGGAACGCCGAGAAGCTGAGTCTTCATTCTCTCATAAGAATATTGGGCTTGAAGCTTTCTGAGATATTCTTCGTTAATCATTTTTTTTCGTAAAAATTTTAAATTTGATTATTTTGCACGGATCAATAATTAAATGACAAGTTTCTTAGCGTCGCTAGGGGATAGTCCAGATTTCAAATAAAATAGAACTCCCAAATGCCAGCCTAGCCATACTGATGCGAAAAATTCCTCTTCTAGAGTTAGAAAAGATGGAGGTTCTGAATTTTGATTCAACTTGGAAGCGAATAGGGTCCTGTCAGAGGTGGTGGGGGATTTGAGACTTTTGCTACAATAAAAGCTTAAATAGAATTAATAATTTTTAGATTGTTTCAACGGTTGAGTTGCTTCTGCCAATAAAATCACAAATAATTTATAGTCCGTTCAAATTCGATTATAAACCAAAATAAATTTGATTAGCAGTGTGACTCAATTCAGGATTCATTAGATCCAATTTTCAATTTGTAATTGCTTTTAAAACCGCAACCGAGTCAATTATTTAATAACGACACGTATTTTTGGATATAGACGCTTAGTTATTAGTAGAAGCAGCTGGTTTTTTTTCTCTTAGAGACAACTTAATCAAAGCGAAAATCCATAGTTCGAGCTATATATCTGAAATACTTCATACACGGTTATACAAGCGAGTTGATAAAATACATATCTTTGAAAATCATTTCGAATCAGTAATGGAAAGGAAATATAATGGAAAACAACTAACCGAGACAAGAGTCTGGTTTACACAATAGATATCTAGTTGTTTGTTTTCTCAAAGGGTGATTCCGAAAAATGGCAATTATGATCTTAGATTTAAGTCTATAACCACCCACAGCGAATTGTTCATTTTAATTATTTGACGTCATCAGTTCTGTCACTGCAACGTTTTGGTCATGAGTCTATCAGTCTACGATATTATCTCAAAATTAAAAATAGAAGACCTTAAAAGACCCTCCCTTGAATTATTGGATAAGTCTGGTATCCATCCAGTCTCGAACCTACCACAAGAACAAAGAAGTCTCTGCAATTACGGTTGCGTTTATTCAATTCTAAGTGCAATATTTCTCAAGGTATCTGAGACGAATGACGCAAATCGATCAGTAATCGAGGTTTCAAATCGCCGCTCTTTGGGTAGAGAAAGGCAGCAAGAAATATAACGTTTAATGCGTCCTTCTTGAAAGCAATAAAAGGAAAGGCTGACGAAAATTTTATCTGTTAAATCAAAGTAGTTTAAGGCAAAATCTCCTCAAACACACTATTCTTAGCAGCAGAAAAGTTCTCATAAATCTCTCGTGTGTCTTGAAATCTCCTCGGATAGTGATCATGAATACAGCCGATTTCAATAGGAGCCAGATGGTAGAAGAAGATAGTTTAGAATCATCTAGAGATTGAATCATGCTATTAGAGAGGAATAGTTCACTAACACCGAAACAACTCTCATGTTAGAGCCTTAGATGACAGAGTGAAAAAAAAAAAGATGTCTCAATAATGACTCCACCTCCGCTAGGCTGCGATTTCGATTTAATACTTCCTTTTCTTTTAAAGTTGCTATTATCAGCTATTCAACGATGCCGATTCCTTCTCGCTCTTTAGACCTGCTTTGGATCATCTGGAGAATTGAGTTTTCGTAAATACATACTCTACGATGATGAATGAATGCTAAAGTTATCACATACAACTATTTAATTTAATCATTTTCCTCAGGGTACTAGCTAACAGATACATACTTTGACCGAAAACTGAGTTATTAGAAGTGGATACTCCTCCAGATATCGAGAGATCTCAAATATCAAAGAAGAATTTAACCTCGCCTAACTTTAGATATAACTCACTCGAAAGAAACCAAACGATCAGCGAAAACTCTTGCAAATCTTCCCGGGCAGCAATCCAACAGAGAACGGAACCAACGGTCTGATTAACCGCTCTCTAATTAACTTTTCCGATCTTGCTGATGGCTGCATAACACGAATGAATAATTGCAAAATTTTATTGCTATCAAAAATATTTTCAGTGAGAATTTATGAAATTTTTTTTTCGTTTCGAAGCTTCCTCATCTACTGCAAGGCTAGCCTCCTAAAAAAAACCAACGAAATTCAAAAAGAAGCAAAGCGATAATTTATTGGAAATCGGATTCGAAAAAATTCGCTTTGATAATACCGTATAGAAACAGTATAATGAATCCGAGCTCGCAACTTTTCGATTTTAAACTAAGGAATTTCTTTAAAATCTAATCGGAACAGTTCCTTTAAACTATAGAACCCGCAATCAAGAGCCCTTAGAACTCCAAAAAGCCATTGCTCACGTGTATGGTCGCCTCAAGAGAACTGAACTGTCAGTTTTCGCTCGAGAAAGGCAAGTACTGTTGCCTGTTACCAGCATTATTGCGTTTATTGAACTTAGATATCCTAATTTTGACTCTGAAACAGCTAGCTCAGTGGCATTGAAATAGAGCTTTACTGGATTGACCGTTGAGGCAAAAATTTTATCTACGGTCAGTAATCATTTTTTGCTATGAGATTTTCGTACAAATTTAATACATCAAGAACTGTTCTTGATTTTAAAATCCGAATACTTCGGAAAAAATAAAGAAATACTGGTTTTTTCGACGAATTGACGTTCGAAAGGAAATGCCAATAGAATTCTACTCCAAATAGCATAGGAATCCACGAGCTATGGCTCTCGTGCTCTTCGCTAAGGGCAGAAAGGGCTTATTATTACTTTTAGTGTTTATCAATAAAGTTTTTCAGTAATTTTGATTGAAAATTTTTTTTCCCGATACAGTAATCTGAGTAAAATGGTTCGATTTATAAGCGCTCATGAGATATTAAATTAACTTAATTTAAAATCAAGAAAAGAAAAATGCTCGACAACCAAAGACAATATCTCCAAGCTATTATGCAAATGAAGAACTTCTACTCCGCAGCGCTCAACACTCCGCTCGTTCTTCCTTACTTCCTCAACTCTTGTCCAGAGAATTTAGTGCCTCAGTTCGAAAATCGCCCCAACCCTCACTCTCAAGCCTTTCTGCCTTATAACCAAAGGTTACTGGGCTCGCGACCAACTCAAACTGAGCTCTGGCAGCTGATCTACGGTCGGATGGCTGCCGCGGAAGCCCAGAACCTGCTCAAGGCTAACTTACAAGACAATTCTGACAGCCTACAGCAGAAGCCGCTGCCTATAATCCAGGCCCATTCGCATGAGACTCACTCGGTGACAAGCGAATCCAAAGAGCTGGAGGGGCCTCACGATCAAATGATCACCTATACTGAGAGGAGGGAGCTTAAAGACGTGAAGATTGAGAATGAGTCTGAAGCAAGCTGTGAGCAACCCAAAGCTGCCGTAGATAAAGTCAGCGCAAGCAAGAAAATGTAAACTCATTGCCTTTTGCTGGTCATTGACTTTCAATCGTTATTAGAAGAAAGAATACCTGTGGACACGCTAACCGGGACTATTTCGCCAAGGGAATGTGTAACTCATGCTACCACAAGAAGAACAGAGCGCGAAAGCCGACTCTCTGCAATCATGAGCATTTGTACGCAAGAGATCTGTGCCAGAGTTGCTATACTAAGAAGTATAGAAAAGTAATATTCATTATTCTTTGAAAGGCAAGCTAATGGTATTTTTTTGCTTTAGAATAAGCGATTAACTGGGAATTAATAAAACTGGGACTCACTACGATGTACATGACGCAAGTTAAATTGAAACACTAGTAACATTGCTAAATTATCATGAACTATTCTTTTATTGTCGTATGTTCTAACTACCAGAAAAATGAATAACAAAGTATGCACGTAAGTCAGAGAGTTTTGTTTTTTTTTTGTGTTGGCTTTTTTTTAAAAGGTAGATTTGAAAATAACAACTCTATATAGTAGGTTTACTTTAATCAACTAATAATAAGCTTTATTCTGTCATTTATGCAGTTAAATTGCTAATCTAATCATGGCCTGCTTATATTCAACTGATAAAAACTTCATCTTTTGTTTCTTCTTTGGGATTTGCGAAGAGGATGGGATTTGCGTTGTGGTTGATTTGGCTCAGGAATTAAAAAAATGAAGAATTTTATTCTCATTTCATATGAGAAAAAAGATTGAGTCATTGAGAAATCCTTGAGGTTCAATTATCGTGATCATACTTGAATTGCAGGTTATAGCCAGCTCTCGGGCAAGAGTGATGGACTGTTGATTTGTAAGTTAACTGTTGAGTGAAGACTTGTGATAGAGCGAAACGAAAAATTTTTTCAAATTCATATGGTCTTGCTGTTAGAAGAGTTTACAGAACCGATCGCTTTGGCCGATTCTCATGGGTTAGCATACAGTCACACAGAATAAAAGTATACTTTTGTTGCTTTTTTCATGTAAAAGATCAGGTTAACATGCAAGCTTGCCTCTAAGATTGTGAAAATGCTGATTATTGGGATTTTCCTTAAGTTTCCAGTAAAATCTACTCGATGTGAATAGAATCGTATGAATGTTAGTGTGAAACTTGTGAGAGTGGCGAGAACTACGAAAATCCACCGACAATAATTTTGCTTTACACCATGAAGCTACACAACGAAACTGTTATTATGGAGTAATGACCGAGAGACCATGCTTCATCATATTCTAAGACAAAATTTTGATTGAATAGTTAAGAGTGATGAAAAGAGCGCGAAAAACTAAGTCCTCTAAGGAACTTTTTCTGTATTAATCGAGCTCATTGCCATTGGATTTCATTTGAGTGAGTTTCATTCATGTTCTCAAGCCGTTCGCTTTCCAGCGAGATTAAGAATTTTGCATTTCCAGAGCCAGTTCTTCCAGTTGCTAACTAAAGACAATAAAATTTCTAACTACTGAATACTAGTTTGGGGTCTTTTTCTACTGTTTTCTGGTTGCCAGCTTCTGAAATTTGAGAATATCAAGAATCCTTTTCTCTTGGCTAAACGGTATAACAAAGAGCAGCAGGCTCTTCTTCGTTAACGCTTTTCCAATGCAAATCGGAAGAGATCACCATCAATTCTGACTGATGGCACAGTATATTCCCCGAAAATGTATTGCGAAATTCATTATCTACGGCTGTCTGGGGGCTAATCGCGTCATATCTGATTAAGAAAGCACGATGGTGAAATAATTTTATCTTGCATCATATTCAGAGCTTTTTGGCTGTTGTTAGAGAGACGTTTTCGATTATTTTTTTTCGATTCAAGAGTAGAGATTTATGTCTCTTGAATTTTTCGAACGATTGAAAATAAAATATGTTGCTTTTTGTGTACTCATCCACTCGACGTTCGAACGTTCGCTATCGTAGAACCCTCAAAAACATTGCTTTGGAGTTCAGAATTTCAAAATAATTTTTTTCGTTGTTGTCGACCGTAATATCTGGTACGCATGGATTGTGCCAGCAGGAATCCACATAAAAAGTTTAACTTAGGGCTTTCATTAGTGGAAAGAATTTTATAGTTTCTTAGATAACCTCAGAGAGAGAGAGCTAAATCAGTGTCAGCCTGGGAAAATAAGAGATGGAGAGTTGAATGATTGGCTAACTTCATGCTTTAAAACGTCTCTTTTGATAGACTGCTTCAATATCGTGTTTAACTCTACCACAAAGTGCTGCTTCCAGTCACTCCATATGTATCATTATTTTTATAACCTAACTTCTCTCGTTTGTTCATGTTTACGCTAAGAAAGCGTCAGAAATTATGGAAGAAGTCTCCTGGGTGCGAGACGAGTCAAAGATCTTTCTAATTTACCTCCTTTATCAATGAAACTACCTCAACTGTTAATGTTTTGGTTTCTCAGGCCAAAAATATATAAAAACCCTCTGTGATGCGTTGTACTCTCGCTTCATTTAGAAAGTAAGTTCTCCTCAAAACTTATTTCTGTGAGACTCCACTTTTAGGTTTTAGAGCCAATTATTACGCATTTCTGTCACTTCAATTTGTCCAATCAGTTAATTACACCTTCCTCGAATTTTAATAGGATCTTTGGAACTTAAATTCAACTCTGGAGAAAACACTCTCAATAATCAATTTTTCAATCCGAAAATTTGCTTCTTTCCTTTAGGATTTTTCATGATGGAAGCTTCAACTGAGAAAACCATAAAGCCAGACCTCACCAAATGCGGGCAGCTCGCTCGATACATCATCACTGCGCCGCTTGGAGACACCCATCTCTATCCAGTTTACCTCGCCAAACTCCAGGACTCTGACGAAACTTTCGTCGTCAAGATGATGGACGTGGAAGATGAATCCTTCGCAAACGAGTGCAAAATTTTTGATCTCCCAAGCCACAGACATATTATCCGCCTAAAAGAACGTTTAATCGAGGTTCCTGTTGAAATCGGATCAGAACTGGCACCAGCCAATAGTTTAAAAGCTACCAACCTCGAGACTCCCAAAAATGCCATTGTGATGGAATTCGTTGAGAACGGCGATCTCTTTAACTACCTTGTCCAAGGTCCGCTTCCTGAGAAAATTGCTCGCTATTTCTTCGAGCAGATCCTCGAGGCAGTAGAGCACCTTCACTCGAACGGCTTCTGTCATCTGGATTTAAAACTTGAAAATATCCTATTGGACAAAGACTTCTGCATCAAATTAACCGACTTTGGCTTCGCCGCTCAAGTCGAAAAAGACACGCCTCTTTACAAAAGGGTTGGGACACCAAGCTGCAGACCACCAGAAATGTGGAAAATTGGTACTGATTACCTAGGATATGATGGCTGTAAGGCCGATATCTTCCAGTTGGGAAACCTCTTGTTCACTTTGGTAGCTGGGACGCCGGCTTTCATGGAGGCTCATACAAATGATTTCTGGTTTAAGCCGATTCTGGCAGATCGGTGGGATGTTTTCTGGAATTTTAAGGAAAGAGCAGGAAAGACAAGGAAACAAGGCTCGAAGGTCTACGATCCGGACTTTAAGCAATTAATTTCGGAAATCCTCAACGCGAATGAGACCAAACGGCCAACTATCGACGCCATACGCAAGAGCGCGTGGTACACTAAGGGCGAACCCGCGACCGCGCTTGAGGTCGCTGAGGAAATGAAAAAACGCAAAGAACAAACGCGATAATCAGATTATTCAAGCCTATGTCTTATATATACTTATAAAACCTCCTTTTATTTCTCTGATATCAATGTGAAAAATGGATTCCGTTGTATAATTAGTCGTTAGCGAAGAAAGTACTTATGTCTGTGTGCACTCATTTAGTGTTTCATGAGTTATTAGTTATTGTTGCCTCTAATAATTATATTCAGTTGTTGTTGCTCTTCTAACTTTTGTTATGCTATGCTTTGTCAGAAACCGGTTTAATTACGAGTAAAAAGTTCGTTAGATAATAATTTTTGCTAACAAAACTAAATAAAATCCTCACAAATGAACACCCACCAAAGCCAAGGCTCCATAAAATTCTCTCTTGGTGGCACGAAAAAAAGCAAAGGACCTCGCAGTGTCCGTAGCTCTGGTTCCCGTCGATCCATTTACTCCTGGCGATCAAACAGCTCGTTATTCGCCGATGAAGTAATCTATTCGAAGAGCCTTTCGAATTCTTACTGAATGTAGGAGGAAGAAAATAAGCAAGTCGAACAGGAGAAGTTCTACGCCTCGATCCGCAAGCAAATCCCAAGACCCGTCAAGCCATTCAAGAAATTCCCAATCCAAACGAGCTATGTCTCACGATCTAACACTATTGGCCTCGAGCCAAAGAACCCGCTTCTAATTGACGATTATTTTACGGTGTATATCAATCGCAACCTCTTTGAGATCCCTGTGATTAAAGAGATAAAGGTAGAACATGTCAGATGCCGTTGATGGATGTTTAACAAAATATCATTTAGGTTTTCTTTACGCCAGAGAAGGTGTTAGGGTTCCAAACGATTTACAGAGAAAGAGAGGACGAAATAGTGGGACATCTCTACATTGGGTCAGAAGCAGATGATGTGGAAGTTCAGACTGCGAGTTTGAAGCTCCAGCCTGCAGAGTTCATCGAAGAGGTCAGCGGAACATCTGAGAAGTACATTGATAGTCTAAGGCTCAGGACGAATCTCGGACAGGTGCTTGAAGTCGGAAACAATTTAACAAAGAAATTTAAACCGCTGTTTGAGCCGAGATATCGTTTGTTGTTTTTAGGAGGGTCACTGAATGGAGGTCTCTGCCAAATCTATGCGTACTATTAGAGATTTGTTGTTCAGAATAGAATGATCAGTGACTGACTTTGTGCCTTTATAATTTAGTAAAAGGAATTGACTACGCTTCATAATTTCATATTTTTGTTTGGAAATAATTTGGATTATAACTAAATGCAACTCCCAATAAATGACTTCGAGTAGTGCATAGGGAGCTTTTAGTATGTAGAAATGCTAGAAATTTGGCATATTTCTTGTTCAGGAGTGATACCAGTTTGATAGTTGGTAAGAATGGCATTCAAATATATTTTGAGTGACGATGACCTTGGGCAATATAGACGGGAAACTCTGCAAAAGATATCATACCATCTTATAAATAACCCGTTGTGAAAGAGTTCTGGATTTCCTTTAGTTTCAATGTTGGAGCTTTATTCCCTAGTCTAATTATCAGAGAGTGATATTGGTTTGATCTTCTTTGGGAAATTAATATTCAAAAGTAAACAAACGCTTTCCCTTTTGCAGACGTAATGTAACAAAGGTCCTTCTTGAATAACCAAAATTCTTGATTTTGCCTAATTAGCAGCCTCGATGCTACAAGAAATACAGGCCGTATTTAGAAAGAAAATTCGAACGACAACAGCATATCTACTAAAATTCAGATATTCAATCAATCAGATTGCAAATCCAGTTTTATACTTGTTTGGACTCATTTCTCCTTTTTAACTTTAATTCAATAGAGCGTCAAACGTAATTATCCAAATAAAAATGTCGTTTCTTGTGCCTGTTTTAGCTGCACAAGTCCCTCTTATCATGGAGCAAAATCGCTTGCTTCTCAACTGACATGAGAGATAAGGGTTGTATGTCATTGACGAAATTCTGATGGTTCTGAGCTGTTTTCTGTATTTCCGCTGAATATCCAGGAAACTGATGATGAGAAGGAATCAAAAAAAGAACTACCTGTAGCAAACGTCTTCACCATAACCGCTCATGCACTACATGAGACTTAAAATAAATTGGATCCTTAATACAAATAGCATGAAAGTTTCTTTATTTAATTTTTTTTTTAAAGAACACAAGAAAGGTATTAGAAAATTGTAAGGAACTCAAATTCTACGCTCGTGAAGGTATATATATATTACTAAATATACATGTACACTATAATATGCCTTTTATTCAGGCTAGTGACACCGTATTAAAAAATAT
>ENA-UOUE01001349-UOUE01001349.1-compost-metagenome-genome-assembly--contig:-NODE-1349-length-15752-cov-6.164211_pt1 | contig 15752 bp, 5 predicted proteins | sample MGYA00238146_ERZ747223 | MGnify/ENA primary metagenome ERZ747223 (study PRJEB28781, sample SAMN06268865) | compost metagenome | isolation source: single cell | place: USA: California, Emeryville, Joint...
GTCTCAAGGTCCATGATGGTAATCTCACTCACTCCTTTCCTTTGTGAAGACCATACGAGCAGCGTTGGAGGAAGAGGTGAAGGATTTATCCCTTTAATAGAAGTTTAGAGTTGAGAATTCAAGTAGTTTTAAAATTCGATAATGGAATGTCAAAAAAGAGAAAAATTTATCTGCAGTAGGAAGAGGCTATGCGTACCGGCAGCGGTTCTTTTGATTTCTTGAAGCAAGTCGTCGGATGGCACGTCGGTTTTATCTTGTTTTGACTCTTCGCGGACTTTTAGAGCATCAGATTCCTTTTTTGGAAGCATTGCTGTTTGAGATTGTTAAGAATAAATTTAAATTGGTTCACAAATATAATCTCAGTAGATTTAACTATTAGATATTGATAGAGGAGCAAGAGTATAATTAGTCAGATGGATTAACGAGTGAGTTAGGGCATCACAGCTACTTATCATCAAACTCTAATTCATCAACTAAGACATTTTATTATTAGTTTTTCTCAGTTCGCTCAGACAAAAAGATTTGGCCTTCACAAATTCTTGGTTGATCTGATTTTTAAGATCGTATCCAAACAAGGATGAATTTGCTATGTATTGGAAAGTCTCACTAATCATACGTGTGACCTAAGAATGACTAACGAGCTTTGACTATTCAAACTGATCTTGCTTAATTAGTTCGGCGTAAATGACTTATAAATTAAAGAAAAGATTTGGGCGTCTCAGCATATCTGTTGAAGTTTGCGCTGCGATACTTATTTAGGCTACTTAAACAGGGAATATTTCAGAATTCATCTTATTAGATCAAGTAAGAAAACCGAGCCAATTCAGCAATAATGAGAAGACTATGATACAATAACAGGTTAAAGGGTTTATTTGCACATCTCAAATCCAAAAAAATTTGCTATATCTTGACATTTTGAATGCTCCTCCAGGATATTGTTGTTTATTTCTATTTTTTATTCACTAATTTAGCTATCTTTACTGTTTTTTTGGTTATGCAAGCATATTTAATTTTGTGAATTTATGAATTATCGGTGCCACAATAATTTTTGGAAATTACTTAATCACGGATAAAGGCTCAAGAAGCAAACTCTTCCATGATTTGCCAGTATATCTTCCCTCTCAGTTAACTTCCAATAATAAAATTTGCTCAAATGAAGCAAACAGATGCAGCTTCCCCTAGTAATCAAACCAGGATAATCACATTTGAAAAGCGATAATAATTACAATCATCATTAGTGTTTCCAGTATAAAGTATCTTCCCATTCTTGAAATCCAGCCGTTTTACTGATCTATCTGCTGACGCGCTTGCCAACATACTTCCGCTTGGCTCCCATTGCACACAAATGATACTTCCTAAAATAAGAAAATTCATATCAAACTACAATCAAAGCTAAATTGACAAAAAGATCTTACCTGAATGAATATCGTCAACATCGAGTATATTGAGGAGATTCCAGTCATACTTTACGAACAATAAGGGCTCTTCGGGATGAGTATTCCACCTACAGAGAGCAAAGGGATCTACAAAAAATGAGGAATATATATCCCGTAAACTGTATAGCAGAAAGATAATTAATACCCTGGCTGTTTAATCTCTTATGTAACCTGTAACTGTCTGTGTTCAGATCTGATACTAAGCATATCCCATTGCAGTCGACAGTCTCTACGGTCTCTCCTGCAGGGTGAAAATCAAGGCTAGTAATATAATTCACTAAATAGTTTATTGATTGGGTAACAACGAGAACAAATTCATCTATTACGTGATTTCTGACTATATTGCTCATGCCATCGTGATTTTCGCAATAGCTTGAGCAGAGTATCCGATGTTGTATAAATGATAAGCTTTTTTCCCTCCCACGGGTATTGCACCAAGCATATTTCTTTTGGAATTGTAAGTCACATCTCCATTGCCGGCCACTAATTATTGCATGGAGATGTGTTGAGAAAATGAATCGAAAATTGATTATTTTACCCCCATAAGTTTCTTCCAAAGAGTAAATTTTCTCAGCTTTGCCTTGCTTTGAAACGTCATAAATCTCCATGTTGGCACATAAGTCGTAGTTGAATTGGAGGGAGACCAGTAATTTGGTGTTTGGGATTTCTTTCACAAGAGGTCGACCACCTACCAGGTTGCATTATATTCGGTTGGCTTCACAAAAATACCTTCTGGCACCATAACGCTTTTAAATTCAGACTAATTTTGCTGGGTCTGGATTTCTATGATGCTGATGTCCTTTCCCATGAGCACCAGGCTAAAAGCTCTGGAGGTCTGGACGTGATCTCTTCTATGCAAGATTGGTTTGAATGGAGGACAAGAAGGTATAAATAGTTTTTGACAACAAAATATTGGCTACTCAATAGTATATGAGATAGAGAGGAGCAGTATACGAGTTTTCAGAGAAGTTTTAGGCACATCTTCTCTCTTCACTTCGCTTTGAGCTTGCTTTGTTTCTTCAAGATGTGAAAAAACGATTTTCTGGTCATTATTTGTCTCACTTTTTGGCAACATAGTTTTTATTTCTCAAGTACTTGTTAAAATTTACATTGATTTGATTATTTGAGGAGTAAACCCCAAGTTTGAATGGTTCATGAAACTTAGAGAGCAAAGAAGTTGCTATACGTGGCTATTTCCATCTTCTTCTAGCAGAATTGATACTGTAATGTCCTTCAACTTCTCTTATTTCTTTAAATAATATATGCTTCGAAAAGAATCCAAATTGGTAGAGAACTGGTATTTAATGGGTTTGCATATCGGTCTTATATATATAATAATTTTTTTAAACGATAAATCAGTTTCTGCAAAGCTATGCCAGCGCTACTATTCTACAAATTGTTTTCAAAGAGTTTTTTCTAAAGATCCTATCAGTTTTACCACTCTGGTTTGATTGTTTTCAGAATATGATATGGACATGAGGTTTTCATTTTAAAACTTTAAGTCTAATAAGCTAAGTAGATCTTAATAGGCGGGTTTCATTGGGAAAAGTAGAATAGTTAAATTTCATATCAGATTTTCTTGCAGAAATTTCAGCCAAACCAATAATCTCTTTTTATCATTTTCATCAACAAAGGCAACCTTGCACAATTTAACTAAAACAAAAAAATTAGGAATATGTCACGCATTGATTGAAATGTGATGGTGATGGGATAACATACATTTCTTTCAAAGAGGAAACAACGTATTTTTTTTTTTGCACATTGAATAGTCAGAAGAAATACTTTGTTATCTTTCTTTCCATATACCGATACTTACACAGTCAACCAAATTCCTCTTTTTAATAATGTGGCTTATCAAATCAGAAATACTGAGTTGCGCGGCTTGAACGGAACGTTCATCCACGGAGAAATCCGTTTCGTAAAAATGGATTCTTCAAGAAAATCTTATTGGCTGCTCTCGCTACTGCTAATGACTATTTAATAGAAATTTCATTTGGAAAGTATATCTAATTAAGGAGCATCTATCATGATTTCTTAGTTTTCCTGAAGCATTGGCACTACCTGCAGCAAATTCGAAGATTAATTTCGAAAATTATTCTTTGGGGGAAAAATTGGACCTCAAGCCTCTTCTAAATTCAAGTATCGCGGATTTTGTGGAGTATTTCATGGATCCTTTTCACCACCATCATTTTTGAATGTTATGCTTGGTCGTATCAAGATAAACGCTCGAAAAATACGAATTTTTCAAGACTTTCCAATACTCCACTTTGTGACTCAATCCAACTCTTGAAATGTTGAACGCACTTCGGTTTGAAGAACCTGCATTATTTCTTTAACTCTGTAATTTCCCAGTTCGTAGGATCCAAAATTGGAATTTGGTAAAGTACTCGATTAGTTAAATTGAGTTAATGTTGCTAACTTTCATCAATGGTGTGGAGTTTTCATCGAGTCATACAGGGAAAACAAATAGAAAGCCATCCCAAAAACTACATTTCCTCTTTCTTCATGCAAAAAATCATGGAATTCAGAATAATTGCAGGAATACTGATAGCGAGTGGAAAATTGCTTTTTCACATACAACTTTGTATTAAAGAATGTGCAATCACATCTATTATTGTCGAAATGTCGCGAAAAGTTTCATAAATCGAGATTTTAATCTTTCTCAGCAAGAATCTTTTCTTTCGAATTGAAAAACTCCATTAAATTCAGAAAGGCAAGTAGCAAAAACTAAACCTCCTTGTTTTCTGATAATCATTTGAATTTTCTTAAGAGTAGTACAAGAATAAATGCATAGGCTTCCTAGAACCTTCCATCGCTAGCCCTCTGACTCTTTTTTTGTAAATCTACGCGCTTCTTGAAGAACCTTTTATGAAGTCACGAGCTTTAAATTCATATTCGCCAGGTTTAAAGACCTAAAATGAAAATTAAACTGAAGCAGTGACTTTAATCAACGTCTCAAAGTTATCGCAAAACTCCTAACAAAGCCAACAAACTATTCATCAAGCTACCTCCTACAGTTTCACTAGTGTTCGAGCGAATCCAGGCAGCAACTTAATGGGAACACTCTCAAAGACCCAATGTTATGAAAATTCCAAATTTGCTAATAAATGATAATCCTGATTCGATTAATTATCGAACTCACTGATGAATTACCCTTTTTAATTAATCCAGCTTCATACGAGCATTTATCAAAAGCGTCTCGAATCAAAAAGGGAAAAGTCTCATTGAGTGTTAAGTCCTGATAGCAGTTTCAATTTCGAGATGAAAGCTCTTGGAAAGAGCGAGGAAACTTAGCAATTTGAAATTTTCTATTAATTGGATAGCCGTTTCCATTTTGAAAGTTTAGTACTCATGACCTCAAAACTTTACGATTCACAACAGACTGAAGCTGTTAGAGCTCCGTGCTTTTTCAATAGGTCCTTCTTTTGAAGTATGAAAAGTAAAATTAAGAGTCCGATTAAAGTTCGACTCATTGTGAATTAATTCGACTCATGCTTATAGGAACATATGAGATTTCTAAATTGAACCTTGTTTAATCGAGAAGAATTTACTTAAATCTTCAAATTAAATACCGAAAACAGCGAATCGGCATATTTCAATGGTTCCTCTGTGTACTGCACTTATCCTCTTTGCGACTGCTGTTTTTGGGACGGATTTTAATTGCGGTTACGATTACTATTTAAAGGCTGTCCCAGGTTGCACCGAGCCGAGTACCACAGGGTCGATACTCTTTTTTGTCGACAGTGCTAACAAGAAAATTGGCTTTACTCAAAGCCCACTTTCAGAATCAAAAGGAATGTTTGTTGCACCCTATGATCCTTCAACTGCGCGCATGGGAGTTATATTCCCAGGGCCAGGCAAAATCACTTTTTCTTATAGCACCTATTCTTCAACATTTTCACAAATCCGCACGCCAGGGTCGGTTCTCAGTTTTGCGACCTATACCATCACATCGACCCAAGCTGCAACTGCAGTAAAGAACAATTGGAGTTTTTCCTCCTATGTAAGCTTGATTCAATTAGAAGGAGAGAATACGTGTTTTGGATTGGTCAGTGGTATTGATTATGGTGCAACTCTTCCTATCAATCCCGATTTATACTCGACAACTATGGTAGGAATTTGCAATGAGTCGCCTTACACTACCGTTGGAATCGAGCTTTCTTGTGATGTCTGTGCAAGATGTGCCAACGGTTGTATGGTTTGCTCTAGTGATACAGTATGCTCAGAATGCTACTCTGGCTATTATCTATTGGACTCGACGTGTTATCCTTGTACCTCACCCTGTTCGACTTGCTCTCCTGATGCCACAACGTGCACAGCTTGTGTTTACGGTTATTATCTCTCAGGTTCCGATTGTCTTCCATGTACTGACCCCTGCGCCCATTGCTTCGATGGATCCGACACAAGTTGTCATGCTTGCGTGAGTGAATATTATCTTCAACCAGCTCCCAATAATAGTATCTGTCTTACTACCTGCCCTGACTTATATTGGAAAAATAGTCGTGTTTGCACTGCATGTCACAGCTATTGCAGCGAATGTAATGGATCAACTAAAAATAAATGTACTGCTTGCAAGGAGGCGTATATTTATCAATCAGTTGTCGCGACAACTTGTGATACTTATTGCTATGACGGGTCGTATCTTCTTGAAGACGGCAGCTCTTGTGCCAACTGCTCACACCCTTGCGCGACATGCACAGATGGCGCCTCTGCTTCGTGTCTCAGCTGTAAAACAGGATTTTTTCTACAACCTTCCCCAAATACTAGTGTATGTCTTGACCATTGCTCTCTTGGCTTTTATCCCAACTCATCCACAAAGAGCTGCTTGGCCTGTGATCCTGCTTGTACCGAATGCTTTGGGGGCACCAACCACAATTGCACTGTTTGTGAAAGCGGATATTACCTAACCTCCAATAGTTGCTTACCTTGCGGTTCAAACTGCACGACTTGCCAGGACGGAACCGCGACTGGATGTCTCACGTGCAAAGATGGATATTTTAACCAGCCAACACCTGACGTTGGTGTTTGTCTCGACAATTGCTCGACCATCGGTTTCTATCCCAACACATTTACGAAAAATTGCTCGGAGTGCGATGTTGCCTGCAGCGAGTGCACTGGAGCAGGCCCGTCTTCCTGTAACACTTGCAACGTTGGATACTACATGACAAGTGACCACGTTTGTGTTAAATTCACTTCTTGCAACTCTGCCAGTGACTGTGAGAACGATATTGGTCACCCTGAATGCAATGGGACAGTCTGCTGGACGTGCTCCAACGACGCAGAGTGTCAGCAGTGGTATAACGAGCCTGAGCAGAAATGCAATGTCTCTGTCGGCGCTTGCTTTTTCAACGTAGATCCAGTCACTGACACAGTGACTACGATTTCCTCAACGATTTCTTCCTCAGCGATGATTGCTGTAACTAGCGCTGCTGTTGCCGGTGTTGCCGTCGCAAGCGCTGCGGCAAGCGGCGCGGCTACTGTCAGCGCTTTTGCAAGTGGCGGAGGGTCCTCACAAAGCATCGCTGCTTTAAGAATTTCGAAATTAGCGACCCTTCTCAGATACGTGAGCATTCAATTTCCATATCAGGCCGAAAAACTATTTGAATCCTTTTCCAGCTCTCAAAAATCAATAGAGAAAATCTTAACCGTGATTTTTGGTTCTGAGCAATACAAGCAGTCTACGACCAATCTACCAACACGTTTCATTAAGTTTGGCGATTCCAGTCTCTTTCTGAAAAATGCTGGTACCACTCTCCTTATCAGCTTGGCTGTTGGGATCGGTATTGGTATTACTCGACTAGGATTGTACTGGGCGCGTGGAAAAAGAAATTTAGCCTGGACTAGAAAATTCTTGAAGGTGCAGAAAATCCTTGAGTGGAATTATCTTCTGGGATGGGTATTAGGAGCGTATCCTGAGCTGGTGCTAGGTCTTAGTCTCCAGCTTTATGACCTGCCATTTATAAATCTGTCTCCCTCAGGACTAATAAGCTTTATAGTGTGTGGGGTTTCGGCTCCAGTTGTCGTCTTATTCCCTTTATTATGCTATTTCTTGATGAGGTCAAAAAAAGAAAATCGAAGACTTCACCGATATCACGATATCCGACGTTATGAAGTGCTGACTTCGGAGTTCAAGGAGAATAGCAGTGAAGCAAAAGTATATCAGGTGCTTATTTTTCTCAGAACGCAATTAATGATATTCCCTCTTGTGTTTTGGCACAGCAACCCTCTGGCACAAATTATCTTTTTGCTCGTCAGCTCGGCAATCGTTGTCATCTACCATATCTTCAAGGCTGGATATAGAAGCAAATTTAATAAAGTCGTGGTATTAGTGAATGAACTGCTTTTACTGCTGGGCATAGTAGGGATATTTCTACAAGTTGTAGTTAGCAAAACAGAAATGGAAACTCAGAATCAACAGCTCGCTAACATATTTGGGTGGATATTATCATCTGCACTTTCGTCGCTGATGATTTTCAACTTCTTGATTACGATACTAGGGCTACTGAGATTAGTTTGGACGCTAGTGAAATCCAGACTGACTCGTTCCAAATCTTCCCCAAACAAAAAATCGACTCGTTTATCTCGATCGCCTAGACACAGAGCTTTTGCTCTACCAAGTCCTTCTCATCGGTCGGAGAGGAGAGATGATGTATCACCGGATGAATCATTCCGAAATTTGAGACGAAGTGACCCTTATCAGATCAGAGCGAAAAGAAGCAGGACTCAGAAAAAAGAAAAAAAAGCATCACTCTTGATCCCTTAGTTTGGCTGATGATTTGTGTCATTATTATATTAACAAGATCATGTTATTAAAGCATTTTATATCTGTGTTGTTTATATTAGAAATCTTATGGGTGCAATTTTTGCCAACAACAAAAACAACATTTCGTATCGTCTTAAGCCTGTTCTAGCTTGTTTAAGAGCTGCTCAATACGAATACTTAGTTCTAGAGAATCTAAGACGACGCCACCGTTCTAATGATTGTAAGTTCTTGCTATATGTCAAATCAATGGTTGCATAGCTTTACTATTAATAAATATACAAGGATTTAAATCCTATTTCTTCAAGAGCTTTAAAATTCAGCACTATACTCACTCGATATAAGAACGACCACAAACAAATCGAATTTGGCTTCTGACTCATGCATATTTACTCTACTCTAACTTATTGCCCTTCTCCAATACTCCAGGTAACTATTAAAAGGCGGCTCAGAGAATAAAACTTAGAGAAATTTCGATTACAATCCTCGCTTCTGAGCTGAACCCCTTCAAGCTCAGCATAATCTTGCTTCGATTGAAAGTTAGCAATGTTGATCTTATTGTTAACGCATGAACACCAGGAGAGCAGCTTGAAAGACTCCGATTCTTCACAGAAGTGTAGTTAGATAAATGTTGCTATAATGGAATAGAATATTTAATCAAAGTATAGTTAACTCGTTCAGATTTTGATACAACAGCAATGAAATATAGGCAATGTTAATTACGGCTGGTATGTATCTCCCTTTCTGTTAAAGGAGGGGTGTTTTTCTCGCTTTTTCCTTGCGTTGATTTGTTGAGGTGCTATTTTTCATCATGATAGACTATTTTATTCTCAAATTTTAATTATTTTGAGTCACCGTTCTTTCAAAGCATTCTAACACCCACTAACTATTCGAATTATTTCACACGAGATTACTGAGTTGCTTAGAATATCAAAGTATTTTTCGATAAGGTCTAAGCACCCGAACAAGAGCACAAATGGATTTTTTCACATTCATTTCTTCAAATCATGAGAAGACGAGACCGTGGTGGAAGCAAAATAAAGACATGAAGCCAGAGAGCACGATACAATGATCTCGCATGCTTTTCTAAAGAGGAAAAAAATTATTCTACATCAGTGCATTTTTCTTATTACAATTTTATTTGGCAAGACAGAGAACCCATAAAATAAAGTCTTTATATCATCCAATAAACTTCTTCGATAGTACTCAAATATGGAAAAGAGGATGCGTTATCTAGAGAAAAAAGATTTCTGGACAGATCGATGAAATTCAGTTTACTCGCAACTAAATCAAGAATATTGAAAATTGAACTTATTTAATTTAAATTCTTTCTCAAGACTCTTCAAAGAAAAATTCTTCTCTGAGTCCTACGGTGTGAGGAATACGTTATGTTAGGATTGTGAAAGGGTTAATGGTCGAGTCATGATTGATGTTATAGATTTTAATCTGTTTGTCTCTTAATAATTTTCTTATAGATCATTGTTTTGGCTTATTCTCTTAGGTTTATGAAATATATGAATGCTAATATTAATGATGATATCAATATAAATCTCCTTGTTGAGTATGGGTGATGTGTTTCAACCCACTTATAATTCTAAGGAGTTAAACTATTATTAGATAATTCACTTCTTCAGTTTGACTTCAGCCACTTCGGAGAACATATCTTGGATTATCACTCTCAAATCATTGACGATTTGCGCTTGAGTCGAGCTGATTTCGCCTTTCAAACATTTCCCAATTTCGCTAGTCATCTCCCTCTTCAATGAAGCCATCTCGTCTTCCAATTTGCGATTCATTTCTTTCTTCAAGGATCCAATCTCGTACTTCAGAGTGTCAACCTCGCTATTCAGTTCTTTTCTCATTTCTTTTCTCATTTCTTTTAGTCGATCATCAACATCTTTGATTGAGACGTCAGAATCACTTTTTCCTTCAAATTTCTCAACAACAAGCAGCAGCTTGTCATCCAAATTGATCTCGGGTTTTTCATTTACCAAAGCGCGCCGTTGGAACCATCTTACTCTTCTTTTTTTGCACGAGATTTTCTTGGCGACTGTTTTTATAACAGCTGCTTCCTCAGCAATTTCCAACAGCATATTAATTCTCTCCTTCAAGTCGATAAGATCGAAATTTTCCGTTACTTGTCCATAGGTCTCTCCAATAATCGATATGATCAAGTTCAGAAGTACAAGACATTGGAAGACAACCACCAGAAGATAGAATGGAATCATCACACCTGAGTAATTTGTTGAATCGCCTCCTGTGAAGATCAAATAGAACATCTCCATTAAGTCATTAGCAAAATTGCCTTCATCAACAGAGTCCTCTGGAGAATCATCTGACATTGCTCTTCTGCTTTGGTAGAAAATAATCGCGAAAGCAATAAGGTAGGTAATGATAATAATCAAGAAAGCTCTCATACCCTTGAGAACTTCAATGATCATGCGGATGAGACTTCTTAACTGGTCTATGGCACGGAAAGAGATGAGAGTTTTGCTGAAGAACAGTATCACCCCTGTGGATACGAAGAAGCTCAGGGCGTCTGTATTTGCTTCAGTCCAGAAAAGAGCTGAGATAACGATCGTTACGCTGAGTAGGAGCATATCCACGTAGTTCCAGAAGTCAGTGAAGTAGTCTGAAAGATTTGATATGACTTGAAGGCACTCGAACGCTGCAATAACTCCGACACATACATCGAGTGCAATGAGCAGTTTGGAAGCTACGTCACTGTCTTCTAATGATCGTGTAACAGCAAAGGAAACGAACAAGCCAAGAGCAATCCCATAAAAGGAGCATTTAATCCATAGAAGCCTCTTGTACTTTTTCCAGAGGTAATCGATAATGTTTTGCGAGGTATGTGAGAGAAGTTCACGACTTTCAATTGCAGCAAGAATTCTAAGCAATCTAAGAACTCGTTCGTCAGCAATTTGATAAGAGGAGCAGTAGAGTATCACGATATAATCGAGCGTGTATTCAGTTCTTGTGGTGTCAATCTTGTCAATATCCTTTTTGCCAAGCTGGTCAGTAAAACGTATGAACTGTTTATCATCATTATTTTTGATACGCCCTGCCGAAGGTAAAATTACCTTGGTTACTTCTTCAATGAAAGGTCTAGTTTTCTCCTTGGCATATAGTGAGTTAAACACTTTTAGGAAGGATAATTCTCCAAATTTCTCGTGGATTAGGAGAGAAGTTTTTGAGATACTACGAATAAGTTGGACTCGTGTTTGAGAATCGTAATTTAAGAGTCGTGGTAACATCTTGAAGAAATAGGAGATGAATTCGTCAGTTTGAGGAGTTCGTTCACCATCGTAATGGAATACATAATCAAGTTGTGTCTGATGATATTTATCAACTGTAAGATAAACTTTATGTTCGATTGCGCAATCAATGTTTGCTGTCTGAGCGGATTCGGGAAGTTGGAATATGATGAAATTGAGGGCATTCCAGCGTTGAGGGAAGGAGTCTACCTTCGAGAACCAAGAAAATGAAGAGTTGCTTGGACGGCCATTTTCTGATGAAGGAGCGGCCAGCTCACAGGAAATGTACTTGAAGGTTGGCAGGAACGCTGATTTGTCGGCTGTCCCTGCTCCTTGGGAATTCCATAGAGTAATCGTACTCGGTCCATCATAGCGGCCTGTTGCCGAAACAATATACTTGGAGTCACTTGTCACTGCGACCCTGGATATAGATTCTACTTCTTCTAATTGAAGAAATAATTTCTTCTCTGCAATACTCCAGACTCGAATAGTGTAGTCACTCCTGTTGTAAGACTGGGAATCGGAAACTGAAATGATATATTTGTTGTCACTTATCACTATCACTGACATTATTCCTTGAGGAGCGTGAAATCGATGTAAAAGTGCCTTTTCTGCAATATTCCATACCGCAATATCGTGGTCACATCCTGTGATGATATACTTGTTGTCACTTGTTAATGCCACTGATCTTATTGCGTTAATATGTGTGTGATCGAATAGATGAAAAAGTTTCTTCTCTGCAAGATTCCAGATTCCAATTGTCCTGTCATCATAACTACTTAAAATTATGTATTTGTTGTCGCTTGTCATCATCACTGATATAGTCCCCCGAGGAGAATATGCGTTTTTAAATCGATGAAAAACTGTCTTTTCTGCGATATTACAGACTCCGATATTCCCTTTACCATTTCCAAAGATAATATACTTGCTATCACTTGTCACTGTAAATGATTTAATATCAGAGGAGTCTACTTGTTTGAATCGATGAAAAAGTGTCTTGTCTGCAATACTCCATACTCTAATATCCCAATCCCATTGACCTCCCGAGATGATGTACTTATTGTCACTTGTTACTGCCATTAATGTTATCTCTCGTGAATCTGGATCTTCGAATCGATGGAAAAGTGTCTTTTCTGCAATATTCCAGACTCCAATTGTCTTGTCATGAGATCCTGAGATGATATACTTGTCATCACTTGTTACAGCCACTACCCCAATTCTTCCGGAATGTGCTGCTTCGAATCGATGAAGAAGTATCTTATTTGCAATATTCCATACGCCAATCGTCTTGTCCTCAGATCCTGTGATGAGATACTTGTTGTCACTTGTCAGTGCCATTGCTGTTATCCAAGCAGAATGTGCTCTCTTGAATCGATGAAAATATGATTTGTCTGAAATTTTCCATATTCCAATCCTCCTGTCAGTAGATCCAGATATGATATAATTGTCGTCACTCGTCATTGCCACTGATGTTATTTGGTCAAAATGTGCTTTTTCAAATCGGTAGAGAAGTATCTTGTCTGCAATACTCCATATTCCAATCGTCATGCCTTCAGATCCTGAGATGATATTGTTGTTGTCACTTGTCACTGTCACTGATGTTATTTTAGCAGAATGAGCGTTTTCAAATCTATGAAAAAGTTCCTTTTCTGCAATATTCCATACCGCAATCGTCTTGTCTTCAGATCCCGATATGATATACTTTTTGTCATGTGTTACTGCCACTGAGCTTATTCTCTCAGAGTGTGCTTTTTCAAATCGATGAATTAGCTTCTTGCCTGAGATGTCCCACACTCCAATTGTCTTGTCTCCGGATCCCGATATGATGTACTTCCTGTCACTTGTCACGGCCACTGATGTTATTTCGTTGGAATGAGCATTCTCAAATCGATAAATAAGCTCCTTGCTTGAGACGTCCCATACCCCAATTGATTTGTCATGGGATCCCGATATGATATAATCACTGTAACCTACATCTGCCACTGCCACTGATGTTATAGCTTGAGAATGTGCTTTTTCAAATCGATGAATTAGCTTCTTGCCTGAGATGTCCCACACTCCAATTGTCTTGTCTCCGGATCCCGATATGATATACCTGTTTTTATATGCTACTGCCACTGATGTTATTTCGAAGGAATGAGCATTCTCAAATCGATAAATAAGCTCCTTGCTTGAGACGCCCCATACTCCGATTGTCTTGTCTCGGGATCCCGATATGACATACTTCCTGTCACTTGTAACTGCAAATGATGTTATAGCTTGAGAATGTGCTCCTCCGAATCGATGAAAAATCGTCTTGTCTGTAATACTACAGACTCCAATCGTCTTGTCGTCAGATCCTGTGATGATATACTTGCTGTCACTTGTAATTTCAACTGATGTTATTCTGTCAGAATGTGCTCCTTCGAATCGATGAAGAAGTGCCTTTTCTGCAATACTCCAGACTCCAATCGTCCTTTTATTTGCTTCAAAACTCCATACTGAATTACTTTCAGGTTTGCATTCAGATGTTGAGATGATGTACTTGCTGTCACTTGTCACTGTTACTGATATATCTCTGTCAGAATGAGCAAGTTCAAATCGATGAAAAAGTGCTTTTTCTTCAATATTCCATACCCCAATTGTGTTGCCAGATACGGAGATGATATACTTGCTGTCACTTGTCACGACCATTGATTCACCAATATGAGCATCTTCAAATCGATGAAAAAGTGTCTTGTCTTTAATATTCCACACTTCAATTGCCTTGCCACAAGATATCGAGATGATATACTTGCTGTCACTTGTCACTTTCATTGAGGCTATCCAAGAGTGTGTTTCTTCGAATCGATGATAAAGTGTCTTGTCTGCAATATTCCAAACTCCAATCGTCTTGCCATCTGTCGAGATGATATACCTGTCGTCACTTGTCACTTCCACTGAGGTTATCGGAGATGAGTGTGCTCCTTCGAATCGATGATAAAGTGTCCTTTCTGCTATATTCCAGACTCCAATCGTCTTGCCATCTGTCGAGATGATATACTTGTTATCACTCGTCACTACCATCATTGATCTTATCTCTTGTGAATGGGTTTCAAATCGATGAAAAAGTGTCTTGTCTGCAATATTCCAAACTCCAATCGTCCGGTCATTGGAGTTGCCTCTCGAGATGATATACTTGTTATCATTTGTTACTATCAATGATTCTATGTCGCCAGTATGTGCATGTTCAAATCGATGATAAAGTGTCTTGTCTGCTATATTCCAGACTCCAATTGTCTTGTCGTCAGATCCTGTGATGATATACTTGCTGTCACTTGTCAATGCAATTTTAAAATTCGCGGTAGAGTGTACTTTTTCGAATCGATGATAAAGTGTCTTGTCTGCAATATTCCAAACTCCAATCATCCCGTCACCGTAGCCTCTCGAGATGATATACTTGTTGTCATTTGTAACCGCTACCCTAATAAATCGAGCATGGACAAAGGTTCCGATATAATCATGACTCATCTCAAAAAGACTTTGTGCTTCTTTTTGCCTTTCTTGAAAGGTTGGATTTTCCATTTTTTGTTCTCACTTTGTAATATGATTATAAAACTTTCGCTTGCCTTCCTTATATATTGAAATTTTTTTCTATAAGAATCTTATAAGCAGAGGTTTCAGTGTGAAAAAGCGGAGTAGTTCATTAAAATCATAAGCACTCACTAAGTTCTAACTACTCTTTTATTAGGAAATTGGTTAAGTAGGACTGGGAAGTGGAACATACCTGGCGGCGTTAAGGTCCTACGTCCTAACAACGCTCCCAAAATTTATTCAGGTGACCTACCCTAGTTAATTTAGGGTATCTTAAAATAACGGATGGCTTTAATTGGCTGATACTTTCGAAATCAATCTTGATTTACTGTTTTGGTAATCGAGTCAACTGCTATATTAATTGATTAACCGATCGAACTCTATTAAAAAGGCTTTTAATTATTTTGAGTTCCTTCTAAAATTTGCAAATTTCTTCTACGCTTTTGCTTTTTCGATACGATTTTAATCACGCAGAAATAGATTTTGTTTTGGATGTAATGGTAACATAAAATTGAGCTCCGAACCTCATTTGATGGAGAGCTACGGAGGCAATGATGCGATAGCACTTACTGTGAAGTAAAGAAGAAGGTTGCCATCAAGTACATCTACTGTTTTTGAAGTTGCTACTTTAAGTAGAAAAAAATTAAAAAAGCGATTTTAATTAAATTCAAGGCAGTTAATGTCTGCGAAATGATTCAGAGTTTCAAAACAAGATGCAAAACTAATCGTTTATCTCTCAATTTCAGC
>ENA-UOUE01001351-UOUE01001351.1-compost-metagenome-genome-assembly--contig:-NODE-1351-length-15716-cov-19.446256_pt1 | contig 15716 bp, 5 predicted proteins | sample MGYA00238146_ERZ747223 | MGnify/ENA primary metagenome ERZ747223 (study PRJEB28781, sample SAMN06268865) | compost metagenome | isolation source: single cell | place: USA: California, Emeryville, Joint...
TTCTCATTGCTACGAGTGCATCAGTTTTGATCTTTTCCTCTCGAAAAATTCTCCAAAGAGCTACATTAAATGTCAAGGCTCCCAAGACCAACGCCAGACGAACACTAAGGCAACATCTGATTGTTTTTGTTCGGTGGCTAAGCTGCTTACTAAATCGAATAGATGGATCGTTCTTCTCAAATTTTACTATCATGTTCTCACTCACACTTTTCCAATCGGGAACTCTATGGGCTCTTGCCAATATCCGATACTCATCAACTCTGTTAGAATCTCCTACATTCTACACAAAGCTCTCTTTGGGAATAGCCTCGACAAGTCTATTCAGCTTTATAGTGATGGTAGGTCTTGTTTTCGCAGCTGTTTTGTCGAACGCAAGTATTGTTGTTAGTACAAAGGAGAACCTCTGGCAACATCGTATCAAGTACTACAATAATTTGTTCAGTGATTTCAAATGTTCCAAGACAATGCATTTGTTGCTCACCCCTTTATCAATGATAAGGAGCTTGATTTTATCATTGGTACTCGCGCTGCTCCCTGAAAATCCTATAGCTCAATTAACCATCTCATGGATTACGGATCTGGGTTTTGTCGGTTATATGGCTGTGTTCCAGCCTCTCAAAGATAAATGGCCAAGAAGACTCACTAATTGTATGGAAGTGTTGACATTTGGCTGCTATACAGTGGGATTAGTCCTTGGAATAGCACTTCATTATACTGAAATAGATGCGACAACTCGTGACGAGATAGGATTTGTGTTCATCAGTTGTCCACTTACTTCAACTTTGCTAGGAGGAGTTATAGTATTACTCCAAATGATCGACCTGGTCAGAGAAATATACGGTTACATTAAACGGAAGATCAATGAAAGAAATCGAGTCTATCCAGCAACTTTAACTGAGATACACCTGAAGCCGAATGGTTCCGATTCTCAGAGAATTAGTCCTGGGTCTCGTTCTTCGCCATACAATGAACCTGAGACGACTGATATTTTGGCCGAAAATGAAAGAGAGATGAATTATAAAGCTGCTTTGGGAGTGATCAATTCTCTTTCATCAGAGAACCTATCAAAAACCTCTCCTGAAGGATCTCAACTTCTCGAGAGCATTGAGAAATGGTTTCGCTTCTATAAAAACGAAAAAAATATCTCAGAGAATGTACGAAAAAGTGAAGCAAGTCGGAACCAGATTATTCATGTACATCGCATTGATCTTTTCAGTTCAAAGTAACCGGTATGAAAATAATTAGGATCTTTTGGTTATGAAATAGCAATGAGAATTGTATTATTTGTAGGCCTGTCTCACCTTTTAGCGATTCCACACACGATTCGTGTTTTTTTACTTCTCCTTAGGAGCCACAATTAGGCCATATGAAATGTATTCATTGGAATTATTAGAAATTTATTGACACGAAAAATTTGGTAAGTTAGCTACTCGAAAGAACAACGCATGAAGATATCAGGCGTTCTCTGTAAACTTCTTATCAAATTTTGTATACTCAATCTATATTTAACATCCTGGAAATTCTAACCACTTAATCTGATGCTCTCAACGGCAATAATGATGCAATCCCTTGCAAATGGGTAGATTTAGCCTATAAATTACCTTGGCTTTATGGGCTCTTTGGATATTCAGTACTGCTCGAGACTTCATCGAATTGAGTAAGATTAAAAGGCATTGAGATGTTTGGAAAACCCCTTGAAATTTATAACTTCACAACGCCCATATTCCTTAATCAAAAGCTAGTTTGCTATCGTTATAGCCTTCATTAATGGTGGAATTAATCGGAGCATTAGAATGTAGAAGGACAGAGAAACACCTGTCTTGCTTATTATCAATTTACTCAATTCAAGCTGATTCATCATCCTTTGGTGTTTAAATGACATCTCAGGTCATTAAAAAAAATAAAGGATTTCTGATTCAGTCATAGGCTTCTAATATTCAATTTCATTTATTTGATCTGCTTCGAATTTCTTTTTTTTTTTAGGCACGTCAAAGTTATTTAAGGTGATTTAATTATCGTTGAAAAGTGAGAGGAAGTTTAAAAATGGGTATTTGCCTCGTAGTAACAAAAAGTTCGATTCAACCTTAAGGATTTTATGAGAAGAGGGTCATGCTAGCCTCTAGTTCTCTCATTTAAGGAATAGAAATGGAAATAAGTTTCTCTCAAAATTTTAGCATTTCCAGATATTATGTCCGTCATTTCTTTTAACAAGCAATGCTATGCATGTTGTGGTATTCGAACTTGCCGATATGCTCATCATTGAAGAGGAGTTTTTCACCGAAAACCGAATTCAGAAAAGCAATATCATTAAATAAATCGAATGAACATTGCAAGATGTCTTGACTTAAAAATACAACAATCCGCCAAGTTTAAGAAACAATATTTCTACTATTGTTTGTTTTGAGGTTTGTTCATGAATTGGGTCATTCTTAATCTTCCTTTCCCTTTTTTTAATTATTTCAAAGTTCAAAGAATCGGATTCCAATTCTTCAGTTCTCCTCTCTACATCTGACAGTCATAATTGTTGCGGGCTTTTTGAAGAGCAATTTCGGATTTATTTCGGGCAGTGAAAATTAATTATGGGGTTCTTAATTCTCAAATTCCAGTGCAAATTACCCGCATCCAAGTAAGTACCCCTTTTAATAAATTTTAATAATTCCAGGAATACATCTTTAAAATTTCTAATCATGTTCCCTTTCAATTCTCAAAGAACTCAATTCCCCGCTTATTCGAGCCTCAGTAGCTTATATCCCTACTTGTTTCGACCACTCACACAAACTTCCAATCAGTTTTTGACAAATTCACTGCAGATGAACTTTGTTGACTCATATTATAATTCACTTTTCCTCCAGCACACCCAGAGGTTGTTGGAAAATGCCTTATTTTATCAAAATCAAAAGGAAAGGAGCCAACCTAACCAATTTTGGCAGGACTTGATGGCATCACTAACAAATAGTAAATTCAAAAACCTCTCCAGTGTTGATGGTCGGGAAAATTCTGAATCACAACTTCAGCCTCAGTTGAAGCCTTCTGAAACAGGGAGTGTAAGTATTGAAGCTGCTACTGCATCTCTAAACCAAAATCTGGAATCCTCTGCTATAGCAAAAGCAAAGCACATTACATTTACAAAACACCAGAAAATGCCAAAAAATTCCAAAGTAGCATCGAATGACAGCAGCGATCGCAACACTCATAACGTTATCTGCAAAATAGAAGCGGAACAAGAGAGTAATAAAAGGATCAAAGCAAACCACGAACAATCCAGAAATCAATTAGAACCTCACCCTCCGAAAAACGCTTCATTTATTGGACCTTTAGATCCAGACGACTGTGCCTTTGATTCTAATAATGATGAGCCTGATTTTGAACATGCTAAATGGTTTAATGCAGAAAACGAATTCATGAGCAACTCGACTCAAGAGCAGCAGCAACAAGAGGAATCAAAACAGAAAACATATGTTCTTGCAGAAACAAAAGTGGATGCTAATGATAATAAGAACAGAGAATGCCAAATGCTTGATGAAAAAGTTAAAGTCGAATTTGATGGCCATGAGCTATTAGAAAATGACCTTGAAGATCTGAATTCAAGTTTTTCGTCGGATGACTGGCCAAGTCTAAGTGAAGACGTTGAATTTCAAATTTTGTAGCAAGACTAATTGTAATTTGGAATTTTGGTCTTTGTAAGCTCGACAAATTATTTCAAGAAGTTGTACATTAAAATACATGTGATAATTTCCAACGTGAAATAATATGATTGATGTACCTAACTCTTTGATAATACTGTGCTCCTCTCTGCTTTGTTTCCTTCTCTCTCATTATGTATTCATCGTTATCTTTCTTTCTTGCTTGTGTTCATATGTTGAGTGCCATACACCTACTTCATTCAGATCTTAACCCCAAAGACCTCTGTTAAGTACATCTCTTCCTTAAATGTCTTTCGTGTTGAAATGGAAATGATGGTTCGCTTAAATAGAGAGAAGAAATGGCAATTGAAAATTTTCTATGTTGACAAAGTGTTGAAATGAAAATGGGGTATTCTGTCTCCTTTTTTTTCCCCCACAAGCATATGGTAGACTTAAGTAATGCTGATGAAGATGAAAATTGCATTACTAGGCCTTGATGATTCTTTACCGCAGGTAAATAACATTTCTTCTGCATATTCTACTTCCAACTTGAGTTTTCTAACAACAATTCAATTTCAATGAGAGACAATATTTACACATAAACTCAAATAAGATCAACCTCACTTATCCTAGAAGCTCTGGACCTCACAAGATAGTGATGCATTCTTTGGTTTGTTTCAAAGAATTGTCGATAGAATTATTAGTAATGGAAGAATTTAGGGTGATGGAAATCTCAAGAAAAGCATAATAGATACATACACTCTTGAATTTATCCTTTTTCTCGTCTTGTCGTTTTGTGAGAATAGCCATAATACGAGAGTGATTTGAAAGAATCTAAAATACTGACTATATAACTAAGAAATTGTATGTTAATTTCAAGAGTTTTGGAAAATTCTCTGACGGAAATGTTGATATCTTCGGCACTAATTTCATGTTAAACTATTTTGTTTCATTTGAAGGTGCAAAACATAAATCATGAAATGTGATTGATGTAGCTTTCGAATTTTTTCTTGAGTTTGTCGTCTTTGTGCCTATATTATCAGTTTAATTAAGTTTGACAACAAATTAGTACACATCAGAGATGTCGCATCCAATAAAAAAATATTCAAAGAAAATTTAAATTCACTTCTCATAATGCTTTAAAACAATCCCAAGTATTTGGATTTATTTTCAAAGCATATGTGTCACATCTTAGAAACTTTTGCAAATTAACAAAATAAAGCCTATGGGTGTATAAATTCCTCATAGATCAAAAGACCCAGAAACTTTATGGTGCAGCAAAGTTTTGAAGCATTGAAAAGATCGATGGCAGAGAATCCAATGGTTGTTGATGCACTGCTTGATAACACCTGAGTCAACGCTTTCACGATCTAATGTCTGAATTGTTGCGGTAATACAGATATTGTATGAGATACACCTGCTGTCTTAGAAGGATCGCGTTTATCCCTCCTATCTGTGGAGACTTTCAAAAGATTTTCAGTTGCCAGAAAAAAATTCCATCGAATTGATTATTGCAGAAAGTCACTTAAAGTAGTATCTGCATGATGTGAAAGTCATAATATGACCTCTAAGAAACAAATCTCCTCATGACTCCAGAGTGACTGTGATATGAGAACAAGTGATTCAAGTCAGACTAGCGAAAAACTATTCTATAAAAGACAGAGGCCCGTGAGAAGGTTCAATACACATTCGAAAATAGAGAAATTTATGCGACTTTGTTGAGTATTACCTGGCGAGGGAGAGAGAGGGGGAAAAATCAGTTAGACTTGAGGTTCCGTCACAAAGGACAATTAAAGTGACAGACCTGAAGACAACTCATTCAATCGGAGACAGCTCTCGAGTGTAAAATTATAACTTACGAAACATTCATTTATTTTTCAGTTTGAAAGGGCTTCAAGCACCTCTCCAGGTGAGTGGTAACTGTAGTTTCCATACTACGAATGCAGCCCATCCAACAAACAAGTTTTTGGGGAGGTAATAACTATATATATATAATGAATCATAATCTAGTTTTCTCCAGAATTTAGGTGCTCTGAAGTACCCTGCTCGTTAACTCTTTAAATCTATAATTTTCCCTGCGATGATTTATCATAAAATTAGGATTTTCAAAAGTACAGCTGGTTTCAAATATTGAAACTGCTTCTTGTTCAGCAAGCACTAGAGTTTTTGCTCAATCATGTGAGTATTGGGAACCGAACCAGATAGATCTTTGATGGCACCCTCGGCTGTAATATATATGAATATTCTCAAAATTGTACTTGGGAAAATCTTTAAAATGACTTCAGTTTTCTTATCACGGTGTTCCATGATGTGTCAACAGGAACTTAGGAATTAGTATCAATTTTTATTGCTTAACTGAGCTTTTTTTTTTTCTGAATCTGATTTGGAAAAATTGCATTAAAGAGAACATCAGGCAGCGATTATAATGAAACCACAGCCGGGCAAAACCTCTAGTGATATATTATAAGAGCCTCATCCATATTATCTTTTTGCATTATACTTCTATTCTCCACAAATTGAAGATTTATTTTAATGTTGCTTTAACACTTTACCGGCAAATACTTTAAATTCAAGTAATGCTTATTACAATTTTCAAAGCTTAATTATTTTCCTCTAGAGATTAGGATTTGGAACCTATGGACTTGTTGATTTCAAAGCAGAAGCTATATATGCCTCATGTGATTGTTCCTATAGTTTGCCTCATGGCTTTTGCTTCCATTTGGTTCAATAAATACATTCTACTTATCTTCAGATTAATAAACTTCTCGAGACAATCTCAGCTTCTAAATTGTAATCGCGATCTGCTGAAATATTTCGTGAACTATAGCAACAACTTTCTACCTCCAATGGTTCCACTCGCCAACTCATTGATTAAGAGGTAATGGTTACTCCTTCTCGAGCAATCACATACGTGCTATATATCCTGGCTTAGAATGGTCCACAAAAGTGATGCTAGTAGACTTCTTAAAAATTAATTCAGCTTTAAAATTGTTTTTGAGTTAGATAATCTAATCTTTTTCATTGGAAGTTGGAATAGAAACTAAAGGAGCAAGCAGAAAGGGACAAATTATATAGACTAACCTCTCGTTACAGGAGAATAACTAATGATAGCTACATCAAAAAGAAAAATCATGTGATAAACTCAGCAAAATGCTAGCCAAACCAACAACTCCTTGGAAAGGTACTCTTAAGCTCTCACGTGATCTATGAAAAATCAAATTCCTGTACAAGAGGTGACTCTAAAAGCAGATCCTATGCACTAAGAGTTGAAATGCATACATCGAAAAGACTATAAACACGATACTTCGAACCTAAATGAATTTCCAATTCGCTGAAGGAACAGTGTAAGAAGCCGTAACCAAAAAAGCCCAAAATCTCAAAAGTGTTTATTAAGAAACCCCGTACATTAACTCTCTTGTGTAAAAAAAACGGCGTCGAAGCTAATAGTACATAAATCTCTCGCTTTTTGGTGCTGAAGTAATGAATCGATTTTTAGTATCTCTAAAATTAATTATGGGTTTTTAAATTAATTCCTGTTTCACTGCACTGAAATTTGAATTACGAACCTTGTTCATAACTTTTTTTATAATTCTCTTAATTATCTTTAATATCGCATCTACTCTTAGACTCAAAATTTCTGGAAATGATTCCTTTTCCTTCACAACGGGTTCCAGTGACCAACAGCTCGAGTCTGAATTCCATGTATTCATCAATCCTTGGAGCATTGGGTCCGAACCCTAACCGCCTTCTTCCAAACATTTACCAACAAAAAATTATTGATTCATATATAAACAATCTCTTCCTTCAGAATCCCGAATTGCTGCTATTAGAACAGCTTCTCATCACTCAAAGTCAAAGCCAAGCGTGCTTGTCGGGTCAGCTTTGGCAAAATTTAGTTGCCCAAGCAGCAGCCGCTAAATCCAAAGAACTCATGAGTGACGCTTCTAACTATCGCTCTAATCCTTATTTGGATACTTGGAAAAAGAACAATGAGAGTTCTGAGATCACTCGAACACCTTTAAATCAAAATCTGGAAGCTTCTGCAATTAAAAAAATTAATTCAACTTCAATTAAAGCCCGCCAAAAACATTCCCAAACCCCCACAGTATCACCACAAGGTAGTAAAACTTTATTCGAAAAGGAAGCAGGAGAAGATGGCAGGAAGAAAATCCAGAAAAATTACCAAGAACCCAGAAATCAATTAGAAGTTCAAACTCGGCCTCACACTTTAATTCAACCATTAGACCCGAATGATTGTGCTTTTGATTCAAATGGTGAGCACGATTTGAAAGATAGTGAAAAGGAAAGTTTAGAAAAGAGTAAGACTACCCCAGAGAAAAGAGCGCAATTGTCAACAGAAGTGTTAAAAGATGTTCATACTATCATACAGAGGCAAAACGAGCTCATTGGGAACAATAAAGATGAAAAATTAATCATGAGTGATGAAAAAGAGAAAGATCATTTAGAGCACCACAATCAACTACAGGCACATGAGCTGGATGAACTCGATTCAAGCTTTTCATCCGACGACTGGCCGAGTCTAAATGGAGACTCTGAATGTGAGAATCCTTTACAAGATTAGTTTATTCTATATGTATCCAAGTTTTATTTAATCAGTAAATAATAATTTATGAGTTGTTGTATTAGGGTTATTTCGACTTAATAATGCGATGAACGAAAATTGCTCTCTCTCTTTCTTTTTTTTTTAGTCTTTTCATATTTCTTTGAAATTTGTTATTATTGAAAGAACAAGTGCAGAATACTTGATCTGATATTTGAAAATATTTCGGGTGTTAATTTCCTTAAATTAAAAATGTAAATTGGCAAAGCTTCCAATCCATTTCTTATTGCTTGAATAAGTATTTTCAGAATTAATTAAATTCTTCATTCTTCAGCAAGTTGCATGCATTGCAATGCAATGTACAAGAAATAATTTAGCAAATTATTTTTGTTAGACTTTGAAATCTTATAGAGGCACAATTGAAAATATTTTGAAACATCCCATAAATCAGGTTGGATTCTGTAGCTCGCTCAGTTGAGATTAATAGTGTTCACAAGATCAAGTGATAAGTAGGCTTCATGTAGAGAGGAGGGAAAAACTTTCATTCGTAATTCGAAGATTTTTTTTAATACAGGGAAAAATGCGTCATTACCGCCTGTGCCTTTTCATATCAGAAATCGATAATGGCACTCATTCTAGAGATAAATTTGATAGAAAATCGAAGAAATTTCTGGGGGATTGACGGGAGTTGATTGATGATTGAAAATAGTTTGCTCTTCGAATCGCAAATTGAAGGTTGAAGGTTATTTTTTTATGAAAAATTCTTTCCTATGCTCTGTGTGAAATAAGGCAAGAAGTCTTCCCAATTACTCTATATTCAGAAAATAGAGATTCATGTACACAGGAAAAAGATAGATAAAAAAATCTTTAAGTCATTCTTATTGTATAAATATTTTCCTATTTATCATTCAACACCAGCAATGCTTTTTCAAGCAAATAAATCGCTTCAACGACTCGATGAAGACAATTAATGAAAGCATTAATCAGTTTCAAAGATTATGCCTACTGCACAAAAAAAAAACAAATTAAAATAAAATAAATTTAAAACTCTGACTTCACTTGACTAGTATCCCGCTCACCTGGAGCGTCTAAGGTCGATCTTTGGTGACACAATTCTATTTTCGGATAATTATACTCGTCTGGGATTTCTTAATTTTGAGGACGTCCAGTTTTCAGAATTAGAAAGAAATGATTTTGATTTATTATAAATCGCTTCAGAGATATCCAATCTGGATGGATAGTGCAGTGAGTTTATTTTTGTTTCTCTGGATAATTTGACTCGTCGGTTTAAGGGTCCTTTGATTGGCTTCTTCTTTGATCAGATACTCATTACCACAACTCCAGTTAGCCCAATGATAACGTGAATCGTCCGGAAAATCAAAGCAGATCTCAGTACTCCAATCACGAGGTAATTAAAAACGCCCACACTCCACTACTGCAATGAGCAAACAAGAAATAAAACTTACTAGGACAAAGAAATTCTCTAAAAGATTAAATATAAAATCCACTTTCGATTTCTTTGAGTCTGACCAGGCATCCAGTATTAGCCAGCATAATTGTAACACAATAGGAGGGACTATTTGTAGCATAGAATACGATTGCCTCATCCCCCAATAGCAGTGTAACACACACAATTTTAATGAATTTTAAAGGCAGAGCCAACTGTCGATGCAAGCGATCAGAGACAACTTGAATCTGAACTCCTCCTTCTTTTGTCAACCCCTTTTAGCCTTCTCCTTTAAAGAAAAGTACTGAAATGAGAGTAAGCAATCTCAGTCAGACACATATCATTAGAATCTTCAATACCAATCCAAAAATCCCACTAGCACTGTCCTTGTAGAAGCCCGGATTTGACTTCCAGTCAGGTTCATTATGACTGTATTATGGAGTGCTGCCGTAATTTTGCTCACAAGACAGTTGATATTTTTGGGTTTTTTCTAAGTACGCATGTCAAACAATGAATGAGTAGTGCGACTAGCAAAAACATAACTTGCTGACTCATGTAACTCCCAGAGTTGAGCAAGAATTGACCTGAAATTGCGATACGCGAGAAAGCACCTTCCTTAAATTGATTGGAAGCTGAGTCTTCAACCGCTTTTGCAAAGAAATTTGGGTAACTTTGGCTTGAAATAGTCGATTTGAAGATTATAATTTGATCATTTCTTAGACCCAAATGGCTATGACTTTTTGAATCAAATGATGATGAAGAGACTGAGTCTGCGATCTCAGATTTTGTAGATCAGGACAACGTGGTGAGGAAAATAAATCCACTATGCATGATACGAACGAAAAATGCAAAAAGATTCCTGAAAACATAAAAAAATTAGAAAGATTTCATGATAAAGAGCTTGATGGGATTAGCTTCTCTTCAGATGATCTGCCCTATGTAAGCAAGAATGAAGATTTCTAGATTTTACAGTAAGATTAATCAGACTTAAATATGTATTAAAGCCAATTATCTACCCTTTTACTAGTGACTTCTTCGAATCTTGCTTCTGAGGTTGTGCTTATGTTAAGAACTTCCTGCTTTTCAATAAATTTTGTAATTTAACTGCACTTTCTTATGCATTAACACTTGGATAATTAGAAATTTATCGTATCTCTGATGATTTTACAACATTGAGCCAAGGCATATATCATTAATAGCTACTTAAGCTTATCATTTGCCTTATTAGGAAACTAAAATGAGTCGCACAGAAAGGATACTCTGTTTCTTGCATTTTCTCTTCATTATCTAAATTTTTAGTTTCAAAATAGACCACATATATTGGCAAGAACTGTAAAGAAGATATTCATTAGTTCGTCTAAATCAGGCTTTTAGAGGCACCAATTCGATTTCAATTTGATATGAATCAATGGATTCTTCTTCAGACCATAAGAATAAATACTTAATTGTTAATTAATATCTGCCATCGCTTAGGTTTATTCTCGAAATGTTTGGTTGAACGAGAATCTTAGGCTTACGAATTACTTGATTTTTCTTCACAGATTCGGGGCTCAATTCCAGAAAAGAATCTGAACCAGATGAGTTTGGCTTATTTCTCTGTTTGAGATGCATTCTTCGGGCTCTCTGTTTATGGAATCCTTTCTTGAAGATCCTTTTGCTATCAGTTTTCAAACGAGTTTTGTGAGAATTTTTTATTGAGTCTTTTTTGCTACATAAACTCTGTAGTACTGCAGTGATCGTCCCAATTAGTAGATATAGAGTACGAATAATGAATGCAGAGCTAATCACCCCAATTAGCACAAAGTCAAAAGCCTCCACTTCCTTAAACACAGAGATGAATAAGCAGGAGATGAACCCCATTAACACCAGTAAATTTTCGAGTAGATTGATGACGAGGTCTGCTTTCTTTTTCTTTGGGTCTGACCAAGCATCCAAAATTAGCCAGCCGGCTTGCAAAATAATTGCAGGAATTATTTGAAGTAACGGATACGACTGGCTCATTCCAAAAAGCAATGCAATGCACAAAATTTTAATAAATTTTAGAGGAAGAGCTAATTGCTTATGCAGCTGAGCAGAGTTAAATCGTTCAAGAAGCCCTTCTACAAGTATTTTCTTAAGTGACACCCGATTTAGATGAAGATTATTACTAATTTCTCTCCCTCTTTCTTTGTTGGGCTCCTTAAGACCTTCTCCTTTAAAGAGAAGTATTGCTATAAGAGAGAAAAATCCAAGCCAAATACATTTCATGAGAATCATCAATACCAACCCAAAAATATCTTCTGAACTATCCTTGTAGTGGCCTGAATGAAATGTGACGACAACTCCGATCAGAAAAGGAATTTCACTTCCAGTCATATATATTATTGCATTATTATATAGGGCTGACCCAATTTTTCCCAAGACAACAGATACCCTGGGATACTTTCTCAGGATACACGTCAAAATTTGGAAGAATACTGCCATTAGCAAAAACGAGAGTTGTTGACTCATGTAGCTTCCATAGTTGAGCAAGAATTGACTTGCGATTGTAATACGTGAGAAAGCATTATTCTTGTACAGATTTGCAGCTCTGTCTCCAACGATTGGTGAAAAGAAATTGGGGAAACTCTGAGTGGCAATGGTAGCCTTGAAGAAATCAAGGACTTTTTGGCGGTAAGGGACATTGATCAGCACCAGGAGAGAAGCAATTTTTATCAGAGCCATGTATGAGTAGAGATTGTAGGTAGATATACCTGAAGTGAAAGAAGTTGTTCCAGCTTGTGCAGCAAATTGGGTGGCGAGTACTGCAGCTGTTGGGACGTATGACATTGCTTCTAAAATCGTACTTGATGCTGTTATTGCGATTTGGAGCGCGGAGTCATCTGTTGCTATATGGATAGTTGTATTATTGATATTTGGAGTAGAGGTTGAATTGATTTGACAGCTGGAGCCATTTAGAATAAGAGGTGGATTGCAGGAAATGCAGTCATTTCCTGTTGAACCCACACAGGTGTTGCACGAAGGATCACAATTAACACAACTACCTGAGTTGGCTGTGGGAGACACTAAGTCGAGATAGCAACTAGTGTTACATGAGGTGCATTCTTGGGAGGATGATCCTGAGCAATTTGAGCAGCTATCATTGCAATCCAAGCACCTACCCATTTCTAAATAAGTCATTGGAGGGCAGTCGCTGTAGCAGAGTGAGGCTGAAGGACCGACCTTCACAGGATAGTGGTTATTGCATTGGTCACACGCAGTACCGTTGGTACAACTGAGACAACTGTTATCACAACGAAGACACTCAGTGTTCCCTTGAGAGGGGAAGAAACCTGTAGGACAACTCAAAATACATCGGAAAGTGGATGAATTGCTAGGGTTGTATTGAAGTCTGCTAGGCTGACAAGAAAGGCAATCAGTGTTCAAATTACCGGTGCAAGTGAGGCAGCTGGAGTGGCAGACATTCAGGCAATTTATGTGATCGGTGAGTGTTCCTACTGAAAAACTACAACCAGGGAGACAATTCATTTGGTTATCCAAACCTCCATTGTTCCACAAGTAAAAATACTCAAGTTTCCCTTGAAAGGAGCAAACGTCATCTCCTAACCAAAACTGATCTGTTGTGGATTCCGCATATGATTGCGAAGTTATCCCAGATTGATAGAGCGAAGGATTAGTGGTTGGGACAGAACCATTCACGGAGACAGTAAATATGAACCTGTCTTCAGTATCAGAAATAAAAGTTGAAATTATAATGGTATGAAAATAATTATTGTTGAAAATTGACGACCCTGGAACAGCTGCTCGGTAATTACTATTCCACGTGTAGCTAAATATCAGAGATCCTGGAGCTATTGAGGAGCTAAAACCAAAGCTATAAAGTTCAGTTCCTGCTGAAGTTTTCCTTGAAATTAACTTCTGGTAGCCACAGTCCGTCCCCAAATTGAAACTAAGCCTCATCAAGATTGTAACCATTCTTAAGGGATCAGCAAATATTCTTCCGGCTGTCCATTTGAGATGTCGTCCATTCTCCGGAAAGTTTAAAGAATCCGTAGAAGTATCATAGGAAGGAGCGAATGAAACTGTCAAGGATAAATTCGTTCCAGTCGCCTGCTCAACTGCGTATTGATCAGAATAGAAGATGAGAATCCCTAGAGGGGTATTCTGATTGGAGAGGCGTTGAAACTGACCTGCATTCTTTAAATAAGCTCCAAGGAAGACTGTGAGGGTAGAGAGTTGATAATTCCCACATTGGCTGGGGATTATGCATAATATAATTTTCGAGCCGGTCGTTGTGAGGGCCCAGTCGTCAGTAGTTGCAAAATTTATTGCGTTATTCTCATTTGAGACTTCTTCTGCACCTGTATTCCAAATATACAGATAAAATGATCCTGTTTGGTAGTTTACAGCGGCACTCATGTAATTCCAGTATTGTAAATTATCGTTCGGGTCTGCAGTCATTTGAGTTGCACTTAAAGTGGTTAAATCAGTGACAATTTTTCCCATGATTATTCCAGTGACGCCTAAAATGAAATCCAGGCTAAATCGCTTTTGATTTCCATCTCCATTGAATTGGACAAAATCTGTCAGAGTACTTTCAGATTGTACCCAAAACCCAATTGTAATAGCATGAAAGGTTTCTGTAGGAGAAACAGATGAGAAAGTGCTGCTCAAACCATATGAATGCGTTAAACTTCCTGTAATACCCTCTATATTTTGAACCACGATCGCGCTTATTGGACAGGTGCTTATCACTTGGATTACTATTAATTGAAAAGCTAAGCTTATGAACAATGCAGACATGGTAAATTTTGTGCTTTTATGTGCGTTAAGAAATTTATATCGATATATTTTCCTTTGCTTAATTAAAAAAGAGCTCACTTTGGAAATTATTGAAGTAGAAAACTTGTTAATCTACTAACTCCTTCTGATTCAATTTATTACAGAGAAGGAAATGCTTAAAGAAACGAAATTGTTTATGGATATTGTTTACGTTGACTAGTCGCAGAAAATGAAAGCTATTAGAAATTGCTTCACTTCTGACAAGGTTCCCACTGTTTTTTAAAGTTTTTTTTTTATTGGTAAAGATAGGTCTTGAAGCTTTGGGTGCAAGCGGTAAAAACAAACAGTTTTGCAGGCTTTTATCAATCATTGTGACTTGGTTAGCAAGAATTGTTGATGAGATTGTAAGCGAGTCTCACTTTCCAATGTAAATAAACTATAATTCCTTGAAAATAGAGAGAATAAGGGAGCAATGGCTTTGAAATAAATTGGCAATCTGATGATAGGTCCAACATTTATTTGCTTTGTTGAAGAGTTGGTTAATGATAAGCACTATATATTATGGAATTAATGATTGCATATTTAGTTTTTTAATAAACAAAGATCTTGAAGCAATGATGAGTAGTGAATCGATAATTCTTGCGCTAAGAATTTGCAAGCAAAGCCGCGAGATGTTAGCCTTTTCGTTTCGCTCAATAATTCCTCGCTGCCACCTGCTGAAAATTGAGGAAATAGAAAAATAACTGGAAATATTATCACAGTCAGAATGGGTTTTATGACTGTATGTAAACAAGTTCCTGTTTTCCAATGCAGACTAGTGATCTCTCGACGTTTTGGAGAGATTACATCATCTCTGCATTCTCATGAATAAAAAAATCATAGAGATAGGCTCTTGAAGCTGGCTTCGAAATATTATCATTAAATTTGTAGCTGCTTCGATGGCAAGCTGAGACTGTTATTGTTATGAATTAAGAAACTCAATTCCAAGTCCTGGGAGCAATTTACAATTTCTGAGAGATATACTCAGATAATAAAATTTGTTTAACTAACAAAACTTTATTTGCTTGAGCAATAAAAATTCAATATACTTTAATAATTTTTATCTATTCTAATTTTCTGGAGCGTTCAACTGAATTATTCCCAAATTTCTCATCATCGGTGACACATTTGAAATCGAATAAAACCAATTTGCTGCAAGCACTATTTTACAGTCGGATAAGACCTGAATAAAGGCGACTTGAAAATTCGAAAATGTAGTAGCTTTAAAATTTGAAATGGTGAATTCACATTTGAGCTAGAAGTTCGTTAATTCAGGAGGGTTGTT
>ENA-UOUE01001352-UOUE01001352.1-compost-metagenome-genome-assembly--contig:-NODE-1352-length-15707-cov-9.275112_pt1 | contig 15707 bp, 11 predicted proteins | sample MGYA00238146_ERZ747223 | MGnify/ENA primary metagenome ERZ747223 (study PRJEB28781, sample SAMN06268865) | compost metagenome | isolation source: single cell | place: USA: California, Emeryville, Joint...
TGAAGAAATCATACAGATTGAAATCTGGCCTCAACGCGAGGTTTTGCTTTGCGTTTTCGAGATCCTTTTCAAGCGAGATGAATTGTTTCAAAGTTAACACCAAATGATCCGCCAGTAGCGATCGAGTCTCAGCTCGGCTCTCCCCACTATAATCTAACGTCTTCTTCACTCGAACTGTCGTTGCAAGCCCTGAGTCTAGTTTCCCAGACATCATTCCCCCAATAGGAGAGCTTCTATCTGCTGTAGATATAGTAAACTCTTTTGGGTCTCTGCTAGGTTGTTTCACAAGTTTCTCACCACCATAGAAATTGTCGCTGGAAATTTTGAATTGCTTTGAGTCCGGAGAGTACTTATGAACAGGCGAATATGTCATTGTATGTCCTGGAGACGCCACTTTTTGATAGACAGACAACTTTTGATGAATTGGGTCATGATGCTCGCGTTTCTCCACAGATCGGAGACTAGTGGTGCTCATTCCTCTCTTGGTAGTTGAAAGCCCTTGACGCATTGGAGAGCTGAGTGTTTTTTGAATTTGCTCGCTTTTAAGTTCAGGATCTAACGTCTCGAGCGCTTCTAAAAATTCATTGTATTTCACTACTCCATCATCATCCTTATCGATTCGACGTAGAACCGCGATTATTTCTTCGTCGAGAGGACACAGAGCAAGACTGCGAAAGAATGATTTTAGGTTATCAAAATCAATTCTTCCCGAATTAAACCGATCGATGACAGCAAAAGCTTCAAGAGGAGAATAATCTTGGGTTGTGGCTATTGTAAATTTCTGATAATCTGTGTTCAAATACAACGAAATTTCGCGATCCAATACTTTTGCCAATGCATATTCAACCTCACCAGGAAGCAATTCATCGGAAGCAACCTTATAATTTGGTCTCTGAGAGACTTTGGTCCTCAAACGTGGGTTTTCCATTGGAAGTACTGATTTTAAAAATTCAGGATATGAAACATATTCACCTTCTCTCCCAGAGTACCTTCGGACATAGGCTGCACACGCTTTTTCTGAGTATCCAATGTTGTTGTCTGCGAGGAACTCTTTGATGTCTAAAGGGGTGAGATATCCTTTGTGGGCGCGGTCGATTCTGCAAAAAGCTGCAAAGGGTTCAAAGTCAAGCAGTTCACATAAAATTTGTCGTACGACCTCGCATTGGCGCTCACCGTCGGCGAGAGCGAGGAAGAGTGTCGAGATTTTGCTTTTAGTTTCGTAGCTGATCATGATTGTAAGTTTTGTGTTGTTCGCGGAGATCTATGCAATTAATTTTATCTCAGTTTGATTTTATTAGCAACTTAACGGATTTCTTGGAGCAAAATTTTATAAGGGATGAAGATGGTAAAGAGAAACAAAAGTTAGAAAGTTGAAAATGAATGTTGGGAAATTCACTTCGCGTCCAAGATTTAAAAAACTTACTGCTTAAGAGGTGCAATTATGCTGGGATTTGATCAAGTGCGTTAAAAATGTCTCGATGAAATGGAAAAATGCTGGGTAGAATTATTATTATCAATGAGGCATTCAGAATATTTTAACTTGATTCTTTTCTAATTCTTAGTTCTTCTTGTTGAATTGCTTTGTCTTCATTAGCAAAAGAAACTGGCAGAATTAACAGAAGTCCCAAGGTCGAGATATCTCCAAATTTATTGATTAGTGGGAATATAATGAGGATATTCAAGTCTCATACAATTGAGCAGCCGCTGCTTTTTTGTTATTTAAGTGCTCATTCAAACCAACTCGCCGACTTAATCTTCGAAAAAAGTTTTGTGAACCCAATATTAGTGTTAACTTAAACTATTCATCAAGGCACCTCTGCAACTCAATAAACAATAACAGTCCTCTTTTCTCAGTCCATAATTAGTATCAATGTGAAAAGTTCACGAGTTTAACTTGTAAAATCGCTCAATTATTTCTCGAAGAAACGTCTAACTAAACGTGCTAATTTGGAAAAATTGTAAAAGTTCTCAAATTTTCTATATTTTATAGAACTTTTATTTCGCTTCATAGCTCAATACCTTCCCACTATTTAGCTGAATTCAAATGAATAGGGATGCTCTAACAGTCTATTCAACTTACTCCAAGAAAGCAGTCATTCCTTCTTTTAAGATGCTGTGCATATTCTAAAATTTACACTCTCTTATAAACAAATGTATTATAGCTAATTACATATAGACAGACAACCTATAGATAATAAACGTAATCCATAAAAAAGAAACACACGGAGAAAACAATCACCGAGAAATATTATTAGCTCGATCTGAAGCTCCATTACGTAGACTTTGTTAATTCAAACTCGTCGAGAGATTGATTATTTTAAGATTCTGCCATCTGGCCTTTATATTACTACTCATACATTCAGGTATGGCATGTCCATGGTAGCTTCCATCAGTTATTTAAAGTGATATGTTTTTTTAAGCAGTTTCGCCAAAAAGATCAAATTGAAAATTTCGTGGGGGTATCCCGAATGGCTCAGTTGCTTCAATATTGAAGCGTTTGTCGAGTACTTGAGGGTTGCTGACTCGAGTTGGCAGCAAAATAGCATCCATCTCGTTCTCTTCCTCAGGTATCTCAGGCTGAGATTTTCTTGGATTCTCTTGAACAGTAACTCTTGGGAAAAATTCTTGTCTATAGAAGAGCAGAGTCAATAAACAATACATTCGAAATAAGACTTACTTATTCTCGCTCTCAAGGTCTTCCTTTGCAAGCGCAAATAATTTTTTTGAGTGTTTTCTGTCAGTCTGGTTTTGTGCTGTGGCTTTTTTGACTCCTTCAAAAGGAAATTCAGAGCCAAGAGTCTTTTGCAGCACGAAACCGAAAGACAATGAAGAGATTTTGGGTGTTCTTATGGGAATAGGACTATGCACATTGCAAGGAGTGGTGTTACAGGAAACACTTCGAGGGATTTTGGAATAGTCGTATTCTATAATTTGTTCAGTGCCGAGTTCCATGTTGAGAGTTGTGGGTACGAAGATGATGGTTTATTCCTGTAAAATGCTTTAAATCAGCCTTTATAGTTTTTTTTATTAAGTAAAATGCGAATAAAAAAGTATTCGGTTTACTGAAATACTGAACTTTTCGAAAAAAGAAAAAATGTTAATTAATATATGAGCTGAAAACAATTTATTTTTTTGGAAGGAAACATTTTATGAATTCTCAGAATAGCACACAGTAAATGGTTGTGAAGAGTGAACATAATCATAAGAAGAAGATGTGTTCTAACTAGTTCACGAACAAAATTGGAGTTTATCTGCACTGATATACTGTTGAATCTTGAAGATGATTATGTGAGACATTTCCAATCGCGTCATTTCCATCCGTCCGAAAGGGGATGTTGTCAAATGAAAGCATTGTAGACTCCATTTTACCGTAACAAAATTAGCATTATTCATAATAGAATAAAAAAACTGAAAGTTAGGTAATGCGTGAGGATAAATAACTGATGATTATTTTAGCAATGAAGCATAAATGCTTCAGTTATGAGGAACCACTCATTGTCCAAATAAAGCATGTATCATATGAGTTGGAAAGGAAAAGGAATTTGCTCTCTTAGAGTCAATGTATCAAAAAAAATTATCTAAGGAATTTGCTTGCAGAAATTATGAGCGAGACGCTGAAATCTTCACAAAAAAATCAGACGAAATCAAGCGATTTGTACTCATTCACTGGGAGAGTGGATACGAATGGACATCATAGGAATGATAAGAGACTCCTTGGATTAGTCCTCAGATCAAATAATAAGCAAAATGTCTGATGGGCACTTTTTGTTTTGTTGACAGTGAAACTGAACCTTCTCTCGTGACATTTAGCAATTTGTTTTTTTTTATGGCAACCCAGTCTATTTTTCCAATTCCTCTGAGAGACGAAGAGCGGAAATCGATTTTGCACTGCTTTTGACGATAAGAAGCAAGCCATTATTCTAATACTGGGGATGCGATCCCATTAGATCTAAGAGCCTCGACCATTATTCTCATCTTAGCTCCTTAAGAATTTACTGAGTGCCTTTTGTCCACCAGCAAGAATTTGCTTCAACAGAACTTAAAGTTCGAAGCATTGATTGTATCCATCGTTAAATATCTTATGAAACACCTCCCATTTTCAACCTATCATTCACATGACCCCAAAGATAAACTCAAACAATACAAGAACATTTACACATTTTTTCACTCTCCCACAGTAACAACTCCCAAGATACTTCCATATACAAACGAATACAGTTTATAAAAATCATTGTTTCCTATTTCCAAAACTCTTCATTATCATCCCTACCGCTGTATCCTTCCCCACAGCAAGCACAAGCGCTTTGCCTCCGCCAGCGACTACTTCAGTCCCTGTAAGCAGGAATTCTTGTCGATCCCAAGGATCTCCAATAGAGTGTATTATCTCCTTTTCATAAGGAGTGTTCGATTCTGTATATAAGAAAGCATTCACAGCTAACTTGTGCTCCCCCTTTGAAATTTCTAGCAATAGTGTATCAGCATTCACTTTATCTCCCTTCGAAAGCACTAATATATCTCCCGGTACAAGTTCTTCCCTATCCACACTGACTTTGTTACCATCTCGAATTACAGTACTCTTCGACGAGAGATGCTTTCGAATGATTTTTGCATATGCTTCCTGTTTGTGATCTCTTGTTGAGCAGCATGAGAACAACTCACTTAGCCACGAACGCTCTTCAAGTCCTGGAATCACGTTTACAAAGCCTTCTCTTCTCTTATCTAGGACTTCGTTCATTGTAAGCCCTTTGTGAGGATCGAAAAGGATTTTTCGATTCGAATCAATGTAATCAGAAGGAACTATGTGCAATGCGTGCTTTATCGATACAATCTTTGCTGGATCTACGTCGATTGGTCCGAGCGGTTTGAGAGTTGAGAGCTCGTCCTCTCTGTTTCGAGCGGAATTTAGTTCCATTTTGCCTCGCGATTGCAAAATCGAAAATTTGTGAATTATTTGATCTGAATAAAGGTACGTTAAATATCAAAGTTTTGAAATAACAAGAATTTTGTGTGAAGGCTCCTAAGACTATGTTGAAGAGTAATTCGCTGAATTATTGGCTAAATGAATGACATTGTCTGTTGATTATGTGAGTGATTATTTCAGTTGATAGGAAAATTAATATGTAGAGATCAAAGGTAAGTGATATATAATCAAACGTAAATGCGAATGTTCCTAAAAATTACTGAGTGGGAAAATATACACAAAATTCAAGGAAAAACTTAATACAAAACAAACATGGCGATGTTATGTAATAGTCTATTGATCTCCTATATCTTGCTACTATTTATTTCTCTCAAAATATGCTCCTATTATTATGAACGAAGACTCCTCCTCTTGTGCTAATTGGGCTTAATTTAGCATAGGAGGGATATGCATCTGACTTTGGGCTCTGGAACTTTCTCGAGAAAGCCGACACCTCAGTGGAGCCGTTATTAAATTGATTATTCATAAAGCTTTGTCTAGGGGGCGTCAAGACCTCCGTTGATCGAGAACCTTCAATGAAAGGATTAGGAGGGATTCTTATAGCACTGTAGTAGGTATCCGTTTCCACATCATATACAGGCTTCTTCAATGAACTATAATCTTTTTGCTGATACTGCGACATAAGGGAAGATCTTGATCTCAGAGGAGAATTGTCTCTAATAAAATGCCTTGTAGCCGTGGACTCATTCCTCCTGTTATTAGTGTCTAGGAAACTTGTCTCCTGATAGTTGATGAAAGAGCTCTTATACGGATTTCGGGCCAGAGATTGTTGATTGTCCAAGCGGCTTGAATTAAGCTTAGGATAAGCCGGTAACTGCTGTTGTAATGGCTTAGCATCAAAAGAAATGCTTTGTGGTCTTGGTTTCGGCTGACTTAAAGAGTCTTTGTAAGAGCCAGCTGGTTCTAATCGGCGATAAGTATTAGAGATGGGGCGTTTTTGCTCTGGTTTTGGATCAACGAAGACGTTCTCAACTTCCATTTCTACTTTATCCGTTTGGGCCTTATCCAACTCGATAATATGCTTAAGATTGCTCTCTGGATTTCGGCTCAGAGCATGGAGAGGTCGCACGTATTTGTGCATGTTGGGAGTTTCACGCCCTGCGTAGTTCTGATCGTGGATGTAGTGGCATTCATCACCGAATTGACAGCCTATAGGACTATGGAAAAGGCGGCAAGGAACAGTTTTGTAGTTTGCAGGTTTCTCCGTTTTCTTATGATGAACTTTATTTTGCATCTCTCCGATGCTTTCTTCGGTGCTCGTTGTCAATCGATACTTTGACTCCGGCTTTATCGAATATTTATCACCGCCTTTTCTTGAATCTGAAAGTTCAGGATTCAATTTAATCCTTTTGGACGGTTGGCTACCAAAGTAAACCTTCTGTCGCTGAGGAGTGCTTGTGTTCGAAGACTCTCTTGTCCTCCTCTCAGGGCTCTTAGGGCCATAGTACTTCAGTAATGGGGAACCAGGTTCAGCATTATCATGTTGTTGACCCTTATTTTTGATCATATCCAGGAGAATTTTAATATTTTCCAGAGTGTTTTTCGAATGTTTTGAGTTGTTAATGGCCTCTAAGAGCTCGGTTTCAGTCTGCAAAGATTTCTCTCCATTAATCACGCTCTTAAGCATTTCGTCGAGTTTAGCTTTCTCCGCTCTTCGCTCCTCTCTGAGTTGATCCTTGTTCTTTTTGAGAATTCCTTTCAGAGGTTTTGGTGCAACTGGTTTCTCGTTGCTCTCTTCCTTGATTTCGACTTCCATTTTCTCATTTTCGTTATCGTTATTCTCGGAAGTGGATTGTGACTGAGAAACCTCTTGCTCGGGTTCTTGCTGAAGAATTATCTCTTCGATCATTTCCGCGATCTCTAATGCTTCTTCTTGCCGATCATTGACCTTTTATTATTTTTAGATTAACTCACTCAACTGAAAGCTATTTACCGTATGTAATGGGATGTTTATAGGTTCGTGCTCGCTGATAGAAGTTGTTTTTTCAACGTAATTCGAGGGCTGCTCAGGAATTTGATACTCTTTGCTGTAATAGCAAGGCAATTTGCCAGCGATTCTTTGATCCTGGACTTCCTTTTCCTTACTGTCCTTGCCAACGAATTGTGCACGTTGAATACCTTCTTTCTCAATTTTGATTTCTACGTCATGATTTTGAGAATTTGCTCTTATAAATGAAAATTTTTTACTTCTAAGACTAGTCCAATACATCTTTGGTTGCATACTATCAAGTTTTTCTTGAATTTCCTTTTCAGTATCTTTCTTCGACTCTCCTTCCATAAGACTTTCCTTGTGCTTATATTCCTCAGGATCATGGAAAATATAACGGCCGTAAGCTTCGCCCATGAGCTTTTGACGAATTCGTATCACTTCCTCTTCACTCAGGCCAGGGGCTGAGGGTTCATCGTTAAATTTGAAGAATTTAAAAGAGCACAATTTAGTATCGTCCTCCCACCTAAAAAATAGTAGATTAGAGCTGATTTTCAACTAGAAAGGAGTAGAAAAATGTGATTTCAAAAAACCAAACACATAAAATCAATCGCTCCCTTCCGCTCAATCTGCTCTACTAGCAACCCAGTGTACTATTTTTCATGTGGAATTCGTTTTCAGTCGTTGGAGGCTATTACTGAAATTACATAGGATCTGTGTGACTCGCGAAATTTTTGTGTTTTTCCAGTTTTACCAGAGTAGACCCGACAAAAGATTAATCACCCTCTTTCAGGTGCGAAGAACTTCAAGAGATGAGCTTTCTCCGACAGCTTTCGCTATCGCTGCTGCCAGCTTACCCCAGCAGCCTCAATGAAGAGAGGAGAGGCTAGTTACCAAATACCTGCTGAGATATTTTTCAGAATGATCTTCTGAGTGATATTGATCAGCTTTTGCTAGTAGAAATTACTACAATTACAATCCTTGAAGATTTCATTATCGTATTGTCGTCCCCATTACAAGTTATTTAATAGTAACTATGTAAATGGTCAGTAACTAAAAGGGAATGCCAGACCCTTCTAGTATACAGGTCGGTTGATTAAATATTCCCATCATTTTCGTCAATAGTTCTCATCAATTGTTGTTCGGCTAGCACCGATTTCTTAAATTGCACGTTGTATTTAATTCGGATTGGCTCTATACACAAAAAATGCCAGCCCATGTGCTGGTGCGAGAGTATCGCGACTCTGTCGCCTCACCGATTAAATACTCATTTAATTTAAACAAAGCAAGACTGAGACGTCCATATAGCAAGCACTTTTTCATCGCAGACGAGGGATCGAGCGCAAAGAAGGAGAAGAAAGAGAAGGAGAACAATTTTTTTTTATTTTAATTAGAACTTACTGGACCGATTTTCTTGCACCTTCTTCAGGTGAAAACGAACCTGGAACTCTGCGTCTGTATCTGCCTTGAGACAAATCACGACGATTATTGCGATATCTTGAGTTTGATCGCGAATTCGAACCATCTCTTCTAAAATAGTTCGAGTCTTGACGGTTATAATCCCGATTTTGTCGAGGATTACGTTTGATGTCATTTCTAAATCCACCTCTGTCATCTAGAGGAATTGCTAGTATGCAAAGACAATAAATTCAATTACTTCTTATCCTAGGCCTTTCACGAGTGCGTTCGGGAGTTGGTGTATCCTTGAAACCAAAATCCTCGTCTTCTTCCTCTTCTTCCAGATCTTGATCTTCAGCTGTTTCCATAGTTGAATGTTTAGAAGGAGACTTGCTCTCGTTTTTCTGATTTTTAGTTTTTTGGGGGCTTTCTTTCATTTCTTCTAAATGTTTTTTCCATTTCGTAAGCAATCGGAAGCATTTGCTGCAAATCTCTTCCGGCATTTCAAGACTCTTTTTCATTTTTTCTAAGAGCATGTGGACCTAGAGCCAAATGATTTCAAATATGGTTATTGAAATGCTTTTACTTTGGTTTTTTTAAGAATGTCAGACGTGATGGAAATTTTATTGAAAAAGTTTAGGATTTTGTCAATCAATTCACTGTTATCGAATGGTCTGGAGCTTGCTTTTGCCAGAAAGGCCACTATTGCGTTGATTCCTTTTGAAAGGGCAAACCTGTTTTTTTAAATTATAATCAGAACAATGAGGAAATCTACTTGTTTAAGAGATCCGGAGAAGTCTTGTTCAAGATGTTAATGAGTCGGATTTGCTCATCTAGGCTTTCTGATTGCTGTAAGTCGTTGCAAAAGACGACGTAGGCTTGACTGTTGAGGATTCCAGCTGATGATAATGGAATTTAGCTCAAAACCGAGAGATGCGAGGATGGCTTACTGGTTGGGTTATACAGATTCTCTGAAAGGTCATTTTTTCCTCTTTTCTTCAAGGATTTCTTGGGCATTTTGTCAGTTTTCAGCAAAGTAGCTGTTTTCATTTGATTTCTATTGTTTCTGAGCAGGCTGATGAGGTTGTTAACTGAGATTATTTAATTTACAACTCATAAGGTTTTAATAGATGTGTTTTTTAAAAATTTAAAGAGTTGATCTTTCGTTTTTTTGATACTCTAAATGCCCATTACTTCCTCACTGTTTATTTCAATAGAGACTGTTAGAATAAGATAATCCGAGAATAAATTCTTTCAACTTCAAGGCTTTAAAAGCAAATTTACTGAATTGGTAAAGGAATAGTTAAAAAAGTACACACACATACGTACATATCGATTTTGAGGAAAATATACTCAGAAGCCGTCAGTACAATTGCGAATACCATAATTTGCTACACGTAACACTCATTCCATGAAGATTTACCAAAAAAATAAAATTCATTTCCACTATTTTCCTCACGACGATTCGAAAGTTTTATTAGCATAAAAAACATGTTGCTGGTACTACTCTATTGATTATTACCTTGATTTGTATCATAGATGTCCATATCACCGTTCCTTAGTTCATAAAACTTTTTACTGATATTCTCTTCTTCCTTCAAGTGACCTTTAAGTCTCAACAGCTTTGTCTTAAGCGCATTCATTATATCAATTTTATAATTGATCATATTCTCTAAATTCGCAACGTAATCATCAATATCACTCGCTGGCTTCTCTACCTCGTTTAGAATGAGCATTTCCTAGTGTTTTACGAGTGTCAAAAGAAAATTTCATCAAAATTCATACCTGTCTCGTCACCTCAACAATCTCATCGATATTTCTACGATGCGACGTAATCACTTCCTCTTCCTCAACCAAAATTAGGTTAATAATTTCTTCATGCTTCTGGTTTAGATAGTTGAGATCGGTATCCCCCTCAGCTTTCACTTGAATGTTGCTCAGTGAATCCGAAATATTTGATTTTATAACTTCATCTTGATTGCTGCTAGAAACGTTGAACTTTTTTGTTGGGATTGGAGTTTCATTCGCATTCAATAAGCTTTGGTTGTTCGGAGTAGGGAAACTTAAAAATCCGCTTTGATTGTTCAATGAGCTAGAAGGGGACTCCTTTATCCAGTTCGAGTCCTTTAATGATGCATTCTGTCTGGAGTCAGAATCACGGGAAAGATTAAGATCTTTGGAAGACGGATTTTTATTCAACCCAATCGGATTCTCGAGCATCATTTTCGCACTATTGTTAGCTGAAAGTCCTGAATTGCGATGCAGTCGCTGCACAGGCTTTGGCATTTGCATTTGTTGCATTGGTTGTTTGAATTGCGGTGCTTGGTTCTGTAAATTTTTTCCAAAGAAATTGTTTTCATTAGTCGAGTAGCCCTGACTGTTAGAAATCAATGAGAGCGGCTGTTGGCTGTTATAAAGCGTTCCTGGGTGACCTGAGTTTTGAGGAAGTGACATGAGATGAGGGTTTGGGTTATTTGGAAATTGCTGCTGCTCTGAAGCAAAGAAATTGTTATTGAAGGCACCATTTGTTTGTGGATTAAAATTTCCATTGTAGCCATTTGACCCGTGATTGAAGAACGAGTTTTGACTGTTCATTGGATTATTTAGCCCCATTTGCATCATTTGATTTTGTTGAGCCTGAAAAATATTTGAGACATTATTTGTGGCTCCAAAATTTGGAATTTCAAACGGAGAATTATTAGGCTTCAGTTTATTCCCGTTTGTGTTGTTTAAGTTGAACATGCCTCCATTATTTTTATTGTTTGTTGTCCCTACAGTTTGATTATCATCATCATCGTCTTCTTTAAGAGCAATCTTTGTTGCATTTTTCTGTAATCTCGGTAGCATAAGCTGCTGGGCAAGGAGATCTGCTTGACTCAAAGGGGCGGAATTATCCTGAGGTTTTTTCAGTTCCTTGACTCTGTCTGCATATCTCAGCGTATTTAACGTATGCTCACAGGACCCACTGGAAGGAGAAATATTTCCTATCATCACTGTCTTACAGTTTCCTGTAAAACTATCTTTGAGAACCAATGTTAGTTTGCTTCCTCGGAATGGAGTGTGTTTCTTGTCCTGATCAAGGGCTCTAATACATTCTTTCAGAGCCAATAAAGACTTATTTATCTCAGCGCCATCCATCTTCGTCTGCTTTTTTGTATCAGCCACATCTGCTCCTCTCTCGCTCCCAGCTAAATCGATAAAAGACATCTTTCCAAAAACTTTGTTGCTTTCCTTAAGTGTAACCTGCAGAATTGCATGGGATCTCGAAGAGTCCTGATTTGCTGATGTTGAACCTATTTTGAGGTAAAAGAGTTTGCAACGGACCAATCATTGGTAATTTTACCAGTCGTTCGAACGGAATTACCAAAATCGATGATTTGCATCAATGAATGTACATTCATCACGCGTTTTTCAGAAAGCCCAACGATATTTACATTCTTTTTCGCGTCTTCCCTTGCAAATACCTCTTGTCTTTCATTTAACAAATCATGCAGTTTTCCACAGTATATTTCATAAAACGAAATAAAGACGCCCAAATGCTGAAACTGCTCTTGATCAAGAAGCGCAAAGATATCCTGAGAAGCCAACAGATAAAGCCCAGGGATCGGGTTTTGGTTCTCTTTATTATCACCAGCGGTGTTTCCCATCATCGTAAATGTTTTTCCGCTGCCCGTCTGCCCGTAAGCAAAGCAAGTACATTTCGCTTTGGAGAATAAAGCATCAACAAGTGGTCGAACGGCTTCAAGATACAACTAATACAAAAGAGAAAGGTGCATAATGAACTCAAGGAAATTTTTTGTACGTGGTGATTGGTAGTGTTTTCATCGAAAGCACGATCGAAATTAAAAAGATGCTCTTCAATGTATTTCGTCAAGTCCACCTTCTGTCTTTATTGAAAGTTTAATTTATATAAGCGATAGGCTGCTTACTTCGCCTCTCTCACAACAACGGATTGAGTGCCTCTGATATCGATGATATCTTGTTCAGATTTTGCTAGTTCTCTTTTAGTTAGAGGTCGTTTGCGAACCACGACTCTGATTTTTGGAATTGAATCCAGGAATTGGAAGGTTGATTCTTCGGTATTCATGGTTTGATGGCTTGGATAAGGAAGGGAGGCTTTATTGGATTCAAATTTATTTTAATTGCTTGCCAATTTGAAATTCAACAATAATAATTTTTTGGAGGAAAAATATAAGATGAAAAATACAGGACTCGTCTTATCCTTTTAATTCATTGTATTCCATATTTTGTCCCTTACTGTAGCTAAAAAGTGCGAAAAATAAATTTCACTTCAACTAACATTCGCTGAGAGTACTGAATGGATCCACGAAAAAAATCATTATATCTTAGCATAGTACATCGATTGAGTGTTAGTTAGTAATGTAAATGAAAGCTGCCATCTTAAAAAGAATAATCTTTTAGCTTAAAAAATGTGGAAAACTTTATTAAATTGTCTTTTTGGCTCTCTTTGTGCTAGTAACGTATGTGGTCACAGTAGATTCATCTGACGAAGTTTATTTATTTCCAACTAGAATTTGTTCTGAGGGTCTCAGATTAGCATGAAAGTGATAGGAGTCAATACTGGTCACAGGACAGCCAATAATATTTCAGGATTTTGTTCGTCCTCGAAGGGGGACGCAGCAGGACAATTATATATATATAAAGCGTTGTCATTTCAAAGGCAATAAATTTTATCGAAGATATTCCAATTTATGTCAGAAAACCAAAATGACGAATGCGAAGAAGTTATCGAACCGGGCCCACGCAAAATGCGACTGGTTGGAGAACGAAACGACCAACATCTTGTTCCGTCTACGAAAGTAACAGATAAAGAAGAGCAAGAATATTTGCTCCCTTTTTACGATATTCCATTACATATCGGAAGCCTCGTCCTTGAAAACGGTCAATGGAAGCGAATTCATAAAAAGAAAGTAATCTCATTCCAAAGCCACGGCTTCGAATTCCATCAAGTGACCTCATGCAACGAATTTCTGACTGAACTTTGCAAACCAATCCGATGGGTCCACGAGGACAACCAGCTTCTGTCAAAAGAAATTTCCGCGATTTTCGTCACCAACCACAAAGAAACGCGCGATACAAAGCAAGAAAAAGAAACCAACGCCAGTCCTTATAAACTAGTGGACTCCTTTCCAGAACCTGGAGGGGAAACCAGGTTCCAGTTGGACGTGCCTCATATTTACAGAACAAGAATAGTCAAAGTTTACAAGCGCGTGGACGGCAGTGACTATGTGAACAATGAAGAATTTAGAGACTTGCCAATCAGTTTGAAACATTCTCATTTCACACATGATTTCTATCTGCATGAGTCATATCAGATCGTCGACCTCTTTGTCATTTTTGATAATCGTGAGGTCAGCCTGAACAAAAAGCATCGGATTAAAAGCAACAAGTTAACGCATCAAAAGGAGATCGTTAGAGTTATCGACGATAATGCAGCTCATAAATCGATAGTTTATGAGAAAACTTATATTGATACGAGCAGAGCCTATGACTTTGAATCTGGAAGAGAATATATTGGCGAGGAGCAAGCAAGGGAAGTGGTGCATGTATTAGTATCATCTACTCCGATTGCGGTTGGCAGACCGACTTTATTGTGGCAATTCTCACGAGATTATAAACAAGATGTTGTAATAATGGAGGAGTATGAGCGTCCTCAGAGAGGGGGCTTCCCAGCGCTCAGGCACAAGCATGAGGGAGCAACATTGTGCCTAGATCTCAAATTGAGTCATTTTGGTTTTCGAGACTATCCGGAGAATTCTCAAGTCTTCCAAATAGTGAATGCTTCTTTCACTTACGAAGGGAAGGTTCATCAGGTTGATAAAATTGAAATAAGTTCACATCCTTTTCAGTATCAGTATGAGGCTCTTGTTGGAGATAATGGGAAATACGGCTGGTTTGATAATGGAATGTCGCATGTTTCAACAAAATATGAAAAGGTCTATATAAATACAGAGAGTGCTATCGATTTTAGCCAACGAATTTACGTCGTGGAGGAGAGACGAAAAACTACAGAGATGCATGTGAAGGTGGGTTCCGAGTCATATTGGGTCTTCTGGACTAAAATGAGATACAGAATACCTCATAATGGAGAGGAATACATATGCGATGATTGAGCTGTGCATCTCAGGTAGAATTAATTTTGAGTGAATGATAAGATCATAATGAATAATCTTAAAGGTCTTATATATATTTGTTTTCTACTATCGAGAGTTAAACATTATCAACCAAGCTCTTACTTTATCGTGTTGTGATCTTTATTTAAACAATAAGGGTTTCTCATCAAGGTTGAACGTATTCAACTAGAATCGAACTGCAATAGATATATATATGAATATTAATTTCTCACTGCCCATGAGCTAAAATTGGTGACGGCTTGTTTTATTTACGAATCGAATTGAAATTACAGCTGCTAATAAAGAATTTGAAATGTACTTGTTTGAAATTTTATAAATTAATTTAATAATTTTGTAATAAAGGAAATTGGAGTCTTCTCCCAGGATTGCCCGCATCAGCAATATATGAAACTGCTTTGGATAGCAGAATATTCTGATCTCATAGCAACTTGCGGTTATGAGTGGGCTAATGCTGCTGCCTTCTGAGGAGGTTAAAAATCTAACTAATGAATTAGTCGCTAACGAATAATATGAAAAAAGTGTAATGCGTATATTTCATCAAAAAACTAAATGAAAAACTCTCAGACAAAAAAGATTTAATTCGTTATCTTCAGTATTAAAAGGTGAATACCAACACTGATTTCATAGTTAAATTCTGTAGATGTAAAACAAATTAGAAATAAATGCAAAATTAGTATGTATGAAATACCCGTAAATTCCTAGTAGTTCACCACCAGATAAACGATATTTTAAAAAATAGTCAGGTGGAATGCCAAATACTTTAACAAACTAATTTAATTACTCAGTTCAGGAGAACTTCAGAGCTTGTAATTACTATCTTCGATGCTAATTGTTTTAATTAAAATTCATGCATCTAATTTGAACTAATTGAGAATTGATTTTCTCAAATAAACTAATTGTGATATTGTTTACTCTTGTGAAAATATCATACATATAACATGTATTTCTGCTCCAAAAATGAAATGATTGCTCATTTTGTTGGTAGTTATTTTTCCTACATAATGGCAAAGAAAATTTTCATGTAGATATATCATTATAAATAAACTAATTGGAACAGTTGCGATTTTCCGCAATACCAAAAAATGTTATCAGGACTCGCTGTGTGTAGCAATCATCCCATTTAATTTTAAGACATATTACAGCTAATGTTATGATACATTCATTGTCCTTTATACGATATTATACGGTAGGTAAATATTAGAAGAAGTAGTCGTAGACAGTACGTTGTGAGCATTCCAACTTCGAT
>ENA-UOUE01001353-UOUE01001353.1-compost-metagenome-genome-assembly--contig:-NODE-1353-length-15704-cov-15.634351_pt1 | contig 15704 bp, 6 predicted proteins | sample MGYA00238146_ERZ747223 | MGnify/ENA primary metagenome ERZ747223 (study PRJEB28781, sample SAMN06268865) | compost metagenome | isolation source: single cell | place: USA: California, Emeryville, Joint...
CTCTTAAACACGACCAAGTTGGAATTATCACTTGGCTCTGAATTTAAGAGACCCCCTTTCAGATCGTATTTCTCCAGTCTAATGAGGTTACCATAATCAATCATTACTGATTGGAATTTGTTTTTGTAGAACAGGCTACAAAAGCCCACATATTCAGAGCTTTCGTTGAAAATATCAGCTACTGCATCAAACTCCTGTCCTATAAGCTGATTGTTGAGACCGTCGATTTCATTGGTCATTTTCCAAAGCTCAAATTTTTTCTCATCTGGGAAAAAATCTTTAAAAAGCCCCAGCGCTCCATTATCCGAGAGAGATATATTATTAAAGGAGTTGTTCACAACATATACGTATGGATGACTTGAGGAAATGAGTGTTGAGCGAATGAAGATGTCCTGAAAGTGCGAATTTTGAATTGAAAACGCACGGTAGACCATGAGGCCTTTTTTCTGAGGAGCTTTGCCTGAGGGGGTATACAACTGACTTCCATTATATTTAAGGGTGGTTCCTTCAATCGTGATAAAACTCGCATCCTCTCGAAAATCGACTTGATTGAGAGTGAAATTATCCATAATCAGGCTCGATGTCGGAGTTGCAGAGATCAGAGCTTGATTACTGAAGTTGAAAGAGAAAAAACCTGAGTTTGAGATTATCCCTTTAAGATCTCTAAAAACGATAAGCGAGGACCTAGGACCAGAGAGATTTAATGACTTGAAAGTAATATTGGTAAGTTGAGCGATAGCAAACTCTCCATATGTGAGATAAGGGAATGGATTTCCCCCTACTGTTTGCTGAAATAGAAAAATATTGGTTGCAGAAAGGGATAAATTTTGTAGCATCAAATTCTCAAGTATCAGCATGCTCGCAGTGCGTTTCTTAAACCAATTAATTAGTGCGGCTTCGTCCTTATGATACAGCTACGCCCTCAAAATTATTCCAGAAGTCATATTGAGGCCTGAAATCGAAACGTTCCTGAATTTTATCTTACGAAATATTTCTATAATACTGAACACACTCGCATTTTGTAGTTCATTGTTGCCTGATATAGAGAGATCATCTATTGTGATGTCGCTCCATGCTCCATATGCATTAATCCTAAACAACAAGTGAAATTTCTGATCAAGCGACTCCATGTAGGTATTGCTCATTGAAATCTGATTGAAAGTCATGTTTGTTGCGTTACTGATCTCAAAGATTGAGGGATCTTTCGAATTAAGAAATTTGTTGTCCGTCAAGTTCAACTTAGATAGTGAAAGCGTCTGAATCTGGTAAAATTTGAAGAGGTGCGAGTAGTAAGTTGTATGTAGAGATATTGAAACCCCTGAAATCGATACATTTGTTACGCTCTCAGCTAGAAGAGCGGGCCCGTACAGAAAAATCTGGAGGAGTGAATTATTAGTTGTGTCTCGAATTGAACTAATCGAAATGTTCTTGGCCGATAAATTTTGTATTTTGTAAGCGAAAATGAAGTAGTTTTTTGGAGGATCATTTCTTGGCTTGTTTTGAAGAGCATACTCGATGCGAATATTCGAGAGTTGTAGAGATACGTTAGTTTGTTGTCCTGCTCTAACAGAAATGAAAAAAGAGGAATGTCGAAAGTACACGCTGAAATTGCTTATTGTAGTCGTAGTCACTCCGGTCACATTAATCCTTGAATATCCCTTAGGAGTCTGTTTAGTGTCTTTGATATCAACATTGGCAATGTTGCATTCTGTACCATTTGAAATAGTCAAGCCGCCGAAATCTGTATCAAAACTAAACTGTATGTCTTGAAACTCAAGCGAAATGAAGCTATTGAAGGTCATGTTAGCCTGATGGAATTGAAAAATGACCGGATCTTTTTCCATGGTGGCTTTTCGAAATGATAATGAGTAATTGGATCCTTTGCCTTCAAAAGAGACATCATTATTGTGATAGTAGCTGCCAGGATGGACAATGACACTATATACGTTGCATGTTTGATTGGCTGCAACAAGTGGGGCTAGATCACTCATTAGTTGATCCAGAGACTGGTAGATTAGGCCTCCGTTTACGTCAGGTTCAGAAGAATTCCCGGAATATGATGCGTTTAGGGTAATTGTTTGACATGGCTCAAGGGCCAAACCTCTGATAAGCAGGATGAGACAGGAGATTAGAATGAAACTTCGTTTCATGTTTTTGTGCTAATTAAATCTTGAGCTATTAGCAATTGCATTTGTTGTAAAAAATTGCAAATCTTAATGCGAAAATATAATCTGTGTGAAAATACATTTAAGGCACGTAAGGAGAAGAGAGAATTATTTTGCTCATTGAGCGTAGAATTGGAGAAAAAACTTATTGTAATCAATAGATGAAAAGAACCCTGATGTTCAAGCAACAAAATGGAAACCTACTTTTGAGGAATCAGAATCACATTCATTTCTTGTTCAAATATTTTAAGTCAAATTACTTAGTTTCTTATTCAAAATTTAAATGAACTAAATTATTTCGAAACAAAAGCACAAGGGGCTATTTTCATCATCACGAAATGAATAATGAGGAACCTTCAATGGCATCCAATACGGGAGACCCAGTGCCCAAACAGCCTCAACTTTATAACCAAACCTCCAACATCGTTGAAAATTGTTCAACGAAAATGCATTCCAGATGATAGATTATGCAACCCCATTCCTTGATAAGCGGTGGCAAAGAAGGTCGCAAGGCAATGTCTATTGCGCCTTAGTTTCAAAAATAACCGAATCTAAGCTCCAAATCAATCACGATAAACTCCTGGAAAAGAAGTCAAGGCTGCTTTTCGAGACCAAACACAGAAAGTTGTTCAAAATAGTGAGCTGGTTGAACTTGCTCATCGAACAAGAAACGAATTCTTACTTAACGAAGCTGTTACCAATATTTTACTTTTGAGGGAAGAAGATAGTTTAGACATATCGTTTTTTTATTCCAAGGAGTCATCCTCTTTGATAGAGACAGCAAGGAACCTGTAAAAGAGGAATGACTACTGATCATACTCGATCTCTCGACTGTAATGTATCCAAAACTGCAGCAGTTGAGGAAACACCTTCAAGCGATTTAACATTGACTGAAAAAGAGACTGAATTCCCACAAGACCCTCGTTAATTGAAGAGAACTATGCAATTTCATCTCTGATAGGTACGATGAGACATAGAGATACGATCTATTTCAATCAATAAGATGATTATATTCATAACAATTTGTATATTTTGATTCAGTGCAATCTCATAGAGTCCTTCAAAATCAGAAAGTCTGCAGGAATATTTGTGAGAAATTCCAGAAAGCTTAAAGTTTGGATCAATTTGTAATGAGAACACAAGATCAATGGGTCTCGATTCGTTTGTATAGGAAATATGATAACACCGTTCTAATACTGCTAAAATAACAAGAAAAAATTCAGCTGAAATAGCCGGAGCTGCTTTTTCTATTAGCAGAAGAAAAGAGAACTTTGGTTCAATAATTTTGATAAATAGGTTGAACATCACTATCTCAACGATGTTTTTCTATAAAATAATCTAGACTGTAATTTCGATCGAATTTAATGAATATCTTAGAACATGTAGCCTTCTGATTTAATACACTTCGATCCTGAGGCCTGGATTACTTCGAGTTCGGTTTGAAGATTACCCAATTTGGATTTATTCTATTCTTCTCTATCAATTTCGTACTAATTTCATTACCAGTCAACTTGAGTTGTTGAAGGTTAACCCAGGAGTCATTCTTCAGCAAATATTCATATCCTTCATCAGTAATCTTATTATAATCCAATTTCAGTATTTGAAGACTTTTCCAATATTTATTGTTAGCTAGACAGTTAGCTCCATAGTCTGCAATAGAATTAGATCTAAGGTTGAGTTTTCGAAGATTGATCCAAGTTGTATTTTTGCTTAATTCCTTTGTCCCTGCATCTCGGAGGTCGCATGCAGCAAGTTTTAAGACTTTCAAATTCATCAACAACTTGCTACTGCTGAATACTTTGATGCCTTCGCGTCCGATGGTATGAAGTTCCAACTTCAAAATTTCCAAGCTCCTCCAAGCTTGATTTTGAGATAAGCAAATGATTCCTTGAGTTGAAATAGGATTGTGAGATAGTTGCAAATATTTTAAGGCTCTCCAGGAAGTATTGGTTTTTAGGCCCTCTGCTCCTGAGCCTTGGATCGAGTTTTTATATAAATTTAAGACTTCCAACTGAACCCAACTTGTATTTCGGCTCAAATACATTGCTCCTTGGTCAGTAAGAGAATTATTAGCTAAATTTAAGATCTTTAAGTTAACCCAGCTTGTATTTTTCGCTAGTCCTTCAGCTCCTTTAGCGCTGATATGATTTTTATCAAGACAAAGCGTTTCGAGCCTCTTCCATATTTTATTTTGGCCTAGATATGAAGCACCAGTATCTTTAATTCTACATGAGGATAAATTCAGATATTTTAAATTCTCCCAATAGCGACATCGAGCTATATGAGCAGCACCAACATCTTCAATACCATTTTCACACAAATTTAGAGATTCTAAGTTTGTCCAAGTTGCATTCATCGTCAGGTGGGCAATACCCTGACTTTGTAGGTAATTGATTCCGAGATCGAGAATCTTCAAATTTTTCCATGTTTCATTGCTACCCAATGCCTCAGCTCCTCTAGGATAAATGCCATTGTATTGTAAGTTCAGAACTTCAAGTTTTTTCAATGTGGTACAGCTGCATAGTTCTTGTATCACGGTTTCCATTCCTAATGCATTCATGGATAAATTAAGTATTTTCAAATTTTCCAACGATTTATTCCTTATCAAATGTTGGACATCATTTCGAGAGATGCTAGATTCTAGGTCCAACTCATTCAAATTGTACCAATTGATTTTACTGATATATCCATCTTTTTTAGCTTCGAGGAAATGACCAATTTGAAATTTATCTAATTTAATTACTTCCAGATTAGACGAATCCCAATTCTTGAAAAATTTGACAGAATTCCACGGGATCATCCCAGTTAACGATAAGTCTAGCACCTTTAATTTTTTCATTGAGGAGATTTTAAGCAACGACAAAATTTCCTCAGTTTTCATGGGATTTTTCCGGAGTTCAAGCACTTGTAAATTCATCCAAGGGTCACTAACTTCAGGAACACATGTAAGTGCTGTATCGCCAATATTGTTGTTGTTCAACTTTATAGATTGGATATTGATCCAAGTTTTGTTCTGACATAAGGCAAAGACTCCCTCCGCAGTTATCGCATTCGAGTCCAAATTCAGCTTCAATAATTTTGTCCAAGTTTTGTTCTTGCTGAGATGTGTTGCGCCTTGGCTTTCAACACGATTAAAAGCAAGATTAAGCTCTTGCAAGTTCTTCCAGCTTGTGTTTTCACTTAAGGATTGAGCTCCCAGAGCAGAGATGAAATTATTTTCTAAGTTCAATATTTCTAAATTTGTCCATGTTTCATTTTTGCTGAGACGTCCAACGCCAGAGTCCCTGATAAAGTTTCCCGATAGGTTCAGAGTCTGCAATAGCGACCAAGTTGTATTTTGCGCGATATACTGGGCTCCTCGAGAACCAATGAAGCAATTTTCTAAGTTTAGCGTTATAAGGGACTTCCATGTCAAATTTGCACTAATTGCTTGAGCCCCGAGACCCTCTATAAGATTATCTGATAAATCGAGCGTTTTGAGATTAGTCCAAGTTTTGTTCTCGCCGATAAGGATGCAATGGATTGGATGATAACATTTAGTTTTGAAGTTTAGATCAATGATAAGTTCCGGAGTTGAAGTATTGAGGACATCTAATAACTGTCTATCTATTTTGCCTTCAGACAAATTCACACATTCTAAGTCCTTCAGTCTTTCGTTTAATTGGCTAATCAAAGCCAAGCTGTTTTTGAAATTCGTTGAATTTCCTTGTAGCTCAAGCTTTCTGAGCTTGTGCCAGGTCATATTCTCTCTTATTGTTTCTATACCCTCGCTTTCAATCATATTTTGATATAAATAGAGTTCTTCAAGCTCCGTCCAAACTGAATTTCTTCCAATAGTGACGGCTCCCTCGCTCTTGATCTTATTAATACTTAGATCAAGTATCTTCAGCTTCTTCCAGAACGAATTGTTTCCAATAACAATCGCTCCCTTATCTTCGATGAGATTATTATGTAAGTCAAGCTCTTCAAGCTCAACCCATGTTGAATTTCTCGCGATTCCTGCAGCACCCTCATTGCCAATTCTATTGGCACCTAAATTTAGGATCCTGAGCTTTGGCCAAGCAGAATTGCTTGATATCACCATGGAGCCTTCAGCGCTAATGTTATTATACTCCAAACACAATTCTTCCAAATCTCTCCAAACTGTATTTCTTCCGAGTTCTTTTGCACATTTGTCATATATACCATTACCTGATAGGTTCAATACCTTCAACTTCTCCCATCGAATGTTTCCTGTGATTGCAATCCCGCCTTTATTTCTGATATTGTTACCTTGTAAATAGAGCTTTTCGAGATTGGTCCACATAAAATTTTTGCCGATCAGTTCTGCGCCTTTCTGTTCAATATTTTGATACTCTAATTTTATCTCTGTTACAAGCGTCGGATCTGGATTCAATAGAATCTCTTGCACAAAATTTGAATTGAATTTCCCATAGTCTCCTCTTTCTTTAAAAACCGTGAGGTTGCTTTCAGAGATTCCAATGCTCGCATCGATGGTAGTGTTTCCCAATCTTAGGGTCTTATTATTCCAGTTCTCACTTCCCAGAGTTTTGAAAAATATTTTATTTGGAGTGTTCAAGGCAATTTGTCTCCCATCAGGTCTAAGGGCCATGTGAGATACATCACAATTCAAGAATTGAGTTTTATCATATTTACCATCTGCGAGATCTTGAAAGATTGGCTGCCTTCCACTGTAGGTAATTCCTATTGAAGATCGGCCATTTGGATGAAACAATACAGGCAGGTGTTGGGTATCAGAATAAGCGAGCTGTTTAATAAGATTTCTCCTTATCAAATCCCAAGCCGACCAAGGCCGGGATGTGGTACTAATCACAATCTTATCGCTCATATATAGACCGTTACATGAGGTGTAACAAAAAATTTGGGCGGGCAATTTGATTGTTGCAACGTATTTTTTTCTTTTAAAATCCCATATGTGTATTTGATTTTCCCGGCTAGCATGGGAAACCGCCCATTTGCCGTTGGAACTAACTTTAACTAATTTATCATTGACGTCTTCTCTTGCAGCTCTTGTTTTTTGCTTGGAACTCGTGGTTAACTTTTTCACGATAAGAACCTTCTCTCGAGCGCTAACTAAAGTGTTGCCATCAGGACTAATATCATGCGTACCCACAGCGAAAGAACTCTCTGTATACTCCGGAAAATATTGAGGTGAATCAGAAATTGACTCATCAGCCATTATATTGTTGGCGATTTGGTTCAATACCCAACTTCTCGTAAAATTTTTTTGCTCAGGAAGCCGGTTATTTTTTTTGAAACAACGCAATTTTTCGTCTCGCTCATAAATGATGACTCCTTCTCTTGTACAAATTAATAAATTCTTTCCGTCTGGCGTATAACTCACATTTGTTACTCCATCCGGCGTCTCAATAGGAGGATATTCTTCTAAGATAATATTGGATAAGTTGGCCCCAGATAATCCTACGTTTTTCAGCTTGGCTTTCTCAAATACTCCACCTTGTAAATTAGCTCCGGTTAAGTCAACGTCATGGAAATCAACAAAGGTCAGGTCTAAGCCAGGAATATTCGCTTTTCGGAGATCTAAATTGCGGAATTTAAACTTCACAGCATTGAGGACGCGAATCACGTTGGCCTTAGCGATATCCTCTGGTTGCATATCATCCCAGCATTTCTTTACTTGCAGAGAGTTGGAATCATTCGTTTTATTCTCTTCAGGCTGTTTAAAGGTCGATTCTTGTCCTTTTTTGGAGATGTTTGCAAGTTTCAAAAGGCCTTGGGCTGAAAATTTCTGTTCTTTCAAACTTTCTGCCAGAAGCTGGATAATCTGAGAACCGTTACAAAATACCTTCCTGTTTAACAAAGATTCACTGGAGTTTGATGTTATACTCTTTTCAATTCGGCTGCCGACAAAATATTCCTGGATCGATTTATCTGTGAATGAAAAGCTATAGCCAGAATTAGGGAACTCATTGCGTTGAAGAATTCCAGCTGAAACGAGCAATTCATCTATTCTTTCAAATTCTTTTCCTTTTTCGAGAGTTTCAAGTGAAGAGAGCTGACTCAGCAAAAGTGCGTGCTCTTCAGCTCTCTGCAAGCATTCTGTTAATCGATTTTCTAGGCTTTTTTCCCTTCCAAAACAATCAGAGTCCTCACGTAGGGCCTGAATCGCTCTTTTGATGCTTTTTCGAACATAAAAGCCGTAAAGGTACTTTTTTGGGAGTTTTGGTGGTATTTCTTCTTTATTCTCATTAACAAGCTTATAGTTGGACGAGTTTAGACTTAGATTTCCCTCGAGGAGATTAGAGAGCAGCTCAGAGCCAATCATTAGCAAAGAGGGTCTGCTGAATATTCTTTCCCAATGAAGAGAGCTCACTATATGCTCATATTCTGAGATCAACGGCCAGGAAAATGGATCTACCGTGGCATGGTTGCCGTTATCGAGGATACCTTTGAGAACTATATACTTTTTGAAATAAGCTCTGACTTGGTCCTGCTCGAAAGGTAGAATAGCTCTTTCTAGAAAGGATTCTGCTACAATTTCTCCTGTTTCTTCTTCAACTGGAGCGAAGAGTGATTCACGCTGTGAGATTTTGGAGAAAATATTGTCTCGAGATGAAATGATGATTTTCGAGTCATCCCAACCACCTCGAAAGCCATTCGACATATAAAAGCTCTTCTGTCGCTCATCACCCTTATCTAAGGGAAATTGCTTTCTGTCAATAATGTCATCGTATCCATCGAAGATAAAAAGAACCTCTCGTCTGTCTTCCCCTGATAAAGTTTTTAGAGCTAATATCTCGTTTTCTGTCAACAATAACTCTTGCATGAGAGTCTCGGTAATCGCTGATGCCCGAGGTCGAGTGAGTCTTCTCAATTCTGTATAAATTGGAACCAGTTTTTTGCTTTCTTCTTCATCATATCTCTCAAAGATGAGTTTTTGAAGATATTTGCAGAAAAGTGATTTTCCGGCTCCAGGTTGTCCCGTCAATAGGAGCACTTTCGAAGATGGTACATCCAGAAACGATTTTTTCACATCTAAGATTAGCTCAACTGGTTCATTTTCTTCTTCGTTCTTGATTTTGCAGTATGTTTTGGTACGTGGTTCAACATACAAGTCCAATTGGCGTTCTACAATCTTGTTACTGAGTATTTTTTCTCGATATTTATCAATTTTAGTAAATAAACTTGAAATAGTGTCCTGTTGATTATCCAAGCGAAAACTCCTTGAGCAGTTGAGGACGGGATTTTCGAGAGATTCCATTTTTGAAGACCTTTTTTAAACGAGTAATATGTTTCGGTGTAAGGGAATCAGTAGAATTAGTTTGCAATTATTTAACTCAATTAGATATGCTAAGAATATTAAACAGGACTCAGTTAATTTTTGTTGGAAACTAAAGTTCAGAACTTTTAAATTTTTCAGTGCTGTACAGGAAAGATGAACATCTTCTTTTATTCCAAATTATTTATAATTTCAGAGCGGAACACTTCTAGTTTTTCAACAGGGTTTTCGCGAGCCTCGGTGGAGCAGGCTGCTTTAATAAAATTTTCTATAATAGATGGGTTTTCATTTTCTCGCTCAACCAAAAACGAGCATTTTACACCCGATTTCCAATCGAAAGAAAATAGCGAATGCGTAATATTCTATTTTGATGAAAGATCTTCAAGTTCCCGAAGGCAAATTAGAGACTCCAAATTTGTGTCACTGACCACAAGGAATAATTTCATCATTGCTAAGCTGAGAAAGCTAGCTTTTCATACATGAAAAGTTAGAGTAGTGTGAGAAAAAGTCATGAGAGTGGAGAGAATGGCACAATTCAAAGTACCATTAGCGGGGTTTTGCCTTTATAAAATTTGACTCAGGATCAAAATGACAAAATAAATTTAATTTCCAAAAGAGCAGAGTCCAAATGGTAGAACCCAAGCCGCAAAACCCTCCTCGGATGATGGTCAATCCACATTCCCTCACCCAGATTCGCGAATTTGATTGTCCAAAGCATCCTGGCGAAAAAATTCAGAGAGTTGCAAAGGAAGGCCCTCAAATCCTGTTTTGCACCTTGTGTCTCTCAGAGACTAGATTTAATAACGACCATGCTCTTCCAATTAATGAGCATATCTCGAACAGTGTAGCCTCCTTTGAGATCATTAAAAGCAAATTGCGTATTGCTGATGGAGATGATGAATTCTCAGCCCATATTGACGCTGAGAAAAGGAATGTCGAAAAAGCTTTTGCAGATATTGTCGATTCATTCAGCGAGCTTTGCAACCAAATGAAAACTGATGTCCTTGCTAGCTTGGACTCTCAATTAAACAACTTTCGTGCAATTCAAAAATCCAATTCTGAGTCTTGCGGAAATTCTAATGAACTCACCACAGAAGACGGAATTATTTCAGCAATTAACAATTGTAAATCTACCATTGATTTTGAAAAATTGATGAAAACAATCAATTTTCACTCGTCACTTCGCACATTATTCCATTCTTTTCAAGCGCAAAACGCAAAATTCTTGAACGAGCTCAATTCTTTGCAGGACATGATCAGCGCACATCCAAAAGCTGAGACTTCCTGCCAACAGCGACTCCAAGATCGTCTGGCCGGTGTCAAAAAAGTTGTAGATAGACTTGCAATCGTTGAAAGTGGAATTAAGAACTACTCTTGCTTGGAAAAATTGGAATTAACTAACGCTAAGAAGACCAATGATCGGTCCTCAGTGATAAAAGAGCCTGAATCGCTCAGTCCAAGACTCAAATCCGAGGAGCTGCCAGAGCCGCCTGCTCCCGATTCGCTCTTTTGGGAGTTTTGGAATGATTGCCAAGACATTGCAAATCAAATTTTGGAATCGGATTATTTCCAGGGAATCAAAACTGGGACTCTTAATCCCAACGTATATGGCTCGCTCATGGTGCAAGACGCATATTATTGCTATAACGGCATAGCTGATTATCGCGAGGCCTCTACACACCCACTGGACGAAAAATGCAAAACTTTCCTACTTGAAAAAATTGACGTTTACGAGAAGTACAATAGAAATTTCCGTGATAACTGGCATCTACAGAATGCAGATAGCGTGACTCCTTGTGCTGCGATCAAGGAGTACGTTGAGCAGACACGACTTGTGACTAAAAATCTCACATCACCATATGTATTTACTGTGATGATTCCATGTGAATATCTTTGGCCATGGGTAGCCGCTCAGCTCGATCCAGTGACTCCGAAAGATAGTTTATACCGCTCCTGGGTTGACGCCTACAAGAAATATCCGGCAGATGCCTACAGGACGGCAAATATGCTTGAGTCTTATCGTAATGAAATCGATAAAGCGGAGGCCAAAGCTATATTCCGAAGAGCAATGGAAAGTGAACTAAAGATATTCAAATCTGCAACTGAGCCTTAGGATAGCCTGTAGGCATGTATCTTCTTTCAAAAATATAACAAATTAAAGCAACTGTTAGATAGCTCAAATCTATGCTAAACGAATCCTCTGAAATATGAAAGTTAGGATAGTGCTTTCGGTTACTGTAGATTTTTATGGGAACTATAATATTTCTAGCAGGGCAACAATAAGCATGTTCTTTGAAATTCACGATTCGGAATGAATAATAAATTTGCACGCATCAAAGCTGATTTTATCATTTGAATGAGAAAAACTGTTAAGCTTTGATACTCATCTTAGTACATTAAGTGATTTTATGAAGCATTATTAAAAATCAAGAGTCAAAAATAATTAAATCAGAAAATTTTAGTTGTTTTTGCATATTTTTATGGAGAAAACAAGCAAGTCTGCAAAAACAATCTGCCTTCCTTTATCTCATGAGGTCATCCCAACAGCCCATCATTTAGCTCTCATGCAATATTACCCCAACGATCTGAAGCCACATACTGTTGTTTGTATTTATTCTGACCAAAAAAGGTTGAAATCTGTCATTTTCAATCTACGAACCCGCAGAACTATCTGCAAGCAAGCGTTCAAAAGCATAGGCACTAAGGATTCAGAGGAACTATCTTCTCCTAGAGTAGATTCTGATGCCTTTGTAATCAAAGAGAACAATCGGACCATCATGGTTTTGAGATATTCTGAAACCGAATTTCACTTGCTCTCTTTTCCTCGATTACGGGTCCTTTACAAGTTTGCTACTCACAAACCAACAAAATCGAAGCTAATCATGTGCTACATTAACAACGAAATCGTTACTTGGTTCAAGGACGAGAATTTACTCACGTTCTGGAAGCTGTTTAGCACAAAGCCTTCCTCCTCATTAAAACTCCCTTTCTCTGTGGGGTCAACATACTCTCAGCTAACCAATCGAAATCTTCTTATCCTACAAAATGAAAAGAGTAAGGAGTTAGCCTTTGTTGATGTGATAAAAAAGCAGATCTTGAAGACGATAAAAGTGGAGCGTAATCTGTATCATTCAATCAACAGTGAGGACAGGATATTTAGATATTCGGCAATTTTCTTTCAAGGAGCCGCAAACGGAGAGTGCCGGTGCGACACCGTTTCATCTGATTTCCAACTGACAACCCTCGGTCGAAAGATCGGACTGCGAGGACCTGGAACAAGACTCTACTTTCTCGATGGAGCGAAGCTCATTCTCCGACAAAGCCTATGGAAGTGCGAATTCTTTGAATTAACCAATGATCAGGTGATCTTTTATCCAGCCTTGAGACCGAAAGATGAACGGTATTCAGGATTTCTTCAGCTACCAAAGGAAAAAAGGAAGTTTGTACTTGCTTCAAGAGATGGCAAATTATTATTTCTCCAGCTGGGTGATGGGAAGTGAATAGCGTTTTTTTCAGAAAGCAGCTATTTGTAAAAAAAGATGATTTTTTGGTATTAGAATGCACATTCAATCTCAGGGCATAATGAATGAATATTTGAATAGAAATTTTTATCTGGAAAGTACTAATTCATTGAGAATTTGCTAATTTAATCTCATCATTAGATGATATTTCGAATCAGCTACATATTACGAGAGAATTTAATGAATTCTTTAACAGATTAATTTGAATTAGCTTGCTGTAATGAGTACTATACCTCGATGTATTTGATTCTTAAAAGTTCACAAGTTAGATAGTTTTAGATAAGAATTTAAAAGAATCTATCTTGTTGTCAATCACTCTGAACGTTTCCCGGCAGGAGATCCATCCAGTCATACCTGCCTCAGATAACCTAAGGGTTTCATATTCGGAATTCTTTAACATAGTGTCATACTTTTCAGAAGAAAAACACAAGTGTCAGGGGAAATCTTTCTAATTTGCGAATATATTTTATTTGGATAAAGTATGTATCAAATGGACAATTATTGCTGCTTCATCCAAATTTTAAGAAGCATTAGATGATTTATATGATTTATATGATTAGCAATTTGCAACAAATTTGTGGAGAAAAAAGCGTATGGGATGGCTTTTCATCTAATGATAAAATTAAGTAATTCCTTATTAAGCCGATGTTTTTAAGTCATTAATTTCGAAAGAAGTGAATAACATCAGTAAAGAACCAATTACTTTTCTGAGTATTTGGAAAATATCCGTGAACAGTGAAACTTTCTCATTTAACTAGTGTCATAGTGTCTCACTGTCTCTACGAAATCATACTGTCACTTTATTACTGCTTCAAGTCGTGTTCGAAGAATAGCAATATTGCATAAGATACGAATGTTATTCTGCTGTCTCGCAACAGAATACCTTTGATCCAGCATAAAATTCTTCATATAGAGATTAATGAATTAATCAGAGGATCAACTAGGAGTCAAAGAGAATTTAGATATTAAATCCCATTAGAATCGTTTCCAATAATCCGCATATGCCACATCATATAGAAAATATTGTTTCCTTTATAATTTATACTCGTTTGTCCTCAGGTAACTTGTAAAAACTTTGTAAGCTCCCTTCTGATCTCTTTGTTAGTGTCTTCATGGGATCTCTCTAATATGTCAACTTCTCGTCTCTCTGAATAAAAAAGATGCATATACCAGCTACGCAAAAAAGATAGTAGTATGCCTCACCTTATCCATTTTTTCTTGGGTCAATGCTTGTTTGATGATGAAATCAAGATTTTTGGAATCTGCAGCTCTTCGCGTGGGATATCTGAGATAGAAAACTCTTTGAATTTCTTTATCACTACCTCTTTTTTTCATGGGATTTCTTCTTCTCATTAATTATTGTCATCAATTGTTGTTTTGGAGTTGAAATGAAGGAATCTGATTGCATAATGGTCAGAATATGTTAGAGCTATTTTGCTGAAATTTTGGATTTGCAAGGATGCTGAAATAAAGGAAATTAAAGCTATTTAGACTACCAATATATAATGATAAGGTATAGAGCAATGGATACTTAACTGTGCAAAGGTTTCTCTGATATCTTCAGAGCATATATGTTTGAATAAACACTCAGCTCAATCGATATATTTTATAGTGCTATAATCTCAAAGAGCTCAACATGGATGCTGATTTAAAGATTATTAATATTAAGTTGTGTTCCATATGTGGGCTTTCAAATTTTTTCCAAAGAGCTGATGCAAGATCGAAAAGAGTTTGAAATCTTGGTGAATTAAAAGCAGTAAATTATTTTTGAGGTTGCTTATATGAAGCTGCATACAGCAGAAAATATTAATTATGAAAGAATGAACTTTCTTTCCTAAATTCTCAATTCTATACCAGCCCACTTCTTTCGCAATAGTGCCGCTCCTTCTGCACCGATATTATTCCATCCTAAATCTAGTGTTGTAAGATTGGTCCATGAGGTATTCTTGCTTAACGATGTCGCTCCCTCATCACAGATACTATTCCCTCGTAAATTTAGTGTTATAAGATTGGTCCATGAGGTATTCCTGCTTAACGATGTCGCTCCCTCATCACAGATATTATTCCCTCTTAAATTTAGTGTTGTAAGATTGGTTCATGAGGTATTCTTGCTTAACGATGTCGCTCCCTCTTCACCGATATTGTTCCAATACAAATTTAGTGTTGCTAGATATGGCCAATTCGTCTTTTGAGTGAGAATTTTTGCTCCTTTGTCACTTATATTATTCCGACTTAGATCAATCGTTTCGATTCGGGGTATTGCATATTCTGATAAGGCTTCAACACCTATATCTCCAAGTTTGCGCTTTGATAAATTCCAATTCTTAATCTGCCATCCTTCAACGTATTCTTCAAATGCTATTTGTTGAATGCTTAGTTTTCTTTGAGATCGAGTTACCCATCTTTCTATCTGATTAAACCTCTTCTTAGTGATCCATGTTGCACTATTGTAGGCCCCTTCTCCCTCTCTTCCCAAGACATGAACTCCAATCACATAATATTCATTCGTGTTCTCTACTTGATAAAACACCCCACTACCACTTTGGCCAGGGGTCGTTAAAATATCTTCATAGTTAATGAGAAATTCTTCATTATTTCCCTCTTCGAAATGTATCGATTTTCCTTTCATTCCCCACATCTGATGGCTTCCTTCTCCAGAGAGAATGCACAGTTCATTTGCTATTTTATTTCGAACTTGTCCTGGATACCCAATAATAGTCAACTCTTTTCCTTTTAGAAATTCCTTTTCCGCAATAT
>ENA-UOUE01001354-UOUE01001354.1-compost-metagenome-genome-assembly--contig:-NODE-1354-length-15699-cov-4.363270_pt1 | contig 15699 bp, 5 predicted proteins | sample MGYA00238146_ERZ747223 | MGnify/ENA primary metagenome ERZ747223 (study PRJEB28781, sample SAMN06268865) | compost metagenome | isolation source: single cell | place: USA: California, Emeryville, Joint...
AAGTCCAATCGGGTGAAAATCGAGAAATTAGAACAGATAAGGTTCAGATTTATACCAGATTGTCGCATCGTGTTCAGCGTTTTATCATTGTTCGATAAAGGAAAGCTTGCTGAAACCGATTTCAGCGTTGCGAAAATTGAGGATGTCGGTTCACAAGAATCTCAGACGCTTTTGGAAAAATATTTTTTATCTAAGGTGCAATCTCCAAACTATTACAAAATCAAAATCTTTCTCCAGTTAGCAGCTGATCTCTTTACAAGGTTTACGAAAAGCCCATTTTTTTCCAACTCTAACCTCGCTGCTGTAAAGTTGGATAAAAAAATCAAGAACGTTGTGTGTGAGTCTATTGTGGAATATAGCCGAGAATATACCATTAGATCGATAGATCATGCTCTGAGCTGTCAAAAAAGGGCCCTCAATAGCGGAGGAAATGAAGAGACTCTCGAAATGATTGAGAATTCAGGAAACGCTCTTGGTTTCTCAACCATGACGCACTTATTTCTAATTTTTGATCATGCTGGCTGCATCAACCTGATTTGCAAGGACGATAGTCAAGTGCCAAAAAAACTCATGGAGCTCAGAACGCAATTATTTCTTATCTATCAGCCTCTGACACTCAAGAGGCAGCTTCAGCCCACCCTTAATGAAAAAGCTGAATTAGACAAACCTGTGAATCCATTTATCGACAAACTTTGTGCGTTGGTTGGAATAGTAAACAAAAAAGAACGAGAATCCCTTAATGAAGCTTGCAAAAGTTTTATCATGACTGCCGATAACTTCTTCAAAATGTGTCTTGTGATTACTAAATGCAGGGCTCGAATTCCAGTGATTATCATGGGACAGGCTGGCTGCGGAAAGACTTCACTTGTGCAATTTTTAGCAGAGAAGATCCTGAAAGAAAATTTCAGGAGAATCAATTTTCATGCTGGCATCACTCCTAAACTTCTACATAAAGAGCTTAACCAACTTTGGAAAGAGGCGGAAGCCTTTCAAGAGAAAGGGGAAAAATTATGGCTCTTCCTAGATGAAATAAATACATCAGAGACGCTCAATCTTGTTGCAGAAATGATGACTTATGACACTTATCAAGGGATTCCGACCCCCAACAACATACAATACATAGCTGCTATAAACCCATATTCTAAACGCTCAAAGAGGGATGTTGGACTTTTAGTGCGCAAACAGTACCATAAAGCTCAAGAATTGCAGTATAATGTGCTTCCCTTGCCAAATTCATTATTCAACTTCGTGTGGGATTTTGGACAACTTAGTGTTGAGGATGAGAAATCTTATATTAATCAAATGCTACAGAACGTCGAACTCACTGAGGGTGTCAGAGAGATCACTCTAAATTGCATGATAGCAACTCACAAATTCATTCGTGACAGAGAAGGTCTTGGGAGTGCTAGTCTGCGAGACGCTAAACGATTTATTGTCGTATATAAGTGGTTTCATAACAGTCGACAAGTACGAGAGGAATTGAAACAAAATAGCAATCTTGCTTCTACAGACATTTCAGTATTTGAAGAGTCAAAATCTAATGCTTCAGTTCTAATTGGTGATGATGAATCGAATCAAATGGAAGCGGTTATATTAGCCCTAGCGATCTGCTATCATACAAGGCTTGAACGAGTTAATGATAGAATGGTATATCTCGACGATATAGCTCATGCGATTCAGGAAAGTAGAAGAAATTTCTCTCCAATTTACAACACAAAGAAACTGCTTAAAATAATTGACAGAGAACAGACAGAGTACCTTGATCGCATAAAGAAGAGTAATAATCAAATACTTGTGAGAGGTATTGCATACAATAGTGCACTGAAAGAGAATCTATTCACGATGCTTGTTTGTTTGATGAACAAAATTCCTGTAGTCATCTGCGGAGAACCAGGATGCAGCAAAACTTTGTCGTTCCAGCTACTTCTCAACAGTCTTAGAGGCCCTGATTCAGATGATGAGTACTTCAAAACGCTCCCTAGGCTACTCGTTTTCACGTATCAAGGCTCTTATCAGTCAACTTCTGAAGGTATCCTCCATGTATTTGACAAAGCACAGCGAGTCCTGAAAGAAAACTCCCAGCAAACCGATAAAAAGCGAGAATTCAGGAATATAATTTCAGTCGTGTTCTTCGATGAGATGGGTCTAGCAGAATTATCGAAAAATAATCCTTTAAAAGTACTGCATTCCCTACTTGAATACGATGCCGATTTAACAGAAAAAGATCTCAAGATGAGAGTGGGATTTGTGGGTATTTCTAATTGGAGGTTGGATATGTCAAAAATGAGTCGAGTCATCTTTGTGGCACGCTCTCAACCAACTTTGGAAGATCTAACAAAAACTGCTGATGCCATTATTCAAAGCTTTGAAAGAAATTCTATGGGTTTTGAAATTTATACACGGGCTCTAGCTCAATCATATTTCGATTTCAAAAAGGAATCTGAAGGTTCTCATAAGAAGTATCAGAACTTTCATGGTTTGAGAGATTTCTACTCACTAATGAAGGAAATTTGCAAAAGCTTGTTCAAAAAAGGAGTAGACATGAGGGATCCAGAAAACATCAGTGAATGCATAAACAATGCTATTGACCGAAATTTTGGAGGGCTTCCAGATAGCGTTTCAAGCTTCAAAAAAATATTAAAACGTCGTTTGGACTTTATCAGATTCTCAAAAACACCGGTGAGAAATTTGGTCCGAGCAAATATTGATGACCCAGAGGCTCGCTATTTAATGCTCGTTATCAAAGGGAACTTTGGATCGCAAATTATCTCTGATCAGTTGGGATTAAGCAACAAAAAATATATGACAATAATTGGCAGCCAATTTGAACAAGACCTGGATCAAGATGAATACAGTACAAAAATCCTCGGCACGATAATTAATTGTCTCGAAGAAGGCATTCCCCTCATTCTTCAAGGATTGAATTCAAAATATCCAAGTCTTTATGACCTTTTTAATCAAAACTTCACTGTCATAAGCAAGAAGAAGACTTGTAAAATTGCAATAGGCACAACAACCAATATTACATGCTCAGTGCATGATGATATCCGGTGTATTGTTTTTGTTGATGAGCAAGAGTTGGCCGATCAAGAACCTCCATTCTTAAATAGATTTGAAAAGCAAATAGTCAGTTGGGAGAGCATATTAACAGATGACAGCATGATTGAAGTCTTTGTAAAAGCAAAAACATGGCTCATTCACTTCTGTACTTCTGGAATTGTCAATCAAAAATTCGTACTTTCCCCTCAACGAATGGTAGTAAATTTCTCTGATGAAAATATTGCATGTATTGTAGCAGAATTCTAGAATGACCAAGAAGAAGAATCAGTAATCCTCACTCGAATCAAAAAGCAAATCTTATTGACTGCTTCCGCGGATATTATACCAGCCTCATGTCTCTCACATGGGGCAAATGAAAAAGAGGAATTGATTAAATTTTATTATGAACAACCACATGAATCATTCAAAATGTTCCTGGAAGTAATGCTGAAGCAAGTCCACAATAGCAAAGAAGAATTCTCACCAATGAAGAGTATTGTATACACATACTCCACAATTTTTGACCCTCTCGGCCTTGACAGCCTAAGTGAATATGATGAATTTAAGCTCTCAAGTATAAGTTCTGAAAGAGAACTTGACAGAGTTATCACCTACTTTTTTGAAGGGAAAAAATTGTATTTTATCTTGAGGCTGAAAGCTGACGTCGATCATAAATATTTTGCCTCTGCGAAACTCCTAATTGAAAGGCTAACCGCCCAATTCGAACATAAGCTCACCGTTCATAAACATTTTGTCGTAGTTTTTCACCTGGACCGCAAAGATGCTTTGAATGGTAAGCAGCAGCCTTTCTCCATAACACATATGAGAGGTTGGAACCAGATTATGATAGACAGTCTCCAGAAAATCCGTTACATTAATTTCGAGTCAATTATGCATTTAACGTCAACTGAGTTGTTAAAGCACAATTTAACTCGAACTCAGCAGTCACTCACAGAAATTGTGACCAATACCTACTTGAAACTCAATTTCAATGAATATGACCCAAATGACAAAAACTTCAAAATCGATGAACGCATCAACAATGTCATTAAACTTCTATCAGAAAATGAAAAAATAAGAAAAATCATTTTTGACAAAGTGAACTCAATGACCGACATTGATAAAAATTGGCTCATCGAAATTACCACCGATAAACAACTATTGTCATTATCAAAAGACGCATATCATGCCCTTGAGGAATTCTTTGGCAGGAAAATCCAGCAGGCTTTCCTTCAGCTAATATATTCGCTTGAAGTATCGGGAGGATTACAAACTTTGTTGAGCCTCGTTAGCACTGAAGACAAAGAGCCTTCGATCTTTTTCAAGATATGGGTCGAAATTTTCGAGAGAAAAGATCATGCTCAAGTTGTTATCCAAAAGAACATGCGAAACATCGTCAAAAAGGTTCATGATACCCATATTCCCTTTGCTTTCAAAGACATCATGAATTGCTTCCAGGAATTAGAAGCAAATGAAAATATTAAAGAATACAAAGGAATCCTCTTAAATTTATTGAAAAAGCCCGATGACAGCAGGTATCTGCCTACGAAATACCAGAAACTGGAGCAATTTGAAAAATCTATAAAGGGAAGCAGTACTCTGAATTATATAAAGCATCTTGACCCTCTATCATATGAATGGAATCTCTGTCATGAATCAGTGAAAACCGATATTGGAACCATTTTTACCTTATACTTCCTAAACTGTGAGGAAATCTATGGGAAAATGGTTACGACTTTGATTAAAGATCTGACCACAGAAAATGAATTTTTGTCTGAATCAATCGTCAATTTACTTTCATTACAAAAACCGCTGAGGACATTAATTGATCTACATAGATGCCTTTCCTCTCATATTCCGAACATCAAAGATGTCCTTAACTGTTATAATGAAATAAAAATCCGGGAAAAGAAGTCTCCAGTTTTTGAAAACATGCTTCGTGCACTTGTAAAGGACATTTATCCCTCAAAGGAAGCGGTTGAAAAAACCGGGTCATGGAAAGGCTATGGTAATCAGCTTTCGAATGCCATTCTCCATATTCAAATCATCTGTAATGAGCTTCGTATGGTAAATATGGATCTCATCAAGTTATTTACATTCTGGAGGGATCTCATTGAAGTATGTCTAGCTGCCAACTATGGAGAAAATCAAATTCATGAGGTCATCAACCCATTGATAGTAATCCAAGAAAAAATCGGAACTGAATATTACATTTACGATGAAGAAGCCTTTTCCGTATGCTGTAAAATCTTTGAAAGATTATCTATGGAACGGAGCCTTGACACTACCCCCATGTTTTTAGGATTTTTCAGTCGATACTTCGTTGATTCATATAAAAAAACACAGGATCCTCACTCTCGAATCGAACTCATCAAGAAGGCTTTGGACTATAAATTCCTTATTCCGTTCCTTGGAAGCTTCCTGGAGCTAATATTGAAGGATGTCAATATTGGATTTACTAATGAAGACCTGCTTACCTTTGAAAATCAAGGCATTCTCACAATACTGAACGAAGAGCTCAAGAAGGGTGATAAAAATAATGAACTTTCAATTCACCTTGACTTTATTTTGAGCAAATTCCATATTGCAGAGTATTTCGACACGCTCAAAGAAGACAGCTCAAAAATATCTCAGAATTGTATCCCGAATCTCTGGAATGAGCTTGAGCGTAGCAAAAATGGAGAGATGACCATTGAAATAATAGGTGTTTTGGGAATCCTGAAATACTTAATTGGTGAGTATACGGAGAGCTTAATCAATCCAAGCATAATCGACCCGAACAATGTAGGCTCAGAGTCTGTATTAACTCCAGATGATTGTCAGGAAATCGACACTATACTCAGCAAAGAACCTGATGCAATCGCAGCTAGTTTGAGAGTATATGCTGCTAAGAGTCTATGCACAAAAGCAGATGACCTTCAACCTATTATTGAAAATCACCTCAATCGAAAGTGGATAAGTGATCTCAAAATGGTGCAAAATGAACAGAAAAAATTGGTTTCTAGCGGAGTCAAGGCAAAATCAATTGTAAACCACAGCGGCCTCATCCCGCAATTTGATAAAACTCTTCAAAACTACAATAATGAAAAAGTTTATGAAACGTCAATGACTAATTTTATCAAAGAATTGGATAACATGGAAGAAAACTCTCTCTGCCTTCTTAGCTTCATTTATACCCATGTTTACTGGAAATACCTTAACGATGAAGTAGCTATGAGTGTATTTGCTCCAGAAAAATTCCAAAAGCAACTTGGAGCAGTCCGAGTCAAGATTTTGCAAAAACTTGCCAAAAATTTCGATAAAAAGTACAAACTTCTTCATCTAAGCCCTTCTCAAAGTCTAGAGAGAATACGAATGAACTCAATCATTTGTCATCTTTCTCTTGGAATCATATCAAAAACACTCAAAAGCAAGAAACCAAATGTCTTTAGTTTCCTTCTCGAAAACGATTCATTTGAAGGGTTAGCGGATCGTATATCTAAGAGCTTCATACCTGGAGCCGAATCGGAAGAACACCTTCCCCTTCAAAGCGATGATTCCGATCTTGAAAAATACAAGTCAATTAGCTCTGAAGAATGTTCATGCGGTTTTGTCTATTATTCCACCGCATCAGCTGACATGAGCGCCGCCAAAGTAAGCTGTCCTTGTTGCAAGAATGTCATCAACAATCCCATCAGACATCGATACGGAAGCGATTCTGGTCAATTCTCAAAGAACAAGACTGGTGAGTATCTCTTACCACAGAAGATGGAGACTATTAGTCGAAGAGATTATTCTGTTAGAGCTTTAAAGCCATTGACATATCGAGTTTTAAGCTTGATTATACAATCTTTGCTTTATTTTGTCCTTGCGAGTGAGGGAATAACTGAGGATGAACTCTGTCGGGTGCTGAGACTGGAGCCAAACACGAATTGCGAAAAACTGCTCCGTGGCTACATAGAATTACATTGGAAGTTCATTGCGGAGCAGCTGGACCTTCAAGAAAACGTTTACCTGTTCTTACACAAGGCTATCGATCAATTGATAGAAATACAATCTAATGAGAGAAAATTCCAGAAGAAGATAGAAAGAGATGTTTGGGAAATGGAATTTGAAAATGACGTTCTAGATCCCTTGGTAAAAATTGCAGATGAAATTGTAAGTAGACACGAAGAAGCGCAAAACACGAAAAAAATTGTCCAAGCATTGAAAGAAGAAAAGAGCTTAGATAATTCAGTTATTGTAGCTCTAGACCGAAACGATTCTAAGTCATCAAGCGACCAATATCCATACATCCATCTTATGCAAATTCCTCGATCACACACCTTTGAATATTTCGAAGATGCCTTCAGACGATTATATCAGCAAAAAGAATTTCCTTTAACGGACCTGTATTTGAAATTTAAGGCTCCTTTAGAATGCATTTCTTCCCTCAAACCAATTATCTCCTTCACGAACAAACTATCAGCCCAGTTTCACCTTAGGAGACTTCGTCAGGAAGCTAAAGATCAAACGATCAAAAGGTTTATTGAGACTTTGCCAACAGATATCCGGGAAGAAATGAAGGCTGAGTTTAAAGCCTTTTTAATTGCATGGAAGAGAATTTGCTTGATACTTCCTTGGAAAGACTCCCAGCAGATTATCACCTATTCGGATGACTCTAGAGTTATTTCGCTCCTATTTCACGACCTTGACAATCAGGAGGACTATGCTATAAAAATGGCCTGTCAGCACCTTTCTCAAATTCAAAATGCGATCCTTCAGTATATTACGGGGAATCAAAAATTCCTCTCAAAATACCCTCATCTTAAACCTGATTCTTTTCCTAAGACTCAAATTCAAGAAGCTGATGAAGGAAATTTCCTACTTGGAATCGAAATTAGCAAGCAAATCGAAAAGGTAATCGAGTTTACGTCTTATGCTGACACAAATGACAAGTCGCAAAGCAGACTTACTTATAACTGGAATGCAGTAGAGGATAGCTTAGCCAGGGATTTGCTTGTTGGAAAAAGTTCCTTTAACTGCGACAAAATTCGAGTGACGCAATTTAAGGGCGAACTTCCAAAAGATCCGAACACTGACATTGTTCATGCTGTTGCAGTGAACATTCCTCAGAGAGCCCTAGCTCCTTCGGAAATGATCCCTCTCATAAAATTAAAGAGCAAAGGGACTGAGGGTATTGAGAACATCTATACCTCATTGAGCCTTATCCTTGTCCTCTTGACAGAATCGAAAATTAAAGGACATTTGACTCTCGAAGCTGTTTGCAAAAGGATAAGTTTAGAGAGTCTTCCATATAATATCGCCGCTGACGATGATCTGAAGGACATCAAAATCGATTCGCTCATTCAATTATATGAGCAGGTGGAAGAAATGATATACCCTGAAATAGAGGCCAGATATATTCAATATTTCAACGATGGACTAAGGTCTGATATTAAAGGACTTATCAAGTCAAGTGAGTGCCAAAATCTTCTGGAAATAGTTCTTAAAGGTCTTCAAAAATTTGTAGTTAGATACCTCGATGAAAGCTTAGATAGGAAGCAGGAACTAAAGCAAAATTTGATTCAAAAAGAAGGACTGTGGCCAAAAGAGAAATTTGAAGATATCAAAAGGCTTATTGAAGTCGCTTTTCCGAATGAAATCTTAGTTGCGAACACAATTACAGTTATTAGAAGAATAACTAAGTATTTCCAGGAAAAGAAAAGAAACCAAGAAGAAGCTTATAGAGAAATGACTTCAGTGAGAAATCGGAATGATCCCTCTGCTGTAAAGGAACGTCCACGAGTCCAGGATAGAGAAGACAATTTCCTTGACTAATAAATTTATGTAAGTGATTCATGTTTAAGACTGGTAAAATCAGCTTATTATTAAGGAAACATTATAGTCAATAAGGTGAATATTAATCAATGAGAACCAAAATCAGTCCTATATATGGCTTGCAGTAAATATTTCATTATTGCTGTAGTTTTCTTGATAATTTAATCATTTAGCGCCTTTTATTACCAATTTGTCAGATATCAAATGAGAGTCAACTAATCCGAATATCAAGAGATTTATTTTCTTTCCATATGTATATGTATCTCAGGAAATAAAAATTTCACTATTATATAATTTCAAAATACATAAGTTACTTTAAAAAGGAAATTTGAAAGCAGCTTCGAGCTCCTTTTAAAAAAAAATTTTTATGGAACTAAAGGTAAACAAAACCTTCAAATTAACCCGCAAGCTCGGCAGCGGAGCTTTTGGAGAGATCTTTCATGGCATAAATCTCAAAACCAACGAAGAAGTGGCCATTAAACTGGAAAATGCCAACACAAAGCATCCTCAGCTCTTCTACGAAGCGAAACTCTACCAATACTTGCTCAACGATACCACTGTTGTTGATAAAGGCATCCCACACGTGTACTACTGTGCCACAGAAGGCGATTACAACATCATGGTCATGGACCTCTTAGGCCCTTCTCTTGAAGACCTCTTTAATGTATGTAATCGAAAGCTGAGTCTGAAAACTGTGCTGATGCTCGCTGATCAAATGCTCTCGAGGATTGAGTACATCCACTCTCGCCAATTCCTTCATAGAGACATTAAACCGGATAACTTCCTCATCGGCACTGGAAAAAAACAGCATAAAGTGTACATGATCGACTTAGGCCTTGCTAAGAGGTTCATCGGCAAGGACGGCAAGCACATCCCTTACAGAGAGAATAAGAACCTCACTGGCACAGCGAGATACGCCTCGATTAACACCCACCTCGGTATCGAACAAGGAAGAAGAGATGACATTGAATCCCTTTGCTACGTGCTCCTTTACTTCCTACGAGGAAGCCTGCCTTGGCAAAACATGAGGGCTAATAACAAAAAAGATAAATACGAGAGGATCATGGAGAAGAAGCTGAGCACACCGATTGATTTCCTCTGCAAAGGATTTCCAGCAGAGTTTGTGACTTATTTGACTTATTCAAGGAATCTACGATTCGAAGATAAGCCCGACTATGCCTATCTCAGGAACCTGCTGAAAGATCTCTTCATAAAGTCGGGGTTCGAGCTCGATTACCAATACGACTGGAATATTATTGCCCAAGAGAAGAAAAAGAACGAAGAGGCCCTGAAGGGAACTACTGACGCTCAAAATGCCGCTGCTGAAAGGAAGGAAGAGGAGAAAATGGATGTAGAAAAAGACGCCTTGAAGAATTCCCAGGAGAAAAAAATTGTGACTGGGATCAAGCCGATGGGTGCTTTTGGGAAAGACATGCAATAAGCTGCTTTCGCGAAGTCGTTAGAAGATGATCTCCAATTTAAACTTCTAATCACGAAACATGGAGAATCTCCAATGACAGAATCAAATTTTATCATATTAGACTAATTTCTGACGTGAATGTCTAACTTCAAAGAAGGGGATCGTGTCAATTAACTTCATTAATTTTAATAATTTTTCGGTAATAAGGATAGAGATGAAAAATGTGCCTAGCATTTAGAGATTAACCTTTCTTCGTTTGCCTGATTGAAAGTTGTATACCGAATTGGTTCCCCTATATTAATTATTGTTTCATCATGAATAGAAAATTGGAGAGCTATTAATTTACTTATGAGGAGGCTAGATTACTTGCAATTTTTGAATTTTTGATATTAAATGCAATTCTTTCGTTAAGAAAATCAATGAAAATCATAAATTCACTATGCATTTCATTATATGACCAAGGTAATTACTATTGATAATATTAGTGTGGGGGGTCACAAGTTGAAGATGGTTTACAAATGTTCTTAAAGAAATTCAAATCAAGGTTATATTAATGCGAAAGGGGCAGACCCATGTAATATTACTAGTTCTTTTCTGCTTCCATAGATACTTTTATGCAAATTAATCATTAGCACCATGAAAAAGTCGCAAGCCTCTTATAGAAAAATGCATATTTGAAAGCTAGCTAGTTAACTACCCCAGAAACTCTTTATATTAAAACGATTTATGAGAGATCAAAACATTCAATGTTAAACATTCCATTGTAGCGATCTAGGCCGTCAATGTTGTCATCTATAATTTTGATCCACGTATTATCAGCGCTGATCTCGAATTCCTCATCTAAATAATTTTTGGTAATTTCGCTGTATTCATGTTGTCTTTGTGCCAATTTTTGAACAATTACCTCACCGTTGTCTCCATAGGAGATTTGTCCTGACCTCTCAAGCCAGTTGATATATTTAATCGCTCTTTTTAGTCTTGACTTCAGGTAGGCAGTGACAATCTCAAACATGTCATAAACCATTCTGGTCATCATAATTTCTTTCGCTTTTGGTGAACCCTTGAGCTCAGGACCAACATTAGCTTCAATAAACCAGAGTTTCAGGTCTTCGTCAAGCATAAAGTCAATTCCAAGCAATTTCCAAGAGGAGCTTATCGGATAGAAAGTGTTTTGCGTCATTCTTATCAAATGCTGCATGGCATGCTGGAATTGAGGTCTCAGATAGTTATCGAGCCACGATCGATCCTCAATTTTCCCAATTTCAACGAGATAATCAGTAAACCTCGTCAGGTTCCAAAACTGGAAGTCTTCGAGCTCAGTTTGGTTCTTCGCACCGCCCTCCATAGCCTTTTTCATGGCCAGTCTCGACTGCGCCGTGTTTGTTAAATGCATTGCTTTTTCGTTCTTGGTCACATCGTATTCGAACAAAGAGACTCTAAGGAACCCGTCATGATAGTAAACAATCATCGGATTGACTGAAGCAACCATCATATAGATTCTAAAATCAAACTTATGATTCTTCACGAGGAGCGGATTGTGGATATATCGCTGGACGATCACCGATTTCATATTTTTTCCACAGAGTTTGCCTCCACCGTACTCGGCAGTGAGATTTTTTTCTTCTTCCTCATCGACAGGTTGCACGCCCTTGCCTTGATGACTTCCCACGCTGATCTTTCTGATAAAAACAATTGATCTCTCTTCCTTTTCTTGCTGATATTCTTCAGATTTGATGTAGTCGAAAAACTCCAAACACTCGGTTTTATTGTCCAAAGACAGCGTCTTTGGGAAGAATTTGGTATGGTCAAAGCATTGAGGCTTATCCTTGTATTTATATGTATAGTTGACCGCAGAACGAGCAATCAAATCTTTCCTAAATAACGTCGCCATGCCAGCAACGTGGTTATAACCTTGGAATAAACACCCGATTTCTTTTCCCAACTCGTGGTAGTAATGCATGATCGCATGAATGTAATACATTGTGGTCTTTGGGTCCATAAACCATCGCGGAACAGTTGAATTCGCCTTGGGAATTTTAGCATAAGTAGTATTAGGCAGCGTATCCCTTCCCAACCTTGGGATAATCTTTTCTCGGATCAGTGTATCAGGCAAGTCGTCTGTGAGGAAATTCAACTCGTTGAAGAAAACATCTGGGTCTTCAGCTACTGCATGGCGGACTTTCTTGCAGTAGTCAGGATCGTGTTTAACACCGAGATAAACTTTTCCTATCTCTTTGCTAGGGGTTCTCCCCACGTTGTAGTAGTGTAAGGGCATCACTTCGTATTTTTCGAGTAGATCAAGCAATTCAGCGCCTAAAGTTTTGTTATAGAAGAACTTTGATTCAATTTGCTCCTGAAGGTAGGGTTCTTCTTTGGATTGAAGGATGCCGCTGCTCGTGAGGAATACGAAAATTGCGATTCCGTTGAGCACAGCCAAAGTTAGGGCAAGATTTTTGAGTCTAAGCATCTGTTTTTCAAGTTAATTGCAATTCTGAAAATAACAATCAAAAACGCATATTAATCCCTTAGGCGTTTGTAGCTTTATAATGAGACGTGACGTGGGTGGCTTTCACTTCATAAATAAAATAAATCTGAGTGAGACGTCGGTATTAGTTGCTCAAATGTATTTGATTGAGTGTCTAATATTTTTTCTCAGAGCAAGAATGGCAATTTTATTTTTTCTAGGATATGTGAGAAAAAAGTAACTTAATCGCTTTTCTTTCTGCTGGAAGTCGTGAGTATGCCCGGAAAGCTGGGAATTATTTTTAAACAGAATGTTGTGTGATGATATAATCCATAAAAAGTCATATTATTATGAGAATCACAAATTTTGATGTCTTTCAGCTTTTCGATTCTTTAATTATTCAGGGTAATTAATACATTAAAGATGTCGTGAAAAACAGTATTGTATTCAAAATGAGCTCGCTTCCACTTCGCGCGAAAGGCTCCGATAGATTTTGCAAGTCACATATAAGCACCCTGCTTGGTAAAAGGCTGCTATGAAATCATATACTCGAAATAAATTGAGCACGACAACAACAGTGTCACTTGAAGGTGGGATGATTCCCATCAGAATAAAGAGCAATAGCGATAAAAATTGAATACAAAGAAATAATTTGAACTGAGATTCATCCCGATTCCTGATGGTTACAATGCCAAGTAGAGGAGGTCCAATGTATATCCCTGAAAGAAGAGCGAAGATCCCCAAACTAGCACTCCAACTTTGCTGAGGATGTGTATCCATGAAAGCTCCTAAGGTCACCGAAAAAAACCAAATTAATGCTAGGAGAGTATGCAAGGTAAGTTCAGTGAAGAATAAGATTGTTCCAATTCTACGCCACCTCTTATTTTCCTTAATATCTGCCTCAAGTTTATGACGTTCAGTTTCATTATACGTCGAAAGTAGCGAAGTATTAGATACCAAAAGAGAAAATGGATTAATCTTGTCGTCAGATATTTGGTCTTTTTCCTTGCTCATAATATTAGATAAATTTAATCAAACTTATTATGTTGAAGTCTCAGAAATCAGTTCAGAATTGGAAATAGTTTGGCAAATATTTGCAGAGTTTAAACTCAAGAGCCTACATCTTTTATAATTCAACTTCTCGAAAGAAAGAATGGATAATTATACACAATGCTCGTTGCACTTTTAAAAAAAAGGAATAATTTTCTTAGCAATAGAATATGACATTATAAACCACCTTCTTACCCCCAACTAAAAGAGAAATCCAAACACAGAAAATTGAATTGCTAACTCTAGGCGCGCAAAGGAGTTTCCTCTTCATATTGTAATGAATCGACAACATTTTCTTTATTTGTCGTTTGAGTATTCTAATCATAAAATTTCAATTTTCCGAAACTTAATTCACTGATAAAAAGTTCTGCGTTGATTCCTTAGCTCAGTTGAGTATTTATAAAATTTTGAAAGCAATAAATACATCAAATTAAAAAATGTACCAAGAACCCATTAAAGGTCCAAGCACCAAACTACTTCAATGCGAAGCAATTGTTATCCGATGTAACAATCAAGACCCTGAAATTGAGAAACCTGAATTCGAAGTGTACGCTTCCGATCGGCGCGGAAACATTCTTCAAAATGTATCATTTCTGAGAGCTGTTGAAACCACTGAAGTCTCAGAAAGTTTGATTCAAAAAGTATTTGGTGCCTCAAAAAAACAGGAGTTCAGCCTTCGGGTCTTTCACTTGGATCAGAAAGGCAAAGCCATCGAAGAAACACCTTTTTTTGATATTATTAAAGAAAAAGATCTTAGAAGTAACCTCTACCAGGTGATTGGAAGAGAGAGAGTAGACGCAGAGAAAATTGGGACGATTGATTATCAGCTCAAGAGTTGTAGCGTGCAATTTGAGATCGAAGGGTCTGAGTCTGCCTATTTAGTCGACGATGGTAAACCTCAGGGATCTGCTCTAGAATCTCTCGTTTGTTGTATGTTCGGAACCAAATTCTATAACAGCGAGCTCTTAATTTACGACAACGATGTTGATAAAAAATCTTTCAGCGTAAAGCATTCGATCAGAGATGCTATGAGTGTTCCGAGCTCAAAGCTCCGAGAGCCGATTGGCAAGATCCTGAAACTAAAGAAACGAGATCCTTTTTCTCAATACAGGGACGTGTTTCTCTCGTTCCCAAAAAGCGCCTATGATGAAGAAAGGATGCTTTTGCTAGCACTGGCTTTTTTATTGTCGGCTAGACTTTTTGCTAAATAGTTCTAACACTGTGCTTTCTTTTATCCTTTACATAATCTAGATAGATAGTCACAATTATCGTGTGTTCTTAGTTCAGAACTTTATTCTATCCAATATGTCATATTAAAGATACATATATATATTGAGTGTAAATTGGCTGACTCTTAACAAAATATCTTATAAAAATACTACCTCTTCATCGACTCTTATAATAAGTAGTTGTAGTTATTAGCTGGAGTCTTCCGCTTTGAAGATTCGATGAAGGTATGGGAGAGAAATGACAATTCGATTTGGCTCGATTACTCGAGTTTGTTTGATGAAGTTGGATTAAACTGAAGATTTTCAGTACTTGAAGACGAGCCATGTTCCCGGTTATTTATTATCGCCTGTGCGAGCTGTTTGGAGAAGAAATCTAACGTCTCATAGTCAAAAGGATTAATTGTCGGCTTCTTTAGTACTCCCAGTCCTTGAATCCCTCGCGAGTGAATAACCTGAAAGACTCCGATGATTTCTTCTTCGTTCTTTGGATGCATTATCGGCCAGCAGAGCACGGGCATAGATGTTTCGATATCGACCTTCCCATTGTAAAGATGGTGATTATACGCATTGGCTACGTGCTCAAACTCCTTTTGTTTTATCACGTGACCGATGATGCCAGTGTTTGAATCCGTGTAGATTTTTTCTCCATCAGCAGTGATGCTAAGTACCTGATCTGTTGCTTTGTCATACAGGCAAAT
>ENA-UOUE01001357-UOUE01001357.1-compost-metagenome-genome-assembly--contig:-NODE-1357-length-15677-cov-13.777628_pt1 | contig 15677 bp, 15 predicted proteins | sample MGYA00238146_ERZ747223 | MGnify/ENA primary metagenome ERZ747223 (study PRJEB28781, sample SAMN06268865) | compost metagenome | isolation source: single cell | place: USA: California, Emeryville, Joint...
CATTAGAAACTGAGCTCCAGAATTACAAGATCATCATTCCATCAGATATTGGATTAGATGAGGAAGAGATGAGTAACGACTATTCTTATTTTAGACAGAAATTGGCTAACTGTGATCTTCGTCTTCTAGTCAATCTAGAAAGAATGGCCCAACTACCGAGTGCAATCGACGAGATAAAAGCACGATACAGAATACCAAATAGCTTCAAATCTATTCAGCAGCTTCATTCACATAGCAAGAAGGTTCACTTCCAGACTCCTGAACCTAAGGGGCTTAGCTATAGTCCCCTTCCAGAAGCAAAACTCAAACGATCTCATCAAAAACCCGAAGCGTTATTAAACCTAAGAACGACACCTGTGGAGCCTCCTCCAGATATCAGATTTACTAAGATTGAGAACAAGCTGATATCACCTGAAAAAATCAGAATGTCGGAAACTATCTTTAGTCAGCCTCCAAGGTACCCACGAGAAGGAGAGCATAGAAGACGTTTCTCAGTTGAGAGCAGCGAGATTCTTGAACAATTTGCTTCAACAGAAGAAAACTTTGCAAACAATCCTATTGTGTTCAGCAAGCCCAATCAGCAATCTGGCTTAAGAATTACAACACGCAGCGAAGCTCAAAGCCAATATTCTTCGCCGCAGAAAACAACTCAACATCAGTATAACCAGCACAGATTCCATTTCAACGATTGTGATGAGGATGAAGAGACTTTTAGAGCCAAGGCTCCTCATCCAAAAAGCGCAGAAAAGATTCCTCAAGCTCAAATCGAGAAGGAGGCGATTTTCGAGTAAGAGTTCTCAAAGTTTGACGGTCTTCTGAATTGTTTTCAATTAAATAGCAAGGAAATTCTGAGAGATATCAAGGAGGAGCTTATCAGAATAAATCAGAGAATCGAGACAGAAGACCGACAGTCTGCTTTTGTTAAAGAGACTCAGCGGACAATGCATCCACAGGTAGCAAAAGAAACGCAACAATTTCCTAAGAAATATTTACCTGGCAATCTCTCTGCCGTCCCTCACCTCGAAGAAAACCTTTCTCCGCGTGATGTGCCTTTACAATTAGGCGTTCGACCGGAACAAATTCCTGTTGTTGAGGCTCATAACCCGATGGTTGGAGTTACTACGCCAGCTTTTAGTCAAAAATTGCAGCAACTGATAGCTGATGAGAAGCAAAGAGATGAAGCCAAGAAGAACGAACTGTTTAAACCTGTAGAATGTGTCAATATCGACAAACTCATCCAAGAGAAGCAACAAAAGGAAGGTCAAATGAAACTCGAACAGCCAAGAAGCGATGTTAGCGCAAAAGAGTTGACTAACATCTTAGCAGAAAATATGCTGAATTTATTCACGGATGCTGTTCAAAAAATCAACACTTCTCTCGCTAATGGTATCCCAAGTCTCCTTGAAAAGAAAGAGACTCCTAAGGGAAGCATTCTAGAGCTGTTTGGAGGTAGAAAAGTTCCAGCAGAGAGTTCAGATCAAGCGAAAATAAAAGATAAAGCATTGTTAGATGGTGGAGTAAAAAGTGACAATTCTCAACATGAAATGCTTCCGATCGCAGATAAATTGGCGTTGGAGGCAAAGCTTACACGTGAAGAAACAGAGATGATGAAATACTATAATCCATTCACAGCCGAAAATCAAACTGTGAGCAGAGCTCAGGAGCGAAGATCAAGCGTTCCGAATCATGGACAGTACTTTTTCCAAGAAAATTCACCGAAAGCAATCGCTGATTACTCTGAGTACTGCAGAGATTTAGAGAGTGAAGGCTCGTCTATTGGTGGTTACCTTTTTAAGTCTGTGTCACTTTCACACAACCAAAGCAGAGAGAGAAGAGCTTCTCTTAGCAGCAATAAACTTCATAGTTTTTCTAATGAAATTTCTTTCATTTGATTCTCACTAAATTCCTTATCTTAACAACTATTAGCTTTCCCATCCAATGGACAGTCTGATAGGCCAGATTTTATTGCATATTGACTGCTACTAAATTTATTTTTTCAAAACTTATGCGACACTCTTGTTAAATTCTCCTTAAACTTACTTATATGCTCTTCGCGAAAAGCTTTCAATTTCCCACATTATATTTTCAATGCACCTCAATAAATAAAAATAGAAAGCGCAATCGTAAAACACATAATCATCTCCACAATAAAGGTCAAAACTACTACTAACCGATCAAATCCAGATCGAACTAGAAAACATTCCATATATCCTCAAATTCATTCACAAACTTTGAGCACACACAGGCAGCACTCAGAGGATAGCGAGAGATACAAACCGTGTCGTCGAGATAATCACATTCCAAACCTAGAGCATTTATTAGATCAGCGATATGAACAGAAGAAGAATGTGGTTACTGGGATCTCCTTTTGAGACAGCACCGATAACAACACAAATAGGACCGTTTCTATCGACCTTTGGAAGAAACTCTTTCAGCTTTACCAGTCTAGCTTTGACGGATGTACCTAAAAACAACATATAAATGTCTATAACTTCAAGAATTAACATACCGATTTTGAGGGTATTATGAGGTAAATGGGCAGTGATTGGATTCTTCACAATTTTCAAGAGCACTTCAGATGAATTAGCCGCTCTAATCTTCAGTTTTACCAACAATTGTGCTATAAGATTTTATCAGACAATTAGGCAATTGTTTTTCTCCAGACAGAAGTTACCCATGAGCTTGCAGAAACGACGATAGGTTCTTGGGAGTTTTGTTGATGGGTTGATATGGATAAGCATGTTTCTTTCGGTATGGATATAGACTTCAAGTTTTCCGGCTTTGTTCAAAGGGCTGTCCATAAGAGACAAAAGACACTAAAACCAAAAAAGCTATTATGAGTTTTCGCATTGTGTGATTTGTACTTGATGTGTGATATCAGGTCTATACATGGAGTAGTCGCGGTTTAATTTCCTTGAGATGTAGTGTTTGTGATCATCGGCCGTGAGCAATTCTAGTTTTCCTTTGATTTTTGCGGTTTCGAGATAGCTGTCAATAATTTAGATACTGCACAGAAATGTAATAATTCATACGCTTTTTCCAGGACGACAATTAGTTTCCGCTTATCATCTTCTTCGTTTTGAATGACAGTGAGTGGCTTTTCGATGCTGGAAGTTTCCTGATCTTCATCAGGAATATCCTCGATTTGGTCTTCCATTTTATTCATTCTGCAATAAAAATTATTTTTCAAATTGCATACAATACAATCAGAATCCTATTTAGTAGTAAGAGATCTGACTGCTTATCTACGAAATCCGGGCTGCCAAAAATATTTGGCCTGAGACAATTCAAATAATAATAAAAGAGATGCTTGCATAATCGAATAGCATCGAATGTAGTTTTCTTAAATGCTGTTTAGGACTTTTCTTTGCAAACATAAAAAGGAACTCAAAAAAAGAGGAATACAAATGTTCAATACATTCAAATATTCATCCACATGTCCTAATCACACAATAAAGCCCCTCACCAATAATAAAAAACTATGGATTCACGAAAGAATTCTCTTGCATCGTGATCATCAAATTAGACTCCCATAGGATACACTCCATCGCTAATAAAATATTAGTGATCTGTAAATATAAGTTAGTATTTACGATAAGCCATCATCGTTATCTGACCGCGCGCTGTCACTCTAAATGATAAAATAGTACCAATCAATAAACTAATCAATAAACAAAAAAAATTCATTACCCTGCGAGTTCTCTCGAAAGATTCAAATTCCATGCGGAGTCTCTCCGTTTTCTTCAGAAAATCTTGATAGAGTATCGCGAATTGCTTATCGATGAATGACATTAGCATTAACCCAAATGATGATAATTTCGGTACCTTTTTCTCTCCAGGTTTAAATATATCCGAATTAGTTCGTATAAACGTCGTGACGTGATCCACGATGCTCGAAGGCTTCTGAGGCTTAGTCGCCTCTTCAAATTCAATGACTCTCAAAGCTTCTGCGATTGAGTAATTGTTCTGATAATATTCGAAAAATAGAGAGGGGGCTTTGATTAACTGGGAGCCAGCGACAAGATTCCAGTATAAATCAGGATATTTCTCGTAGAACTTTTGCTTTATTTTTGAAAAGAGTGAGTAAATAATAGGCATCATGTTATTACGCTCAAAAGCATCGATTCCCCTTCTTTGTGGTGAATGTTCTCAAGTCTGTTTCGTAATATGATCGGGCACATCCACTCATACTCGTATTTTTTCACTTTTCGGTCTTTATGTTCCTCAATTACGATCCTGTTGCATTATTTATATCAAGGGGAAAAAGTTTTTTCTCTTACTTGAGTCGCTTAATCTCTTTCTCTTCGTGGTTATTATAGTCTTCAAGACTCTGCTTCCAGGCTCTCAAAATATCATCAGGGTTCACTTTATCATCCTCTGTCGTCCTGATACAGTCGACGATTCTTATGAAAAACGCATAGGGAACATTATTGTCTCGGCTCATAGTATCTGAAGCGCTGTCTACATCAGCTACAGAATTCTTATCACGGTCAGAATTTTCCTCAAGCTTTCGCTCTTCATTATTTTTTGAGGAGATAGTGCGAGGACTGTCTGCTTTCTTGCTTTTTTCTTTGCCGTTGGCTCTTAGTGGAGACTCTCCCTTAAAGTATGATATATCACACCCTTTGGCTCTTGCCATGGACTCTAAGTAGACACCGTGAGCGTGTGGAAGTGCATCACTCTTCCTCTCTTGCACCTCTTTTAATTAGATAGGCAGTAGTTAATCCCACCGTTTGAAAAAAAATGCTTTGCTTACGGTTAACAATCTCAAGCGCCTTTGATGACATGGAAGACGCACAGCAAGCTTGGATGATGCCTTTAAGGATAGTCCCATTTGGTTCAAAGCCCTGTTTTGAAGATAATAAATCAAAACAAATGGCCAGAGATGGATGAGTTACCTTGTTGACAATGTGGTCAAGCAGCGAAAGTCCTCGCTCAGTTATTTTAGGGAAATAATTTTGTTGTTTTGAGTAAGCTTTAATTCCCAGCACCCAGAACCAAAGTGTGTAGAGATTGTCTAGCATAATTTGAGCCCATTGGTTATCGTCCATTGGATTCGGATCGTCCTGCATTTAATTATTATCGCAAAATTGAAAGTCAGTTCTGAAATTACGTTTATTGGATCGAATGGAATATTGAGTGGCTTGCTCTTCTCGGCCTCCTTATGCAATAATCTTGGGGTGGAAAAGAGCTCTGGATGCAGCAACGGGAACACTTTATATTGAAAATATTCTTGAAGCAATGTAAACCGTAAATTTGGGTGAGCTATTGAAATCTTTTTACTTATCTCAGGAGGAAGTCCTTCGTGACTAGGTGAAATAGCTTTTATGGTCTGCACTGGCAAAAATGGGCCAATGAATGGATTCTTCCTTTTGGCTTTTATATTTTTGATGGCACTAAAGAAATTAGAGCATTTATCAATGAGATCCAGAGTCAGTTGTAATTTTACAAATCAATAAGCTTGTACTCTTCAGAAGTAGGAGATCCCATCACACGTGTTTCAATGAAATAAGAGAATAGGCATGTTTCAGTCATCTTATACACGAAACTTCCTTGCTAAGATTTTGTTAAACAAGTTTAATATATTTTAAAGCTGCAGAAAAGTAGAGTTACCTTGGTAGCTTTATTCAAAGCCAAAAACTCTTTAATGTCGAAGATATCTTGCAATTCAACACTCGTCTTCGAGGGCTTCGGTGCCAACTGATTTACAAATTTTATAAGTAAGTAATTCAGCTCAAGAAAAGGATTCCTTACGAAACATTTTGGGCAGTATTTGAGGACATATATCATGAATTCGAAGAAAGCGTCGCGAATTTCATATGTATCAAACCTGTATGGGGATGAGATTGAAAAGAAAAAATGAACTCTTACTCCTCTGGGGTCTCTTCTGCATCTAGAAGATGAATTCGGAAAGCTTCATCGCAATCTTGTATCTTGGCTTCCCAGTTGTCATGCATACGACTAAACGGCTCAAGTCTAATGTAAAAATAAAAGGAGATGATCGCGCTCGTTTGTTTAAAGGCGTTGATGCATTACCTTTTCATGAGATGTTTGAATGGCTTTTCAGGGAGTGAAGGGATATTGTCAGTGTAGATAAGAGAGTCAGAGTCAAGATAGACTTTTACAACCTGCCCAAATAAAATGGAGATTATCAGATGACGAATATAAGCAGATTAATACATCGCTTCCAAGATTAAGGGCCATGTCATCTTGTCCATTTACACTGTGAATGCCTATAACGAAAGGCACAGGTGCTTCAACATAAGCCAACAGATTATCAGGTAAAATCTATTGAACTTCATTAGAACAAAAACTATTTCAATGACGAGTTGTTACGGGGATAAGCACGTGAGTCCAAATGAAAGGATAAATTAAGCCCGTAATTGCTTCAGCAACTTGGGTGAGAATTGATTTGTATTTTGAGATCAAAAATATTTTCCTCTCCAGCAGAATAAATTCAATCAATGTTGTGATATGATTCAAGTTTAGCACAGTGAAGAGCGTGGTAATGCTATTTTCCTGGAAGGATTGCTTTAGGTTCTCTTCATAAAAGATAGAAATGTACTGAGACTAAAGGGTATTTTCCCGGCATTTTAAAAAGCAGATTTGTGCTTCCAATTTCGTAAGTTACAGCGGTACCTCCGCGCACTGGGAGAGGGACTTCGTCAAGGAAATTGCCTATGTATCTCTAAATTTATGGATGAAGATTTGTGAACATACAGCAGAATTTTCTTACCTCTATCGGGATATCACATTTCGAAAGATGTAGTCGGTACAGTTGCCGTAGAAACTCAAGAAATTGATCAAGGAAAGGATAGCTGGAGGTCACACAGATAGCTTTTTGAACATACAGAGGGTTTTGGCTGTCAACTTTCACATGCCCAAGCTGGTGTTGATTGCTGTCAGACTGTGAATCATTATTTTTTTAGAATACCTTCCGTAACGAACTCTCTGGAAATTCTTCATCGAAAGTCAAGCAAGCGCCGTAGGTTCGAGCTCCATCTTGTTGCGTGAGAATGAATGAAAAGCAGTGTGGAGTGCGAACGTTCCTAGATAGAGAAATCCCGTGAGGGAAGCAAAACTAAAAAAGAGTGAGTGTTATGCTTAGAGGCAGATAAATAAATGCTACCATAGCAACAGCAGCGGGGAATTCGAGATCTTCATAATTTTTGAGAGGGTATCGACTCAAAACGCTCGGAGAGTATTGTATATTCTCAATGTCAGTACCTATGGCAAGCAATTTTGATTAGAATCGGAAGACCGATAATGAAGGTTGATTACATTTGCGATAAGCAAGGATTCTGTTTTTTTCTTTGCGACCGAATTTAAATTTTCTAGCCTTGTAACTTTTCGGCAGCACTACAGTCAAACCAGTTCCAAATGGGCTTTTCTGAAGTTCGGTAATTTTGATATCGCACAGTGGAGGTTTAAAATTATTCTCTCCTTGTTCCTTATAGCAGAGAACCTATTAAAGAATCTCAGTTCAGCAAAATTGGCCTCATTCTTCTTTAATACCAAGCTAAAGTTTTGCTTAAGCTCTCCACCCAAATAGTATGTCAAATCATAGTTGCCCTCATAGTATATCGTTGTTTGGCTATGCAGTGTGCAAAAAATTGAGCGATATTTTCATGGAAAAATGCAGTACGTGACTTTTGCGATTCTTTCTTTTTCATTTCCTTTATTTGACAACTTTTTAATTAAGACTGGTTTCAAAGCGTTTTCTCTTGGTAGCAGCTAAGCATACAATGATACAATTTCAGAGAGCTGTCTCAAATCCGCGATGAATACCAGGTGATTATCCTTGTCGAGAGGTATACGATACAAGCCGAATTTAGTTATAGCGGGTCTGGGTTGATCAAAAGAGATTTTTAGCCATACAGTTTTCGTTCCATCAAGGTCAATCCACTTTTCGCTTGTTGATCCTAGCGTTTCGGGATCGATGTTCACATATCCGATTAGAATCTCCAATCCTGTGATTTTTCGATCTGATTCATGATAAATTGCTCAAATTCAACTGACTTTTGCAAAGGATTGTACCTGCTTCCTTGTCTGAATTGTTTGGTTGCAAATTGTCGCCGAGTCCAACTACAGAAAAATAATCAACTAAACGATCAACTTTGGATTCCATGTTCTCTCTGAAAAAATGCTCAGGCTGATTCTAGATAAGTGGATTTACATGTTGATAACTGATTCTTTTCTTCTTTATAATAGATTGAAAGTCAATAGGTCGGAAAAACTTTGGAACCAAAGAACTTTATTTTTATTGAAGTTAATGAATTACGTTATCCGAACAGGTTGTCGATTTTGAATTAATTTTGAGGATTCTCGAAATCAAAGCCACTGCTTCTGTATTTTGAAACAGAAACGACACGCAATGTCTCATTCAACACGACTTTAGTCATTCCAAAGTCATCAAGACAAAATTACATGGTGTAATTATTTCAATTCTAAATATAGTCATGGATAGCCAATTTTAAACTTCCGAATTGGGAGATAGAAGAGATTGTGATTCCTTCAGATTTTTTTTCCTGAATTTTCATCAATGAGATTATGAATCTCCACTCTATGCGAGAATTTCCCCTTCTTCTCTCGAAAAATCTTCTCTAACAAAAAAGATACATGAGTAAATAAAATTGCGCGTGTCTATGAAATTACGTGAAGTTGACTAACAACATTTTTCGCTCACTTCACTCGCATGCTGAAGTGCTCGCAATAATTTCAATTTTACTCTTGTTCTAACAAAAGAAAATGGCAAAATTAGTGATATCTTTATAAATTTCTGTTTGCTGATGAATTTGTAGCATTAGAAACTGCCAAGCCTGTTGAATATTGAAAACAATAGAAAACATTTCTGAATCATTTTCAACGGAAAGGGGAGTTCTCTATCGAAAGGAGTTATTCTTTACGCCTGAATGGTTGAAAAATAAAACCACCTCTTAAATTTATTGCAAAATTGATAGCATCAGACCGATCATCTCACCCATGAAACCACATCAAGGATTAACATCTCCAAGCAATTCAAAGAAGTATCACTCCCTGTGCATACATTGAACTTATACAAATATCCTAATAGAGTTCTCAGAATACTCACTGAGCCGCAAAACACTCCAATGCCACAAATTATGCCCGCTTCAGCGAAAAACTCAAGATTTGAAGCCAAACGACAAAGTTCGCCTGAGATAGTTCCCTCTGGCTCTGCTGATAAATTCTTGGCTGACAGTTCAATGAATTTCGAATCGCTCAGAAAAGAAATCATTGGGACTTCCAAATTGCCTGGCTTGACAGACCTTTTGAATATGAAAACCAAGTGACTTCAAATCCACCTTTCATCCTAACTTATTGTTGCTTTATTGCAGATCAAACGAGGTTGACTTTAGTCAAGCTCTCATCGATCTTACCAAATATGCTCAGTCTCTGGAGCACATAATCCGCTTTAAGAACAGAGAAATACAGCGCTTAGAGTATTTAAATAAATATTTGGTAATCGCTCAGCAGAAGAGAGATGAGATGCTGACTCACACCCTTGAAGAAAATCGGAAATTAAAGGAGCTCTCAATAAGAAACGAGAAGAAATATACTGGTCCTGATAAGCGGCAGAAGCGCCAATCCATGGGAGATATTCCAACAGCAATCACAGGTCCTAAAGCTTGGTACGGTCCACATTTCAACAAGAGTTCCGCTACCGCGACAAATCCTGGTTATACGCAGAAGAAAAGCTCAAACGAGCCCAATAAGACAAGTACGCAGAAATCAACAGTCAAGTATGTGGATGAGAAAAAGAGTCAAAGCATTCTTAAAATAAGTAAATCGACTTTTGGCTCTGTTATCTAAATTTTCGATTGACAGATGAAGCAGATGCTTATGCCGCATACAACGAAAATGAAAATCTGAAATTTATGGAGAATTTAGTTTCTGATGAAGAAATTTTCATCCAGAAGATACGCAACTGGGAGGAGAATCTTCTGATCAGCGTGTTTTTTGGAATTGAAACTTTGCTACGAGAGAACCGCAACTTGTTTGGACTTGTTATGAAACTCAAGAAAATCATCAAGGCCGCGAATATGATGTCGGATTCATTGATTCTTCATGAAGCAATGGAAGAAATTGTTGAACAGATCTGCAGTTGTCTTAATTGTGATCGAGCGACTCTTTGGATCGTTGATGAAGAGAAAGAGGAGCTATGGTCTAAAGTTGCCAAGGGGTCCGAAGCAACGATCCGTATGTCTTGGGATAAAGGAATCGCTGGTATTATTGCTGCAGTTGCAGGGAGCTAAGTGATTGAAACTAGGTCTGGTATGCCAGAAGAAAGAATCGCTCAATATACTGAATGCTTATAGCGATCAGAGGTTCAACCGAGAAGTCGATATGAGCATGAATTATAAAACAAACACTATATTGTGCGTGCCTATCTTCGAAGAGCGGAAAGGATCAACTTCCAGTTCACGTGTCCTCGGTATCTTTTGAAAGATTGAGCGATTTGCTAATTTACATTCTTATTAGGGGTGGTTCAAGCGATTAATAAATTCGACGGAGTATTCAATAAAGACGATGAGGGTCTTCTTTCAATTCTGGGTCAGTTTGCAGGCATTATTCTGAGGAATTCGATGACCTTTAACCAAGAAAGAACTTTCCATGGCAATCTTCGAACAATCCTTGACGTAACAATTCCTACACTCATAATGCTTTATTGCAACTAATTGTATGATGATTAGACTGGTATCCATTTAAATTCTGTCTTCGGGATGCATAATTTGCTGCCTCGAGCCGAGAAAAAACTGCAGGCCATTATGAATTCAGAGAAAGCTCGAGTCTTCATACTTGATAAAGAAAATGATGTGCTCTATCGTTTTGGGCCAGATGGAAAGCGTGAGGACTTTCCATCTAACTCAGGAATTGTTGGGGCTGCTGTTCAGAAAAAGGATATCGAAAATACTGCCAATGGTTACAATGACCCTCTATTCAATCGGTTAATTGATATCGAAACATCTATGCCACTCATCACTTGGCCTCTCAGAAACCTTTCAAATGAAGATGATATTATAGGCGTGTTCCAAACAATTAATCTGCATGGAATTCGGGGATTAGTTCACACAACAAAACCAAAGATAAACACTCTCGAGCGAGAAAGCCTTGATTTTTTCGCTAAGCAGCTCTCGCAAGCAATTGTCAATAATTTCTTCTATGAAGGGTTCAATCTCGAAGGAAATGAAACAACAAGTCTGCAAGATGTACAACGAGCAATCACGAGAGTGAAAACACAGGTATTCTCAGGAACGTCTCCTCGCAAAAAAGGAGGCACAGCAGGCACGGTGACTGCTTTCGAATAACTTTCAGGTTTGACTTTGAGCTACTCGTTAGAAATATTGTGGATTACGTTCATAAATGGGCTATTATTCACCAACTACATTATAGCGATTTATATGTACAGTTAAATCAACTTGCAGGCAGCGTAAACGGAGTAGCCGGACGAAAACAATTTTGTTTTCAGATTTCAACTCTGATTAAGAGAATTGTGCATGATTTTGTCAGGAACCTGTCAGGACCCATTATTTCACAATATAGTTGAACTTATTTCTTCTATTGAAATTTCAGGTTAGATATGAAACCATCTATTGAGCACATGACTCTCACAACTCAGCTTAAATTTGTTAGGGTTTGTTTTTTTTTTTTAATTTTCTTTCTTTTTCCCTCGATTTACCAATAGAATCCCTTCATTTTGGAATGTGAAGATTTTCAACTCAATACTGGAAATTTCGACTATTCCGAAAAGATTGCTTGTCATATTAATATCACCAGTCTCGAGTCGATCTCCAATCCAAGGCCGATTTTTAAATTTGAATCACAATTCACGCATCTCTTTTTTCATGAAATAATTTTTTATTGAGGTTTTTTATTGATTAATATTGATCTTCTAAAGCGTTTCACAGACTTTTGTTTGAATGGCAAGCATGTCGAATCCCAAAGATTTTCTCAGAGCTAATTCCATACAAGAAAAGCCCGCACCTACTGAAAAATCCAATCAATTCGATGCTTTGATAGCAGAGTCACGCAAGCTAATCAAGCAGGTAGAAATTGACCTCAGAAGAAATTTTCATGATTTTTTTATTCGAAAAGGGGTATTATAAGAAAGCATACAACATGCTTCAGCAGCCGTTAAAGGATCCTAAGGACATCAAAGCTGTGGACCAAATGAAGCTATATCGGAGAATCATGGCCGCAAATGTGCATATCTGCGCCAGACATCTGAACAAACCAGAAAGCAGAACAAAATTTGAGAAACTTCAGAGTCTATTGGAAGCAGGATCAAGCTATCTAAATCGCTGGAACATTGCAATATCGAAATACGTGGTCAAAACCGATAAAAAATTTGTACATTTGCATGGATTTCTCGAAGAAAACTCTGATTTCTCAGATGATGACTCTCTCAAAGCTACTCTCAATGACACTGAGTCAAAGAAATCGTCTCATCGAGATTCTACAAAGGTGACGACTCCTCTACTCGGTTCTTCTCAAAAGAATCATATCAAATATGATAAGCAAGCCTCCCTCTTGGTCCAACTATTAAAGAATAAAGAGAACCCTGAACTGAGCTCAGATAATATACTAAATATTTCGTTTAATGATGCTGAAGGCTCAAACATAGTCGTTGAGGAGTTTACAGGGCAGGAGATAAACAGTAGAAACCCTTTTTGTCTGATTTGACTGACCATCAAACTTTAGTTAATCATCAGTTGGATGAATTCTTCGGCTATTGTGTTCGGCATCTGATGAATTACGGGCTTTTTTATAGAAAGTTTGAAATGTACAAGTTTGCAAACAGATATTTGGATTACTGCTTCAATTTAACTCAAAAAGTTGAAAATACGCTGAATCCAAGTTTGCTAAACATCTGCGCTCGAGCTAAAATTCCGCATGGCACTCTGCATCTCGAGTTTAAAAGGTGATTTTCTGGCATAATCGAAATTAATTTATCGGTTCCTTCACTCTCAGATATAAAGAGGCTCTTGAAAGCTTCGAAAGCGCTTTAAATACCTTTCAAATTGAACTTTCAGTCAGATACAGCATCAACATGGAAAATCGAAACGATGAATATTTCGCCCGGAAAACCCGAAAAACTGTATGAATATATGATGATTTTTCTTGAAACTTAGTCTTTCTGACTTGTCTAGGTGAAATTCATATGCATAACACTGCTGAATATCGCGAAGTGCCATGAACTGCAGCATCAATATTCAAGGACACTTGAAAGTTACAAGTAAATAAATTCCCAGCTGTGAACTGATCGCTGATCAAACCATTAACTCAGGCTCGCGAATTGGTTTTCGAAGCATTTTTTAGTTCCTGAAGACGAGTTCTTCAGGTTTATTTTTAAGGCTTATAAGAAAGCTAAGGAGCATGTAAATTCACTTCAAACTTAAGACATGCAACAGCATTTCTTATTTGTTTGCATTAGTACGGCACCCATATCGAAGAAATTACTGAAATGGAGCGAGTTGTCTTTGAGGGTCAGGAGAACCTCAGGTCTACAGGACCAAATGTTGAAGCAAAAAATAACACTCATTTTGAGAAACTCCAGGAATACTTGTATAAAAAATTTGGATACTCTGAGATCAATAAGCGACGAATTCCAGTCAAACTTTTTCAAAGTCCTATTTTTACGAAACGAACCCAAAAAGACGAGTTGTTTGGCCATAAAATTGAGACCGAGAACGAGATTGTTGAGATGCCGATGAGTGGTGCTCAGAATCCTATCAGAGAGCTCAGGAATGCCGGAATTGCTACAGAGTTTCCAACTAAGACCAATTCTCCAACGAATCCTTATCTCGGTATTCTGGAGGATATAAGACGTCGAAAGGAAAAGAAGCTCCCTAAAAAGCCCCCAGGGAAATCCAATCTAGAAGGGAGAAGACATAACGCGAATCAGCGGTTTGCGGATCCTGAAAAAGAAAAGAATGAGATGGAAATTACTCCCGAAGAAGCGAAGAAATGCATTCAACTGCTGAATCGAAATATTAAAATGCATAGAGCAAGAGCCTCGGCAAAGAGCTTTTCTTCAGAAATATTAGAAGATTCGGCAATAGGGAATCCTGAGTACGTCGACATTGATAATTATATAGCAAAGTTTGTCGAGGGTGCAATCAATGGATGTGAAATAGAGAAAGCTAAACCTCACGACTTTTCTAAGTAAATATTAGTCCTCAATAGGGTGTTTTCGCTCAAGCGCTTACTTTTTAGTGTCGTCAAGAATCATCTTTATCATTGCAAGAGAGAAGTATTCGACAAAAATGAGTTTCAATATCGTCGGAAAACTCTGAGTTATATGGAACACGAGGACCTTGGAGAAGAAAAAATGAACTTTAAAGAGTTTGTATTCGGAGGTTTCGCGAAAGAAAAGCGAGCGATTGAAACTGAAGCATTTGTAAATATCGATAACTCTATTTGAATGTCTAACTTTACTTGACATTTAGTTCATTTCTACTCAGACTCAAGTGAAAAACGCTATTCAATCGAGAATTGAGACTTCAAAAAGTATTTCATTCATCCATCGAATGTCCTCATAACTCCTTTTTTGAAAGCCTTGAGCATGAGTGCACATACGTCCCCGAAAGCATTGGGTCGTCGAAAATCAACAAAGTCATTCATATTCTCCAGTCCAATTCATAAAAAACGCTTTTTGCGACTTAACGAACAAAAAGATAACTCCAATTTGGATGAAAATCAGCTAGCTGAAAAGAAAATCTCTTTGTCGACGCTGATCTTGAAACATAAAGAAGAACTTGGGCTCAAAAAGACGGTGCAGGTAATCAAGGAGATGCACAAGAAGAGCAAGACCGATAGCTTTATCAAAACAATGAATAATCAACACTCTCTCCAAGACATTGAACAAAAACCTGAACTTAATACCCAGCCCTCTTTCGATCCAGAGACTTGGGGTAAAATTAATATAATGGTGAAAGACGTAATCCTCCCACCCTCAAGACTGCTTCTAAGCTTGACCTTTTTATGTTAATTCTTAGAGACTGACAAAAATGATGGAAGACGTACAATATGAAATTAAAGATGACGCTATCATTGCCGGGCGAATACTCGCGGATAAGCCGATTTTCCAAGAAAAGAAACCTAAGCAAAAGTTATTTGATAGTTTTAGGGGGCGTGAACTTATCATATATTTTATTGTCGAAGTAGGTTCCTGAAAGGACTGGATGAATTATCAAGTTCTTGCCAGCATCTTGCTGTCAAAAAGGAAGCACAAAAGAAGTCTCTTGATTTTGTGAACTTGGTACGTTTGAAAATGAAGATTACTCCAGACGAGAAGAACAAGGGAAAGAATAGAAAAAGCACAAAAACAGAGTCTGATCTTTCAACAAAAGAATCAACGCAAATTAAAGAAAGTAAACCGAAATGGGGCAAGGCTATAACGTTCAAAGAATTATTTATGTAGAATTTCGTTTGGCAATAGCCAAGTGAAGTAGATTCGAATGACTACCAAATTTGTTTTGTTTTTTCGAAAAAGTTTTAACTATATTTGCATGTATGGCTGGATTTCTTGTGCAATGTAAGGACGTTGCTAAAATTTTGATGTTTTCAACTTTGATGATTATATTCCAGTTCAACTATGGGGTTTTGGGGTTTTGGGGTTTTGGGGTTTTGGGGTTTTGGGGTTTTGGGGTTTTGGG
>ENA-UOUE01001358-UOUE01001358.1-compost-metagenome-genome-assembly--contig:-NODE-1358-length-15673-cov-31.444152_pt1 | contig 15673 bp, 18 predicted proteins | sample MGYA00238146_ERZ747223 | MGnify/ENA primary metagenome ERZ747223 (study PRJEB28781, sample SAMN06268865) | compost metagenome | isolation source: single cell | place: USA: California, Emeryville, Joint...
TGCTCAAACAACCTAATTCATTGAATAATAAATACCTCTAGATCTCCCCAACGAGTTTTGCTTTTTCCTTCCAACCCTTCATTCGCATTTGAGCTTTTCCCTTGAACTTCTTTCTTCCGATTCGGAAAGAAAATGGTTCCCAGCTTTCCATCTAACCTCCTGGCTCTCTGAATGATTTTGTGATTGTAGAATGATAAATCATGAAATGAAGTGTTTTCCTACCTCGATTGGAAGATTATTCATATACTTTTCTTCTTGTTTCCGCACATAGTCAAAGAAAAGCTCTTTTATACCATTCAACAGAAAGTAGCACAGTAACGGGAATGCGAGAATCCAGCTACACGGAATCAGATTAGCTCAGAATTTACATGCAATTACCGATAAAATGGTGAGATATCCGGGTTAATTAGCATAATCAAAGCCACAGCTAATAATACACAGTTTCCTGATCTGATGACGTTTCTTAAAATTGTCCTTGGCAGGAAAGTAAAAATCTAATAGATATTTTGCCTCTGAGTACACTAGCAATAGATATTCAGAGTTATACGTTATGTTTTGTGACTCGTATGATATTGCGCTGGTTCTCACGATGAAAAGTAGCATCTCCTCGGATCAATTCGATCTAATAATCCAAATTTTCAATTAAATTATGCTCAATTTGCTTCTTTTGGTGTTATACCACCCAACGATCCGTGTTATCCTTTTTCCTTTGAGTTCCGAACTGCCGATCCTCCTCTTCATTCTCTTCTTTCCCTTCTGTTTTCGTAAGGAGCTGTCGTATGGTCAACAGCTTTTCCATTAAAATTTTGATTTATTTGGATTTAATTTCGGTTATAACCTGGCGTTCCAATAAAATTTACTTCTAAATAAAGACTAAGGCACATTCAACTCTACAAATCCCCTTTATTGCAGAGTTTTCTATACTAATAGGACCTTCTTGAGACTATCCTGAGGTGCATAGTGAATTTTTTTGGCTAAAGTTATTTAATTCTCATAATAATATTTGAGATTGAACCTGGGATTGAACTTCAATTACATAATTCAACAATAGGATATACTAATTCTCGAAGAATTAAAAACCAATTTAATTCTTCCATAAGTGCAGACTACGTATTTGTAATTGATATTGGTGTCTCTACACCTGACCACCTCACAGAGTCAATCAGAAAATCGTCTTCTAGCTGATCTTAAATTAATCAAGAAAAAAATGAATAAAGTGACTGGAGCCGTATATTGACAATTTGAGACAACCATCGATAAGCCTAACTAACACTACTCTATAATTCAACTCAACTGACTCCAGGAAAGATGGTTAATTAATTCGTTGGGGTATAAAATTGGCATCAATGAAGCTAACAATAAATTGTTGAGAAATTAGCGTATTGATACAGAATATGCAACGATAAAGATGTTGTAAAATCAAAAGAATTATTTTCCTCCAGAACTTTCATAGCTACGCATTTTGCCATCAAATTTCTCGGCGCTTGAGACCATTGGTGAAAGGAAATTCATAGCTGAACCTCTGATATACGGATCATCCTCATAAGCTCTTCTTGTGGGGTTTTGGATTGGGGAAACAAAAGCTGAGCGCTCTCTGAGGGTCTCTTGGCTACCAAAGACCTTATGAAGCTCTCCTTTATCTGGGACTGAAGCTAAATTGTATTTTTCAAGGATATTCTTCACGACTTTGTCAATATTCTGCTCTCTTGAGGCATAAGGATCGGTTGGCTACAACAATAATGCATTTTAATCAACAGAGGGATTAAACGAAATACCTGGCGGCCTAAATCCATAGAGGCTGGCTGTAGATTGTAGATCTTTTTCGAGCTTTCCGTCTGATCAGGCTGCAATGGGGAAGAAATACTGAAATTGACCGTCTGCTGGTAAGGAGTTGCTAACTGTCGCACATCCGCAGAGGCTCCTTTAGGCTCTTCGCGGCCGATAGCTTTCTTCAGCATCTCTCGTAGATATTGATTCTCATCCTGAAGCTCTTTGAACAACTGATTTTCAAGAACAGATGTTCTTTGGTTTTCTACAGAGGTTCCAGGTTGCTGCGCTATCCTCCTCGTTTCGTTTTCCGGAGCACTAAGAGTGAATTCTTCTCTATCGCCTTTTCTTGATTCATAAGCAGCCGGCCCTTTCTGCTCTTCCTCTACTGGCCTTGCCCTTATTTCAACTTCTCTGACCTTCAGCTCCTCGACTAATGATTTATTCATATCATTGATCTTCTGAGATGCGGCCCTGAGTTTTTGATTCTCAATGATCAGCTCTTCTTTTTCTCTTTTCAGCTGATCCGCTTGTTTGAAGAGATCCCCAAAGCGTTGGTCTTCTTCAGAATGCTTGAAGATCTCGGCCTTTTTCAAATCTTCCCTCAGACGCTCGTTTTCCAGTCTCAAGCGAAGAATTTCCTCCTCGTTTGCTCTGCCTGTATGTTCGCCAAGGCTGTATTCCTTGACCTGATCAGTCAAATGGTTTTTCTCCTCTCTTAGTCTATCCATCACCTTCTTCATGTCGACGATCTGCTTATTCAAGCTCTGAATTTCAGCGTCCTTTTCTGCCAGGATATCCTCCTTGCCCGTCTTCATGCTAAACATTATTATAACATACTCCTTCTCAGTAACTCAATTTACTTTTCAAGCGCTTTTTCATATTTCGTTTGTCTTTGTTGCAACTCAACGCGGTGAGTGTCTTGCAATTTTCGAAGTTGATTCTCACTTTGTTGGGCCTTCATATTTGTTAAGTTGACCTCGTTGATAGCTTGATCGTATTTCTCTTTCCATTCGCGCTCCTTTTGCTGAAGTCCCAAGACTTTGCCTCTCTCTTTTTCGTATTGGTCCTTTAATTCGCGGATTGTGTCCATGAAATCATCGAGCTCGTTCTGTTTTTGGTCAGCAGCCCGTTGGAATTTGCGATTTTCGTCTTTCAGAGCTGATTAGGATAAAAGAGATTAGCCCTCTAACAGTTTATTAGTAGGAGCTCAATACCATCAATTTGTCGCTCTCTTTGATCAAGCAGATTCTGCAACTCGCGTTTATCGTTTTTCAGACTGTTTATTTCTTGTAATTGCGTATCTTGCTCGATTGATTTCTTCGTTTCTCCGTCTTCGTATGCCCTTGTAACAAGAAAATTTTTAATTCCAAACTATTCAATAATCTGAAGATACTTTTTGTAATTTTGAGCTTGATTTTGCGCGATTGCCAAGGCATTGCGGGTTTGATTGAGCTCGGTAGACAAATCGTCAACATCTCGTTCGAGTTCAAGCATCTAGCCCGAAATTTAAGCACATAAGTCACGATTTGTTAGATGCTACTCTGTTCTCCATGTCGTGGTACCTAGTCTCGATAACTTGCTTTTGATGCGTCAGCGTTTCCTCTCGACTCTATTTTACTGTGATTAAACCCGCGCACTCCCAATATTAGCCCTTACCAATGCGTCCTCCAAACTGTTTTTGACGTTCTCATACATTTCTCTCGCTCTTTCGAGGTCCGTATTCTTTTCTCTGGTAAAACGATCAAAATTGTCCTTTACAACCTACAAGCATTTCATGCCTTAATACTCCAATCTCATTATCTAACATACCCTCATTTCTTCCAAGTGCCCAAGGAGCAAATTGTTCTCTTCGGTCAACAAATTAATCCTGTGTCTTAAATCATGAATGGATTCTCCATCATTCAGCCCGATCGTTTCCAAGACTTTTGCAATATCTCTGAGATATTCACATTCAGTCGCGGTAAAAACGAATTTGAATACTTATTTTTGAACGCGATGTGCTCTCGAAGATATTTGTTCTCATCGATCAGAAGGTCAATCATTCCTGCCAGTTTATTTAGTTCCCTCTCACGGAGATACATCTACTTGAGATTAGATTTGAGCACATATGTGGTAAAGTTACCTCCTCCTCTAGAGCTTTAATGCGCTCTTCTGATGCTTTCAGGAGCGGGTTGATCTGGTCAGGAGGAATAACATAGCCAGTTGAAATGTTCTCGCTTCCATATTTAGGAAAAGGTTGAAAGTGCTTCCTGCGCAAGAGTTCTTCGTACTGTTTAGTGATTTTCTCGTCTATTGAACGGTCAAATGACCTGAGTAATAAGAGAGGCTTACGATAGTTTGAGAGATAATCATTCTGCTTGCTTACATCCTTGAAGGTTTGATTTGGAAGAGTCATATTTAGTCCGGAAAGGTGCTGGCCTGAATATTTGAGGTAGTCTTTCATCTTTTTATCGATTTGCTCGACGGCTTCGGTGACGCCTTTGTTAGGAACCAGGAGTTTAGACCATTTCTCATGGTGAGGATCTTGGAAGTGATCAAAAGTCAGGCGGCTATAATGAGCTGCTATGTACCTATTGGGATCGAATCCATTGGGAAGTGGAGAAGTTAACGTTATTCTTTGAAAATATATTTAAAAAATATCTGTCTTATGAATTTGATTTCTCAATCCAAATCAAGAGAATATTATTAGCAAAAGCGTTTACCATTAAGAGTGTAGAATTTTCTCTATGAGGACATTCTCTGGGTTTACTTTGCGAGAAAAGTTTCAGATTTGGTACATGTTGAAGCAAATTGCATTAAATAAAATTAGTTAAGGTTTGAAGCCTATTGTGAGTTTTCAAAGGTATGAGTAAATTCGATATCGCTGATAAACCTTACATATAAAAGTAGTCTAAACGCGAAATATGTTTATATGCATATCTACTCTTGTGCCAATGGGTTTATTTTGAAAAGCCTTAAAGAATGTTTTTATGTGAAGCTAGTCATGTGAAGATTAACGAGTTGAGTCACAATCATTTTGCAAAACTCTTTTATGATAGACTTTCAGGTAAGTTCAAACTGAGATTTTTTGGATAAATGCATTAGAATTCAACCAGAATTCAAAGGCTTTGTGGAACGTAATGGTGAAGAGAAATGAATAAGTCGCATCTTTAAAAAAAAAACCTTGAGTTCATTAGTTTTCAAAAGAGAGCATGTATCCTCACAACTCATATTATAGCAGCGAGCCAAAATACTTTGGATGTTACATATTCGAAAGAGTTACTATTTTATTTTGCCTCATTTATACACATTTTCGTCCAGAATACGCCGAGTATTATTTCTTCATTGTGGATGGGATTGTTCTTTGATTAAAGACCCTCAAAGAATTTAGCTTCCACTACTCATAGGCATGAGCACAAGCCGATTTTTTGGGATGAGTTAAGAATGTAAATGAGCAAGTCAAGGCTCAATATCTTTTAACTCAATTAATTTTTAAGCCGTGTAATTCAAGTAGTTGAGATGCTCCCAGATAAGCCAACTGTAGCAACTGGCAACGACACTCAGGATTCAAAACTGCGAAAGGTCCTGCATTATGGTGCACTCATTTGCATATCTCTTGCTGAGGATTACAACTACCCTGGCTATATATTTGGAGACGGATTTATTACAAAAACAATCACATATAAGAAGGACAAAGCTTTTGAGACAAGAGACTCAGCAGCCACGATATTCAAAGTAATGCCCCCGATGTCCTACACCGCGCAGAAACGGGTAGAGGAAGCGCTTTTGCATGGTAGAGCATCAATTTCGAGAAATAATCTTTTCATAATTGATTTAGATGGTGGTATCAGCAGCTTTGACTACCAGGTTCTGATGGATGCTGCTGAGCGTGAAATGAAAGAAAATATGGAACTAGCAAACCAAATGAAGAAGAAACCGATCACTTTAGGGTCGCCTATTCAGCTTCTTCATGTCAAATCAAATAAATTCCTCTCATTTCAACTTGATGATAAGCACACTGCATCCATGTCTGATCATCTCAAGTAACGCAACAGTTTTTGAGTATTATTGTAAAGGATATATACCCTGCAGCTTCAAATTAGTGGATGGTTCGAGTGAAGACACTCTATTCAAGGTGCTGCCGAGCTACAAGTTTCAATCTGAGAGAGAAAAACTCGTGAAATTCGATGATCATGTGTATTTGTCATCAGGATCAGAGATAACCGCAAGGAACTCCTTTTTGTACGTTGATTTGAAATCATCTTCAGCCACTACTAACACTGCGAATCGACCCTCGTTAAATAATACCGCGCCTCAAGCAACTCTTAGCAACACAGAAACTGATGATGATGACAGGATATTGATTTCATTGGACAAATCGTCAAAGTTAAAGTAATTATTATTTTATCACTGGAACAGAGCGATAGACATTTTGTATAGGCTCTCACTTTTCTTAGAATCGATTGAGAACGAGGAGGAAACGATCTCATTTGGTGATATTGTCTGGCTGCAGCATATTCAGAAAGAGAATTGTCTATTATTTGACAACAAAAAAGAAATAAGCAATATCCTCGTTGAAGGTATTCGATAATATATGGATTTCCACAGGCTAATTTATATAACTGAGCAGATAAGCTTCCTGATAACTATAAGCCAGGAGATTACGGTCTTTACTTCTCGTCGAGCGAGGGAGAGATAAAAAATTCAAACGGAATGTGGAAAATAGAGTCGTTGAACAAATTCCAAGCGGAGAGATTTAATTGGGGTTCGAACTTCCATTTCAGGCATCTGAGGTAAAAAAGCATTGGATTCTGAGGAAATAATACTTTAAAAAAAGCACGGGTTTGTATCTCTCTCTGAAAAAGACCCAGACTGGAGGCGTTTATACCCTGTGTTTGGAAAAAAGCCCCACCAAAGATGCAATCTTTCGACTAGTCAATCATGAATATGCTACAAAGCCGGAAGGGGGAGACTCTTTGAAAGGCACACGCATTACTGTGGAAGATCTTGTCCGTGTGAATCATGTGGCGACAAATACTTGGCTTAGTGCTAAAGATATCGCGAATAAGGAGACTAATCTAGTGGATTCAGGTAAGAAGGCTTTCCTTACGAACAACGTTTATTGCTATGTTTCTAGCGAAAGAGGCCGTTACTCTCCATCTGGAAGCAGTCTTTAAGCCAGAAGGTAAGACCACTTTTTCTAATAACACACTAAATGATTTCGTTATTTCCTCTCTCTATAGGTGAGCAAGAGGACGTCCTCAGAATGATAAAAGCCAAAGATAAAGCCGTATGGGAAACTTACATTCTGATCTCCTGCTATCCTGTCCTTAACAGCGCTCCGAAGTTAGTGTCTACGGTAACAATAGGAGATATCATTTTCCTTTATAAAGCGAATTTTTTGTAGATTAACTCGAGTCTAGATTCTGAGGGTTTCTTCGATACGCTCACTGCTTCTCAGGAATATGGTCTTAACATCATCAAGCACTGCATTGTGTCCTTATTGCACTTTTTACATGATGAAAATTCTGATTCAATTAACCTGAACTTGCTCAATCATGCAATTTACTCGAGGCAGAAAATCCTCAAAGAGCAGGGTTTCATTAAAAGATTTGTGGATATATTGGATGCTTGCTTCCCAACTGTAGAGAGCCTTCGGCGACTACGGATCTTAGAAGAAAGCGGCATTAAAAAACGAGGATCTAAACTCTTTAAAGTCGGCAGAAGGACCCTCTGGCAAGATTTTCAAGCTAAATACGAGATTGAAAATATCAGAGGCGGTAAGAATATCTCGAAGCAACGTAACCAAGTCAAGATTCTCGCGTATTTATCGCAAATCTGCTCGCTGATCTACGAAGTGCTGAAATCAATCGCAAGAGACAACCACCAGAACGAGGAAGAGTGCTTCAATTACATTGAAATTTTCAAAAAGCAGTCTGGATATGAGCTTGGAGCGACAGCCTGTATAATCTCAATCATCGAAAAGAACGAAAAACTGCTCTTGAACCTATGCAAACACAGTGAAGCTGATAAACAAGAAAATCTATCTCTGACCGAGGAGATCAAAATGTTTGAGATGCTGCAAGAGGATTCAACCATCCACCATTTTGTACGGGAGTTTAAGTCGGCTTCTCCCTCATATCATAGGGATATTCTGAAATTCCTCAGTGCCGCATGCAAATTCGAGGACCAGGGAATTACGGTCAATCAGACATTGATCCACTCGCTCGTAATCCAAGACCAGGTGGTTCGAAACAATACGTTACTAAAGATCCATTGCGGACCGGACAATAAGATAACGATTGAAGTTCCTGAGTTCAATCAAGCTGTAAGACCCTCTTGCATTATCAGAATCGTTTTATTTATTCTTATTATTACCAGGAAAAAAAAGTACTCGGCTTGCAAGAGGCAATGACATTTTACGACGGACATCACGGTCAAATCGAAACTCTGACTGAACAGTTTGAGCTGTTCAGCAATCTGTGTCTCGGGAGAAATTACATCTGTAGAAAGTCCATTAACGAATCGCTTTCGATGTCGGCCCTGATGACTAACATTTGGAATCCACAACTTTCAAAGGGTAACGCTTAATCTTCCTCATAGAACGCTATAAACTTTTTCCTTAGGTATCAGAGCTGCGCTAGTGATGCTGTTATTAAACGTATATATTGATGTCAATCCCCGCAGAGAAGAGATCGCTCCTCAGTTAGTCCGGCCAACCTTGCTTGAGGCCGGTGCTGATGGCAAGCACTCCAAAAAAAGTGAATGGAAAAACATCACACCTGATACTGAGATCTGGAGAGACAAAGCCCAGGAAGAATTGCAAGGACCATCAGCCGATGACGCTCTGCCTAATGTCCGAGCTTCAGAAGAAGAGACAAACCTCGCGTTTCAACTGAAATCCGACATCCTTAAATACCTTCACGATGATATCTACACCAGCGTAGACGAAAGTCCCGCAATGCCGAAATCAAAAAAGAAGCAGCAGCAGCCGGTTCAAAACGTTCAAAAGATTGTTGAATTCGATAAGTACATCCTCAACATTGTGACCCTCGCGAAAAAGATGGCCTTCTTTGGGTTTTATTGCAGTCGTACCTTCACCGATCTCAGAGGAGCCGGCGTCTTCCAGAAAGAAACAGTGAACTTTTCGTTCAGGGAGAAACGCGACAAGTTCTTAGCTCGCAGTGAGCTCGCGCAGCTGATATATGTGCTGTTTCCTATTCTCTTTATGGAGGGAAGTGAAATTAAAAAAATTGATATTGAAGACGAAGAAGATGATAGAAGCAGGCATACTCCCGACCAAAGCCTCGATCTGGTAGAGAGACAGATCACCTTTTTCGGTGATTTAGGAGAGCGCATGGAAAATGCTTCTAAACAGATCACGAAGATGATATCGTTTGTGCCGACAGTAGGTACAAGAGCAAGGAAGAAAACACAGACAGGACATCCGTAAACTCATCATTAGAAGCATTAATAAATCAATTCTCAAAGCGATATAGCGAAGAAAGAGGGGGCTAGACGTGGAGAAGAGCTGAAACTCGGTGCAGGTACTCATTATCAATTTGAGACTGAAAATAATCATTGTTTGTGTTTTTTTATTCTAGCAAAAAGTGAAATGCAAGAAGCAATCGTCCGAGATCGTCTTCTTAAAATGATGCAAACTAAACGCAATGAGGTTGATCAAATCGAAGTAACCAGCCTCTACTTCCTCTTGGCATTTTGTACTAACAATGTAACTTCGTTGGTAGACACTGGTTCGAAAGGAGATCATCGCAGTGATCGAGTTTGCTTTAAACATCAGAACTAACTACATGATACAAAACACCATTGAATACTTCATTAAGAAAGTGCTTCCTATCCTAGATTCACCACAGTACATCTCATTTCCTCTCGACATTAGTGTTTACATTCATCATAGACAAGACACTACTCTCCTGAAAATCGTTGATAAAGGCGGCTATCTTCCTAACTTGATGAAATCCGAGCTCCCTGAATCCGAAACCGAAAAGCAGAAACCTGATAATATCCACGACGAAATCCGATTCCATGAAGATTTGGACAAGATGACAGGTTCCTACTCGATTAAACAAATGCTCTTCCTCTTAATGAAGAGTAAGAACCAGGAGATAGAGTCATCGATTCTAAATATTATCTTCTCGAGTTTCTATCAGAGAGGGTCGCTGGTGAAGATTCTCCGTAAGACGGACATTATGTTTACTGTTGAAGAGATCGATATGTTCCATTTCATATCAGCGAAGATCATCCAGCTGCAGTTCTATATCGATCAGTCTGAGCTCTGGCTGATTTGCGAGAATAAAAAGCCCAAGGTCATCGACACGGTCTGCGATATCCTGAATGACCTGGTCAACTGCTTCTATCGACAAACCAAAGCCGATGTCCACTCGAAGCCTTTCCGTCTTTTAGGCGTAATCCCAGGACACGCGGACAACAGAATTAGTCATTCTCGACAATCAATGGTTCATTCCCTCAAAGCACATCAAATCATCCTCAGATTGATCAAGGAGTCGACCTATATTCTGGAAACTCTGCCGGAAGACGCAAACACCGAGCTCAAAATCAACGCGAAGATAGTTAAGCTCTTCAGAAGCTGCTACACGATTCTGCTCTTTATGTGCAAGAATAATCATAAGAAAGGCCGTAAGGAACTCGCAAAGTCCTTGGACATTTTTACAATGCAATTGCCTTTCTTCCAGGCTGGTCAATCAGAGCTTATCTGCGAGATATTGAAAGGGTCTAACCTGAGGACATCGATCTCTGATGAGCTTATCAACACTTTCTACAAGGTAATCGTCACGAAGGGACATAACCCAAGCTACATGCATTTCTTCGATATGATCCTGGATGAAGTCAACCCTGAGCTTCTCGAGGACAATGTGAACAGGATCATCTCGATAATCAACGACCCAGAGCGGAGAAATGAGTTCCTTTTCATGGAGTTCAACCATAATCGATCTCAGTACGAGTTTAACTTGAATATTCTCGAGAGGAAAGAAGGAGATTACCCCTTCATCTACCACGTGCGCGCTCTAAACGTGCTTATTAAGCTCTACGCTAAAACCTCAAACAAGAACTTAGTCCGCTTTGTTATTCGAAATGCGCTTCCTCTAAACACTATCTTGAGAACATTGGCCAAGAATGATTTCTTCTCACAGTACGATAAAAAGTACAAGGAAGACGAAGCCTTGCTTTACAGTTTACTCAAAATCCCATTAATTCAGATTCTAAAAGACGTCTGGATCGAAGTTGATAATAATGTGGGTCTTCTGCTCAATGGCAATAAATTCCTTGTGAAATTCCTCGCAAAAGAAACCGAGAAAATGAACAGATTTAACCCGAAATTCTTTTCTGAGTACTTCCAAAAGGTGAGACAGACCGACTTCCAATCTACCTCGCCTGCTGACCTTGAGATTTACCACTTGGTCCGAGACGCTCAGGCTGTCGTGACCAGACCGGAAGAGAAGGTCACGCGCTCGCTGTCCAAGTTCAAAGTGGTGCTCGACAAAAAAGATAAAGCCCGCTACCTGTACAACTACTACACGTACGCTCTTGATTATTTGCTCCCTGTGATGTCTCAAATCAATCTGATACTCACATCGCCAGACCTCGAAAACCCAAGTGATCGTAAGCAAGCGCTGATAAAGTTATTAGACTTTTCGATTGTGTTTAAAAAGAATTATTACAAATTCCAGAATCCCTCAACAGAGGATCCCGAGATTTCGGCAAGTCATATGGACGAATTTATTGATGTGTTCCAAATTGAGGAGCAAGATCTCGAACGGGGCCAGCCAAACGAAATCTCGTTACCAAGAATTGAGATACCCAAGAGAGACGAAGCTCTTGATGATCTTGACTCGCCTCTAGGGAAGATGCTAAGCAACAAGAATGAACAAACGTCGTTTACTCGCTTGACGCTATCACTGAGAAATTTCACTTACATCGATACCAAAGAAGACCAGAAAAAGCAGAAGCTATGGAAAAGTTTCATCATGAATATGAGCGCGAGTGATAAAGTGAGAGAGTATGTTCAGCGGGAAAGAAGAGCGCTTGTACACACGATCCTCAACGTGGAAAAGTTCGAATATGATGACCCGAAGATGCCGAAGATTACCTTAGAAGGGCTCATCCGAAAGATCATTACCCACATACAAAACATTTCAGAGAGCCTTCAGTTCAATGACTCTACTCGAAAGTCGCTTTCAGGAAGCATCCTGCTGCTAGGAGATCTCATTGCCTTGTGTAAAGATGATGGGCAGAAGAAAATGGTGCAAGGACTGATGCATAAATGCCAAGCTGTCAAAATGGCCTGTGGGATTCTATTCAAGCAGGACATGCCGCTCTCAGTGAAGAAGGTGATGATCTACACCTGCACTCAGCTGCTTGATGGAGGGAACAAGGAAATGCAGGCAGCGTTTTACATGCACTTCACCACGGATTCCAGTTCTGAAAACTTCTTCCGGTTGGTATTCGAGCTCATTTCAGCTGAGCTGATTAACTACTCGAGGAAAATGTCTTCATATGAGAAAGCAGAAAAGGCGCTCATGCAAACGAACTTCAGCAACAAACTATTCAGATTCAACGTCTCCATCCTCTTGAGACTCATTCAATTGTTTGCGGAAGGGCATTATAGTCAGCTGCAAGTATACTTCAGAAACCAGACCAACTCCAAGACCAACTATAATATTATCAATCTCCTGGTTAAGTTAACAGAAACCTTGTTGGGAGACCTAACTGAAGGGAAATACGAGATCCTACAACAGAGTTTAGATACTCTGATAGAGTTTATTCAGGGTCCTTGCTATGAGAACCAGACTTCCCTTGCAAACAACAAGTTTATCGATATTGCCAGCGTGATATTACAAGTAAGTGCTTGTTCGAGTCGATGAAGTCACACACTTATATTTTTATTATTAGGGGAGCCAAGCTGGGCGTTCACAAACAACTACAAAAAGCTCGAGATTCACAGTGTTATTCAAGCAGCTTTTCAGTAGACGTCCCAGAAAAGAGAGCAAATCAGCGCAGAATGCAGAAGATCTGCTCACCATGTGTATGATGATCTCTAATGAAAATCTCTTTGCTGAAACTCATGTTCACTCGTGTAGATTTCGAAGACATATCTCCTAATATCGCCAAGAACATCCGTCTAGAGTTGCAAAAGAATAACCCAGAGTACGTCGAAAACTGGATGATCAGTCGCGTCAAGCAAAAAGTAACAATATTATCCATTGCTGCTTCTGATCCTGAAATTTATCTTAGATTTTTATCCTCTTGGAAAGCTTGCTTGAAGGAAGACGCGAGGGCGATGAAATCCTAAAACGCATGATGAAAGCGCTTCCAATAACCGCTCTGATCACCAATATCTGCGATATCTACAAGATGTATAATGAGCTCTATGGCTATAATTATACGATTCGAGCATTTAATTCAGTAACAACATGAAAAACAATTCAAGGATTATTTACAATTGTGATGTAGGCCGCACTAGATCCAAACAACACTCGCAACAAGAAATATCTTGAGCTGATTATCGAAAACGGTTTCAGCGCTTACAAGCTTCTGCGGATCTATTTGGATCATGAAGGCCACGAGAACGAAGAAGATGAAGGCGCGAAAATTGTTATTGAGGAAGTCCGACGACTCGTGAACGATTTCTTGAAAAACAATGCAGCAAACTATACTCTTTGGGAGCGCATTGGCGATAAGGTGAACGAATCGAATATCAACCTTTTGAAGCTCCAACGTAACAAAAACACAGCTTCGATGCTAATCAGCAGTTCAGTGAATCAAAAAATATTCCAAGAGGTATCCGCTCACGCTACTTTTCGATCAAATAACATCTTTTTTTTGCAAACATAGGCATTCTTATTTTTCCATAAATATACTGCTCATATCGAAATTCTGCGTGAGGATCGTCTTCATAAAACATATTTCATCATTCTTCCCTTCTGCACTTACCTGACCCAAACAATGCAAGACGATTTCCATAAGCAATGCAATCGCGTGAGCGTGAAATCTAAGGTTACGAGTCTCATGGAAAAATCTGAGGAAATACTCGAAGTGCTTAAGCACGAGGAGAGGCTATCCGCTGTTTTCGAAAGCACATTGATCCTGAAGTCAATCACGAACAACGTCCACCGCTGCTTGCACCTTACGCTGGTCCTTGTAAGTTTTTTCCTCTTGTTTCATCACTCTAACGTAAATCTAGTCGCTGGTTCAAAATTTGCTCATTATTGTCTCGAACAAGCTGTACTCGTTCTCCTCATCTGATGCTGGCGCAAGCCAAACTGTAGCATCCAGTGACCATTACTTGCAAACTTGTACCACACATACACGAACCTTTGCGCGTTTCGATCTCTGGGGACTGTTGCCAAGTGATGAAGTCGGTGAATGTTGGTGCCTTGATGATGGAGGCCAATGCGACCCACCTGGTAACAACTTGCTGTTATATTTATTTTTGCTAATAGAAACTTTTCCAGCAATTGTCCGTGTCATGCAGATTATCGGGATCATCCAAACGTGCATTATGGCTCTCGTGCTGATCTTCTACCTTCTGAAACTTGCTCCGCTCCGATGGAGAAGAGCACAAATTGCTTTCCTTTCTGAGGGCGAATCAACAGGCTTGCGTGGCGTTGTAAGAAGCTCCATAAAATTGCTTTCGAGTCTCTTCAACGTTTTCACTGATTTCAACATCTTCTATTATACGATTTTCACCATCATCAGCACGCTGAGTCTGGTGTTCATCACTAACAGGAAATATTACTACATATCCAACTTCTTCACAGCAATAATGCTGTTGGATCTCATTCGAAGAGCTCCGCTCCTCCAGCATATTATTTCAGCAATTTGGCGTCCAAGAGTGGTGCTTTTGTTGGCGTTGATCCTGTTCTTGATCATCGAATACATTTTCTCGCTCTTCGCTTTTTACTCCTTCGCTCCGGACTTCAATGGAGCCTGCATGTCACTGAAACTCTGCTTCTTTAACACCATCGATAATACTTTCAAGGTAATTGATTAATTCACTTCTTAGTCGGAAGAATCTTACAATGTAATTTATTTTTAGTATGACGGTGGTATTGGTGGGTATCTAAACTCGCTTGGCAGCGTTGACTCAACTATCGATAGTAAATCTATGAAAGTTTATAGTTATTTAATCTTTGCTTCTGTTATTCTAGTCACGGATCCTGCCTCCCAAAACGTCAATACTGGAAGATTCGCATTTGATAACCTATTCAATTTCATCCTTGGAATTCTCATTGTGAAAATGATAGCAGGTAAGAGAGACAATATCTCTAACAATCTATAAATCACGTATACTAAAGGAATTATCATTGATACATTCGCTGTGTTGAGAGAAGAAGATGAGAAACGAGAGGATGATAAGCAAAACTGGTGTTTCATTTGCGGCTTTGCCAGGTCAATTTAGTTTATTCTGGAGACCAAAGCTCTAACATACTTGGAAATAGGACTGAACTTGATAAGAAATCCGATAATGATAAAGGATTCGAGTACCACATCAAGTTTGAACACAACCTGTGGAATTACTTGTTCTATGTCGCATACGTGCAGAATAAAGACCACACAGAATATACGGGAATGGAAAGTTACGTGGCAAATCAAATCGAAAATGAGGAAATAGACTGGTTCCCAATAGAGAGAAATGCAGATTTTGAAGGAGAGCGCAATGCTGAAAGTGAAAACATGATTTTCAGTAGAATATATCAAGAAAAGCTTGTCGGTCTCAAGGAAACGGTAAATCATACGATTGCTATTTTATTTGAAATCTAATTCAATTATTTTGTAACAAAAGATTGATAATCTTGAATCGAAAATGCTGGGAACCCACGCAGATGTTAACGAATTCCTCAAATAAAGTCATCCTCGTTCGAAGAGAAGATAGATACTGTGA
>ENA-UOUE01001360-UOUE01001360.1-compost-metagenome-genome-assembly--contig:-NODE-1360-length-15658-cov-8.753289_pt1 | contig 15658 bp, 18 predicted proteins | sample MGYA00238146_ERZ747223 | MGnify/ENA primary metagenome ERZ747223 (study PRJEB28781, sample SAMN06268865) | compost metagenome | isolation source: single cell | place: USA: California, Emeryville, Joint...
TAATAGTAATTTCGTAAAATCTGAAGTTTTTCTTCTACAGAAACAGCGGATTTATAATATAAGAAATCATTCGAAATTGATATACAAAAGAGGCTGAAAAAATGAACACCAGCCCTTTGAACTCGGCCTTATGGACCGATACAAGCCCTGCTTTCGCTGAGGCTACTGGTTGTGCAAAACCGCGAAGACGAATTTCTCAGCCTTCATCACAAGACTGGGACGAAGTGTATCAACGAGCTGAGAGTTACCTTGATACAGTCAAAATAGATGTTGCTTCTCCATCACCACTAGCAAAATGCCATGTGTACTGCACGTCTCTTCTGATGCGCTCTGAAGACAAGTCGAGTGGGAGTTTGTTGGATCAGTTCAATTTAAGCTTGACAAGCGAGTCATCCACTCTGCTCAAACGCAGGAATCTCATAAAATTCGGGCGGTCTGTTTCTGAACCATCGTTTTCTAATGGAAACTTGTAAAAAATTCAAGCTCATATAGCCTTTCTAACAAAACCAGGTCAGATATATCTAGTTAGCCTTATTGTTGTGTTTAGTCTGTGTCGACCGACACAATGCTTATAAATCATTTCTCTATCTGAGTTTAATTTGTAATTTTAATCTTTTATTTTTCTATGCAAGGTACTCCTTGCATAACTTCGACTATGTCCAGAGAATATTGCACATACTTGAATTCACGATATGCATGAATAATTCGATGACTAATGGCAAATAATTGACCAATTCAAATGTTCTCATGAGTTTAGTCTTTCAATCAGAATGGCCATCAGCCGACTATTATTTATTTAAATTGAGGTATTAAACTAGCATGAGAGTACAGTTTTGGAGAATGAAAACCACTAAATAGGTCCTAAAGATATGTCTTAAAGCTTGGGGAAGGCTGGCTTGGTCTTCGTCATGCTTGCTTTGACAGCTTCCATAACGTCAGATGTCGAGACGAGGCTCATGTTCGCCATTGCGATGTAATCTAACCCTTCCTGCACAACCTGTCAGAAACTGGAGAAATCAAACGCGAAATTACCTTAACATTCGATTTTCTGTTTTTGTTAAGGACTTTCTTGATGCCCCAGACAACAACCGGACTCTTCTCTGCGATAACCTTCGCCATAGCAATAACGGACTCTGTTTATTGAATGAGATTAGTCGGTGCAGTAAGATCATAGTTTGCCTTCAAGTTCCTTCTTATCTTTGCAGATTTTGGACACAAGTCCGAGCTCCTTCGCTTCTTTAGCTCCAAACAGTCTCCCGGTATAAGCCAGCTCTCTCATCTATTCGATAAGAAGAAATAATATATACTTCCTATTCAGAGGTCATGGTTACCAAGCTATCATTTCCGACAACATGAGGAAGTCGTTGAAGCGTTCCCAAGTCAGCGACAATACCAATATCGATTTCCTAACAGCATAAACACCCCAACAGCAAATGATATAGTACCTTAATGCTGAATTGAGCTTGTTCCTCACAGTATCTAATATCACAGCAAGTAATCAAATCTATTCCTGCTCCTATTCACATATTGTCAGAGATACTACCAGTTTTCATTTATTCAAACCAAGACAATAGCCATGAACGCCAGCCACAACAGGGATTCTGCATTTTTCTATCACTGTCATTGCTTTTTGAAGGAACTGCAAAATCGTTAAAATCGCCTGACAAAACTTGATTTACTTTAATGTGATCATAAATCGCGATGCCTTTTCTTCCTTGGTCTTTATCTTCGCCCAGGGAAACAAATTCTGCAGCTTCTTTCACTATGATAAATTTGTATTTGGTTTGAGAAATGATGTAATGGGCGTATTACAATCAAGACCCGATGTGAAGGCCTTTCCTTCGGCAGTAAGGGCGATCGCTCTCACATCACCCAGAGTGTACACGAATTTCGAGAAGAACTCGATTAATTCGCTGAAGAATCTGAGAATGATGGTCAATTAATGAGAATTTAAAGGAATATTCACTGGTTGGTCATCGAATTGAGGGTTTTTGCTCGGTTGAAGCGCACGTGGACCACGCCTCCCTCAAGTACATCGTATTTTAGGGTTTCGAAAACTGTTGAGGACTTCATAACAGTGGAGTTAGGATATTTTGTCAATGACGCACTTAATGATTTACTAAATAAAATTTACACCAGTCTGAAAAACCTCATTGGAGAATACGAATCTTTGTGGGCAAAAAATAGTAACACGTGTGACTCTTGTGGAGATTCAATTCGGTTTTCTCATTGAGCTATCTTGCAATAGTTGGAGTTCTGTGGGATTGGGAGATATTGAGGAAAGCTCTGAACTTGCTTGTGATTTTATGCAATCATCAAAATGCGCGATGATCAATAGTGTTCAGAAAGCATCAGTGGTCTAACGGCATGATCGTTGCCTTCCAAGCAGCTGACCCGGGTTCGACTCCCGGCTGATGCATTGTTTTTTTGGTTTTTTTTTTGAAGTTAATTACCAGATTAATTTCTTTGGATATGCTTTATCTACGAACAAAACCTTTTCCATTGTTGCTGATCTGAGATTCGTTTATTTTTCAATCCTAAAGAAACTTTGCGATCATTACTTGCATATATAAATAACGCTTTGTAGAATGAACCATCCTACCTGTCAATAAGTTTAGATATATATATAAACTATATGAAGGAGCATCCTTCAAGCTTTATTGACAAAAACAATATCAATTTCCTACTCATTTATTCACATGAGCTCAATTCACTTATCGCTTTTGAAATTCTTTATTACGAGAGTCTTTTTCTTATATTATCATCGTCCGTCTGCTTGTGGACGGACACATCAAGCTGCTCCACTCTATTCAACGGCATCAACTCCTTTTCTTTACGATTCAGCCGGTCAGACTCCTCCAGACTGCGATCGGGGTTAAAAAGTTCAATTACAGCGTTTAGCGGCAGTCCTTTCGTTTCTGGGAGCAGATGATAAATAAACGCGAAAGCCATCAAGCAGAAAAGTGCAATCACCAAATACGTAATGACCTTTCCGATATTAGTCTCAGTGGTGGTCAAGAACACAGCGCTGATAGCGTAGTTCGCTACCCAATTCGCAGTTGTTGATAAACTCATCGCAATTCCTCTCAAATGCAAAGGATAAATCTCTGAATTCACAGTCCATGGCTGCGGACCCATCCCAGGAGAGAAACTCGCAAGGTACAGCCCAAGACATAACACACAGATTAGCCCGCCCGTTTCCATATTGTTGTTGAAATAAATCAAATAATTGCCAAACGATAGCCCAACCATAAAGAAAGCCAAGAAAGGCAGACACCGTAGCATCATCCATCTACGCCCTAGCCTTTATTTAACAAAGAAATTCAAGCTAAGAGCCATTAGAAAGAGGAATTTACTTATCCGAATAGAGCAGCGCAACGCAAGTTCCTAAAAAGTTAATCGCTGCCAGCGGAATCGAATTGATTAGGTTCGTTCTATCGCTGTTGCCACCCCATCCGCTTTGCTGAAGTATGATTGGTCCGTAATACATAGCAGTGTTGATTCCAGCGAGCTGTTGCCAGATCTGCACTCCTATTCCTACGATCAGCGACCGTTTGTAGACGGTAAAGAGCTGCTGATATCTCTGCTTAAATGGCACACCTATCTCGCTTGTGAGGCTTTCTGAAATCATTTTAAACTCGTATTCGATTTCTTTCTGAGCAGCTAGGTTGTTTGTTTTGAAAATTGTGTTCATTATCACGTGCGCCTGATGATGACCGCGATTTTTGATGAGCCATTTCGGACTTTCTGGAAGAAAATGCATTGCGATGAACTGAAAGAAGGACGGGAGCGCGGCTAGACCAAGCATCATGCGCCAGTTTTCGCCGCAGAAGACGCAAACAACATAAGCGAAGAATTGCCTATTAGGGCCTGGTTAGCCGAGAGAAAAGGCTGGTAGAGAAAGTACCCGAATGTTATCATCATATTATTCGCTGTTACTACTGCTCCACGGATTTTCGCAGGACTAACTTCAGCGAGGTAGACGGGAATGACCATCGCAGCGGATCCAACGCCGATCTAAATGAAGCCGTTATTGCATGAAAATTGATTCATTTGGTTACTCCAACAAGAAAACGACCTAATATAAGCATTCCGAGAGAAGACGCAAAACCCATGATCACGGCTCCCAGTGTAAACATGATATCCGCGATGTATATAATAGCTTTTCGACCGTATTTATCCGCACCTGGACCTCCGAAAAATGATCCGAGAGCGGCTCCTACCAATGCGATACTAACAATCACCTGTTGAAGGAAATAAGGGATCTTCAACGCTTCGGAGGAGATACCTCTTTTTGCTGAGCGGTTATATCAGGGAAATCATTGTGAAGAAAAAGAACTGCTCCAGCAATCACGCCCGTATCATACCTAATGCAGCCGAGAATTAAGGAGCGTTTTTATGCACGTTATACCCAAATAACAGTCCACCAACAGCGGCAATACTGCTCAAGCGTACCACGAAATCGAGGTGATATGGTCTGTCTGTTGTGCTGTCGTGTTCAAGTGATTTCTTTGTATACTCTCCTTTTTGGTCCCACTGTGGGTCCATGCTTACGTAATTGGTTTGGCGTTCTTGCATTGAGCAGTTCTTGAACGCTTTTAATGCAGAAAATTTTGAAAAATCTTAAAATCTCGAAGCAATCTTTTTAAGTATCGCAGGCATTTGATTCAAATCAAAATTTTATTTTATGGATCTTTGGGGTTGCAGATCTATTAGATAACAGTCTAACTAGCATTCTATATGTTATAGCGGTGAAAATCAAGCAGTACTAGCAGTTGCACCTTAGGATTTTCGATTGTGAGAAAGCAGAAAGCCAAGAGGATGATTTATTGCTGAAAACTTGAAATACTGAATCAGTATTTAGCGGGATAATATTTTAATGAGAGCGCAAGAAAATATATTAAGACCATTTCCCGAAAGAGGATCGTTTCTAGAAATCTTCTGCTCAATGTGAACACTCACAAACAAAAAGGTTATTGTTAATCCATTCGTTTAAACTCGTTATGGAAATGAGCGTCACATCGATGGAAAGAAATGACCTATTTTCGGTATTGAAGCTGCATAATTTTGCCTCTTTTCAATGCAAGTCTTCAATATAATTTCCAGAATTATCTAAAAAGTAACCGAAAAAACTCGTCGAAAATGAGACTTGGCTTACTCATGATGGCTAGGTTGGCTTAAAATAGAAGATTTACATTGGTGGTATCGCATTTTCACTACCTATGCCGGGTCTCAGCTATTTGTCGGAGTTCTTCCTTTGTATTTTAGCGGTAAGGTGATCAGTCTGATACGACATGACGAAGAGGCTTCTGTCATTGAAAACATAAGGAGCAACCACTACACTTGCAAATTACAACGAGGTTACCCGGTACTCTAAGCGAAAAAGAGTAATACTAAGCTATTCTTAAGCTGCTAGCAACAAGGATTAATCACTTATATGCTCATTTTTTGAGTTTCATCATGAAGATAGAACACGCTATGACTTGGCAAAAAATTACAATTTACAGCGTAGAAATGCACTACTATTCAGAAACCTATTGTTGCTTACATTCTTTCTGGTCACCACCTTCCTTTGGAGCGTCTCCTGATTCTTTCTTTTGTGGTTTCTTGCCCTAATTAATAAGTTAACATCCACTTCCCTCCACGAAAAGTATTACCTTCTTTGCCTTTGGCTCATCATCATCGTCATCGTCATCATCATCGTCGTCATCGTCATCGTCAAGATCATCATCGTCATCACCACCGTCTTCTGGCTCTCTAATGCCAAGGAAGTACTCAAGGTGATATGGCAAGAGTTCATCTTCAATAGTCTTTGCGATTTCCAAATTCATATCCAATTTCTCGAGAAGTTGGTCCTAGCAAATAAACCATTTAGAATCCCATACAACCAGCATTTCTATACTCCTTCCTCTTCATCAGCGTCTTCACCGGCGTTTTCAATATCGATAGATTTGAAGAAGTTAAAGAACGAGTCAGCGTCGACTTCCTTCTTGATTTCTCTGGTCTTTCCAGTCTTTTTGTTTTTTTGCTTTTTAGTAACAAACTTCTTGGTGACGTTCTTTCCTTCCTTCCACTTAATTTCAGTTGCCTCGGCTTTTTCAGCTTCATTTTCGTTTGCCATGATGAATTTGACGGACAAAGTCTCGTTTTCGAAGTAATCATTTGGTGAAAAATGGAAAACAATAGTAAAGTTGTCGTTGTCTTCTTCGCTTTTGTAATCAATGCCGGTCAAGTGCTCGAGGATTGGCTTATCGTGTTCCTCAACCATTCCGCCTACAAAAAAACGTTGTTATTTGCATACAATAGAAGGAGATTTACTCAATTGAGGGCAGTTGAGAATGGCAGTGTACCAGTATTTTGGAATGGCTTCTTGTTTGTTGACTTCGCCAATTTTGGCAATCTCCTCCTCAGTGAGATGAGCCTTGACGTTTTGGATTTCTTCTTCGGTGAGTGCTCTGCCTCCGATAAGCTCGTCACCAGCTTTGGTGAGGGGTTCCTGAATCTTGTTGAACTTGTTCAAAACAATTTTCATTTCGGCGTCCATATCGGTGTCTTGTTGCTTCTTCTGGAGTGTAAGGTTATTGAGAGCGATAAACTGGAATCGTTGCTCGAGAGTGAGTTTCTTGATCGCGTCGACGATCTCCTTCTCGTACTTAATGTCTTCTTCATCGTGTGGATAGATCTGATTGAACAGGAATAGCAAGAAAGGTAAGGATTTGGGAGAGGGAGTTGGTGCTAAATACCTTATTTTTAGAAACTTCGGCTGTTGTTTCTTGAGTTGTGGTTTGAGTTGGTTCCATGGAGAAATAGGATTGAGGTTGCTGAAATGAAATATCTAAACTGCTTTTTTTGCACAGAAATTAAATGACCGAGTCTATCAAATGCAATAAATCCTAATTTAACATTCTGATTCATTACACTATGTAATTCGTCTCATGTAATATGAAAATATAAGTAATAGTGGCCAAATTTAAGAGAACCTGTGTTTCTGAAGTTGAAACGTGATTTCAAAGGAATGGAGGTGTTTATATGCATTATAATAATGTAATTTTCATTCATAAAGGAGTAATTGTTGTTGGATAGGAAAGTCTGAACTGATTTGGAAAAGAATAGTACTAGGGTAAGCCTGGAGGGCGTTTCAATTGAAGTGCATGTATTTTATCGAATTTGTAAGTGGGAAAGTTCTGCAGATTAAAGTCAATGAAGTTCGCATTAGAGTATTTTTTTCAATTCAGCCAATAATAAATTAGAATTAAAACTCTTTACTGATCACAATCTCCTCGATTCAAACTAGCATACTGTTTGCTCTGCAAAATAACACGTATTATATCCACTTCTTCATTCGATATGAAGATAGTGTCTATGAGCTGTTTTGCGGACGTAAGTAGATTATAACCCTGAATGCTCTCTTGTCCAAAAAGTGATGGCTTGTGGGATACTTGAGAATCCTTCGTTTCCTTGCATGAAACACCACTTATAATTCGAATATTTTCAAAAGATTGAATGGGCTTTGAGCAATTCATTAATCTTTCAATTTCGTTTTTCTTGTATTATTTGTCTCTTTTTTCTACATAACAAATTTGTATTGCAACTCCTTCTTTGTTAAAATATAAAATCTCTCGAAGTTCCGTTATGATGTATAGCTTAGTAACTTGAAAGAAAGAGTTCTGTAAACAAAGAATCTCAGATTCTAATACTAATTCGATTAAATTTCCCTAGAAAAACAAATATAGGTACCACTATTCTCTGAGGATCAGTATTTTATTGTCTTGCAAATTTAATAATCACGATAGGATGTCCATGATGTGTTTTGTCATATACTCAATATGAGTTTCATACAAATATGAAAAATATTCCTCGTTTGCAAGACGCATATCTTCTTCAGTTTTTGTAACTATTCAGAGAAACGAATATGCGCTTTGTGAAGTTCTACTTCGTGTCATGGGATTATCAACGTAGGCTATTTGAAACGTGCTACGTGATTTCCTTTTTTAGAAATTGGTTTTAAGATCATGCGCAAATATTAGTTTTGACTAGAGCACAATTTAATAAATTAATTTCATAAAACAAAATTGCAAACCTGAGATGAAAAATGAATCCTGCATCGGTCATCCAGCAACTAGGGAACGAGTTGCAAGCACAAAATGAACGTGCGCAGCAAGCGGAAGCGGATCATCAAATATTGGTTTTAAAGAATGCCCTCAAGAATCCCGCCGAGTCTCCAGGAGAAGGTTGGGAATACAAGCGAGGTCCAGGTTTCCTCTATCTTCTAGTGGGGATATTCTTGTATGTTGGAAGTTTGTCGATCACAACCCTAGTCGCTATCGAATTTGAACGCTCGACCTCAAAACCAATTCGACTGTATTTTATACCAATATATCTCATCATTTATTTGGTAGGAGTAATGAAATGGTGGAAATGGCATACTATTGGAGACTTGCCCACGATCTTGGAGAGGAAGAGGGATGGCTGTGGCTGTATAAAAGGAAACTTTTATTATTGGGAGAAATCTGGAACAGAGTGCTTGGGATTTTGCACTCAAGTGAAGCGGGGCCCAAGGACGCGTCCTTGGTTTTGCCGAGAGTTTACGAAAAGCCTTGTTTGATTCTTTTTCATGACAGCTATTGTGTTTTATCCTTATTATCAGGAGTATGTGGAGAGGAATCTCAAGAAATAAATGCGATAATTGCATATATTCGAACAAAATGATATAAAAACATAAAACTACAAATAAGTACTCAACTAGAACACTATATCATTGATACCCAACGAGATAGATTCGTAAGTGTAAGTCGTATACACTTTAGTTGAACTGCTTTTATAAAATAAGTTGTTGATTTCGATAATGTCTAAGTACACTTTAATTACACAACAATTTTCATTCTTTCTGTGAGTAGTCTAGTACCCTCTTTTGGAGAATTTCACACTCTTTCACAACTAACCTAGCTATATTGTTTCGTTATGTTTTCAGTGAAATGCGGAATCAATGAAAAAGGAATAACTATTACAATCTCGATCTTTCCATCTTGTTGAATATCTTTGGTGTCTGAATTTGTTGGTGTTCTTCAGTATTTTGCTTTTTTTTAAAATGTCATTGGATCTTCCAACAGCACCGAGCAATGAGAAGTTTCATTTTTCCATTTACCCGCAAAATCGGAGAATTATTCTGGTTCTTAAATCATCAACCAGGTTCATTTCAACTAAAGATTAGATCCGGACTCTAATCAAGGGATTACGAGGCTTTTCCTTCTATTTTGAGAGCTTTTTGGTTCATCTTATCCTCTCTTTTTCAGTCATCTCTGATCAAAACACATGAATTCTCTGACTTTTTCGCCATTTACAACTTAAACGTCCAAAAAATATTATAAAGCGGTCATTGCTCGCCTCTACTTCAAATGAATTTAATTTGCCTTCAATAGAATGTATCACTAAAATGCGAACTTGGCCAATCCTTTGGATTAACACCCCTATTTACTCTTTAAGGTCAACTAATCGCTTGAGACTCTCATTTGCAGGTAAAATTGTAAGGAAACTGAGCCCAATTTTGGTAAGGTCCAGGATTTTTTTAACAAAATTCCATCTTTAAAACGTTCGGAATGATATTCCAGTATTATAGCTGATTAAATAAAACTTTAGAAACACTGACAGTTTTATCTGCACAGAATAAAGAAGCGACAGTCTTAGTTTGAAATGAATAGAGGAAAACCAGCACCAACTGACAAACCTAAGCTCAAAAACCCACCTACACAGATCAAAAAGAAATCAACAAACGTCCAAGAATCACCTACATTGCAAAATGGAGGAGGAAATTCAATAAATAGTCCGATGATGGGTAGCTATTCAAATCAAATGAATGTCGGACCTTATAATTCTATGCCAAATGGACCGGGAGATTATTTTCCAGAGCAAGACATGATGATGAATTCACCAGAGATGAAATTCGGCACCTTTATCGACAATACTGAAGGAGGCGAGAGCGTCAAGGTCGCTCTGCGTATTAGACCGATGAGTCAGCTGGAGCTCTCGCGTGGTGATGAATACTGCATTAAGGTTTTGAATGATAGAAGCGTGCAACTCTCTCATAAGTGAGCAGAATTTCCATTTTCAATAGCTCAACTTATCTTTTTTGCGCTAATAGAGGAACGGTGAAGCAGTTTACGTTTAATGCCGCGTTAGATGAAAAGACTAATCAAGCGGAAGTGTCTTATTTATGCAATATAAACGTAACCCCCTTGATTACCTCGCATTGGTTCTAATTTTTTGATGAATTACAGCAATTAATTGAAGCGTCATTGGATGGGTACTCAGCAACTGTTTTCGCTTATGGACAGACCGGCAGCGGCAAGACATACACGTAACATACATACTACCCGCATAAAATGAACTGTTTTGACGGTGAAGGATGTCTGGCGTCGAAGAAAAACTCGGAAGAGATGTGTATATCGCTGATGAGAGCGAAGGTATCATCCCAAGAGCGTTCAGATCGATGTGGGATATGATGATGAAGAGAAATGAGCAGTTTTACGTGAAAGCTTCGTTCATGGAAATTTACAATGAGCAAGTTAGAGATATCCTTAATCCGCCCTCAGGCATTCTCCATACAAGATGGAACGTGAAAAATGTAAACAATCATCTCAATGCAGCCTTGTAATGAATAATAATGCGCTTAGGGATTTTTCGTAGAAGACTTGATGGTCGTAGAGTGCAGAAATATTGAGGATTTGGTCGCTGTGCTTCACGAAGGAATGAAAAACAGGCGGAAGGGCTCACATCAGCTGAACCAAGATTCCAGCAGAAGTCATTCTATTCTCACTGTGTATCTCATCAGCGAGGTAATTCCTGAGGTTGTGCAAGCCATTCCTTACCAATTCTTGCTTATTTAGGTCGTTCAAGAAGGCCAAACGTTAAAAAAATACGGAAAGATATCATTTGTCGATCTGGCCGGAAGCGAGAGACTCAAAGAGACGAAATCCCACGAAAAGGGAGAGCTCATGATCAAAGAAACCGGAAACATTAACCGTTCGCTCTTCGCGCTTGGGAAAGTCATTTCTGGGCTATCAGACAAGAATAAATCAATGCAGTATATCCCTTACAGAGACTCTAAGCTCACAATGCTTCTGATGGACTCGCTGGGGTAAGATTTTCAAGGGAGTTCAATCGCCTTACGTTGCTTTTTTAATAGAGGTACAGCGAAATGCTTGATGATCGCATGTATTTCTCCATCAGCTGTTTATTTCGAGGAAACCTTGAGTACGCTTAACTATGCGACTCGTACTATGAACATCAAGAATAAGCCTGTCATTCAAATGGACCCAAAGGAGCAGATCATTTTCAACCTGACGCGAGAGAATGAACTGCTGAGGATGGAAAACCAATACCTGCGAGAACAGCTACAAAGAGCAAGTCAGGGCCTCCCGATTGAAATTCCAGATTTCCTTCCGTTGAATAAAACAAAGCAGCTTCCACCGCTTTCGAGCTCGAAGCGAACTCCAAGCAACTCAAGACTTACGCCGATGAAGGAAAATGAGTATTCAATGGAACTCCCTGTGAATAAAGTGAGATATTTATGAGACATAACCAAGATTAATGTATTTCTTTCATTAGGTTATCGGTGAATATCAAGTGGAATTATCGAGACTGCAGCAAGAAAATGAAGAGCTTCGAGCCGCGAGAGATGTTGCAGAAAAGAATTATCATCTTCTTATGAACGAGAATAATGCTTTAAATATCAAATTGGAAAATCTCGGTATTTATTTATTTACATATTGGAGAGCTAAACTAACTTTAATTGAAATTCAGAGAACGTTTTTATTGGCAATCCTATTCAGAAAGGCGCGGATTCACAGCAAGGCAATCGCAAGAAGATGGGCGATGAATTCATGATCGCTAATGTAAATAAATAACACCCCTAACATTGACGCTTCATTGATTTAAATAGTTAATGACTGAAAACACGGAATTAAAGAATCAAATTGCGAAGCTTGATGAGAAAAATTTAGAGCTGACCAAGCTTTTGAAAGAGAAAGGCATCAATAGGTATTATAGCTCATTTGATCTTCTTAATTGTGTATCTAGTGATCCTATGCACGTGATGAAATCCATTGATATTGGTGAAATTTCCAATCTCAGACAGGTAAACCGATAAGTTCCTTTTTGAAAGCTAACTCTACCAATTGTAGAATAACACGCAACTGCAGAATCGAGTCGAGTTTTTACAAAAGCGCGAGAGAGAACTGCTTGATCAAGTAACTAAATTGAAGCGCAAGGGAGCGACTCCGAACTATGACGAACAATATTAGCTCCATTGATTTTTAATTCGCGTGTACTCTACACATTTGACGATAACGTAATTTTTCGGAATGTAGTTGTTTGGAATGAAACCTCTATTATTTTAGCTGTATTCGATATACTTTCTTTTTTCAATGGTATTTAATACGGCCTCTAGACAATCTTTTGCTCCTGTTTCCATAAACTTCAATAGGCAAATTATTATAATGTAAATGAATGAATAAGTAGGTTTTTCATCAAATGCCATGATATTTCGAAACTTATGAAAGCCATCGTTAAACTAACATCGCATGAGCAAGCTGACTCTCAATCAAGGCGCTATGATGTGAGAATTAAGCGGCTTGAGCCATTACGAAAACACGTGGGAATATTCGCTTTCGAACTCGTAAAGAGATAAATTTTATTTTCCAAATCCACGTACATGAAAGCCGGACAGTTCCTTGATATCTTTGCCATTTCCTTGACGATAAAAGTTCTGCTATGGCCCGCTTAGTAAGCATTTGATTATTGCCGCCTCTCAGCATTGTTTAGCAGGAGCACAGATTTCGAAGTTCACAGAAATTGGCTCGCGATCACAAATACCTTGCCGATAAACAAATGGTACTTCGATGTAATTGCAGCTCTATTGTATTCAGAAAATGATCTGCATTGGTCTTCTTGCCGTAGGAAACTTCAATTTGGACTCTTGATTACCCTCCATTCTTCGCTTATTTCGAGAAATTCCTCTCGATCTTCGCAAAGATGGTCGATCCTAAAATCGTTCAGGTAGAATCCGAATCTCTTGGCTAATTCCCATATGTAACAGCTTGATAACCTTGAATATGCCTCAACTGCGTGCGTCTATTTCCAAAGAACCACTGTCATCTTGGGAGAGCTATTGCTTGGGTTCGCTCTTTACAAGTACCCAACGGATATGAATATCTTATCTTATTTCTCTGTTTAGATACCTCAAAGCTTACAATGAATCAAAAAATTTTGCGCTCAGCTTCTTATTCATCTTCCTTCAGCACAGCTACATCATCGTCGACCGTAAGTTTTATCAGCTTGGATCTGTGAATCAACTCTAATGTCAGATATTCATTTCCAATACAACACCTTTATGCAAGGAATTCTGATTTTAAGCGTCTATTATATGAGAAAAGTACTTTTTTCCCCAATAAACCGCTATCCCTAACCCTAATCTTCAATAAAATCCAGGAAAAGCACTTGATATCAGCGTTGCTATTTGCCGTGCTCCTTAATTTCAAGCACATCTACATCTATTTCGTAACACCGACCCGTTCCTGCGATTTTAACATCTGTCTAGGCACCCGTGTATTTCTTCTTTCTACTTCGAGGCTACTGCATCAGAGGCAAAAAATTCAATGTGGCGAACTTTATCAAGCTCGCCCTTACGGTCCTCACAGTTTTCCTCATTTCATTCGCGCCTTTCCTCGATCCAAGTACGAGCTCATTACAAAGTGATTATGAATAATTGAATGTCCCTTTCTCAGAGCAAATTACGCAAATTTTGTCAAGACTCTTCCCTTGGCAGAGAGGATTGGTGCACGCGCTTTGGGCGCCTAATTTCTGGGCGTTATACTGCTTTTTGGATAGAGTTCTTGCATTTGCAGGTGATTTTTCTCCATATAGAGGTTTTGTTGAAATTTTCTATAGCAAAGAAATTCTTCAAGATGGATATTGCGTTACCAGAAAAAAGCCCGACAAAAGGCGTTGTTGGAGAGATCGACATGGCCGTGCTTCCTCAAATCACTTCAGGGATCTGCATCATTATCATTCTTTTATTCTTAACAGTAATTTGAACCCATGCGGCCCAGAATGCTCACGAATTTCCTTCAATTAAGCCACTGATTAGAAAAATATGGAAAGAGCATAATTCTAAAGATTTCGTCAGGTATTGCCTGTACAGCGGAATGACATTCTTTATGTTCGGCTATCACGTGCATGAGAAAGCAATCATCCCTCAGCTCACCTTCCTCCAGTAAAAAAAAAAACAAAAACTGCTCAATGCTCTTAACGTACCATCGTTTAAGATTAATCGCCGCAGAATCCATTGAGTATTCAAATTTGGCTCTCTTCATTTCGTTTAACGCCGGTGCTTCGATGTTCCCTCTTCTATACCAGCTTGATGGTAAACCTTCTTCTGCTATCTCCGAAGCTAACCCACAGCAAATAGAAACGTTGACCCAAGTGGTGCTCATACTCGTCTATCACATAGGCTATTTCATTTTCTTGGAATTAAATAAAAAATTCGCCAAAGAAAACGTTAAAACGTCTTCAAAATACGGTTAGTGTCATCCCTCTCTCATGGCTTTAATCCCACTGCCAATAGACTACGTCGAAAAACTGTTCTTCTTCCTGATCGGATTGGTCCTACCAGTTTTTAATTTGCTCGTCTATCCCCGAATGTAACTACCTTAATTTAAACCGCCTTGTAAGATTATTTCTCAAACATTAGGAAAGGATTTGAACGTCTAAACTGGATACTCCTTTGGGTAATTCTAAATACCAGCATTGGCTAACCCTAATATCAATGTAGGTACTGACTGCCCTGGGTAATGTCTATGTCTATTGGAGATCTTTTCCTCGAAAACACTTAAAGGTTGAAGAAAAAAGAGTCTAGAGCGGTTTTAAGAGAGGTTTTACACTCTAAAAATTATCATTCGCTAGACCAATAAGTTTGAGTAGACTCCATTGTTTAATTTTATAATGACTTTCGCAATGAATTTCCATAACACTCGGATTTAAGTCATATTTATTTCTCAAAAGAACTCGTCAGAGAGCCACATAAATGCTTTTAATTGTTTAATGGGTACCATTTTGTGGAGTAGGTTAGGCATTCCTGCAATTGCAGCGACTAAGAAATATTAACTCTTGAGCTTCTTTCGAAAATTATTTTAAGAGACTTTAAAACAAATAAGAACCAGCAGAAATGAGACATATCAAGCTGTTCTCTCTCGGCCTATTAGCACTAGTTTTCTTCTGTTCCCTCGGTAACGTCGAGGCGCTTTACTCTTACAAGGTTGGCAACGTTACCAAGACAACTGATCGAAATTTAACCGTCCATGTGATAGCCCATACCCACAACGACCCGGGCTGGCTTAAAACGGTCGATGAGTACTATTTCGGGCTCAATAACAGCATCTACTGGGCTGGTGTCCAGTATATCCTCGATTCGGTTGTGCAAGAGCTCGATTACTACCCTGAAAGGAAATTTATCTACGTTGAAATGTCTTTCTTCACCCGCTGGTGGAACGAGCAAGACCAAAACACCAAAAATCTCGTCAAAGAGCAACTTAAAGACGGCCGCCTTGAGTTTATTGGCGGCGGTTGGGTCATGCACGATGAAGCCACCCCTTACTATGAGGAT